>Ga0126376_10000899_pt1 | contig 15356 bp, 10 predicted proteins | sample PanSoiMetPlot_15_FD_92760 | JGI IMG/M metagenome (GOLD analysis project Ga0126376, IMG submission 92760) | Tropical forest soil microbial communities from Panama - MetaG Plot_15 | ecosystem: Environmental > Terrestrial > Soil > Tropical forest > Bulk soil | place: Panama | collected 2016-02-17
CCGAAAAATGCCACGCCAATCAAGTAAAAAAAAGCCGTGTCCGCAAACTTCCAATTCAAATAAATCGCTGCCGCCATCCCGAGGCTCGACGCTAGCACAGCTGCAACTGGCATCCCGCGCTTGCTTAGTTTTCCCAGGGTTTCCGGCGCGTAACCGCCGCGCGACAGGGAGAAAAGCATTCGCGCCGTGAAATACAGATTGCACAACGCGCTGGAAAGAGCAGCTGTAAGCACAACAAAGTTCATCACATGGCTTGCCGCGGGAATTCCCACCTTTTGAAAAACCGTAACAAACGGGCTTTTGTCCGGCTGAATTTCTTCCCAAGGAACAATTCCCACAACCAACGCCAGGCCGCCTAGATAGAACAGCGCCAGAAATGCGAGCGTGCGTCGCAACGCGCGCGGCACAGCCGTTCTCGGATCCGCAGCTTCGCCTGCGGTTACGCCGACGATCTCCAGTCCCAAGAAACTGAAAATCGCCATTATCACTCCGAACCCCACGCCCCGCCAGCCATTCGGAAAAAATCCGCCATGACCCGTGAAATTTCCTGTCCCGATTCTGGGGAATCCAAATCCCAGCACAAGCGCGGTTCCCAGAATCAGGAAAACCACGACGGTCACCACCTTGATCATCGCGAACCAGAATTCAATGGTTCCAAAATTGCGGATGCTCAGTGTATTCACGTAAACAATCGCCGCAGAAAATCCGGCGATCCAAAGCCATGAGGGAATGTTCGGAAGCCACAGCTTGCAGTAAATTCCCGTGGCCGCCAATTCGCTGCCGATCACAATCACCAGGCAAAGCCAGTACGTATACCGCGCGGCAAATCCAGCCCACGGCCCCAGGTACATCTCCGCGTACAATCCAAAGGATCCCGCCGTGGGATGCTCCACGGCCATTTCCGCCAAGGCCCACATCACTGTCAGCGTGATCAAAGCTCCGAGTGCAAAACTCAAAATGACGGCAGGCCCAGCCAACTTCACGGAAAGCGCGCTGGTCAAGAAAAGACCCGTTCCAATCGTGTTGCCAAGCGCAATCATCGCCACTTGCGCCGGACTCAATTGATGCCGCAGGCCAGCTTCGCGCTGAACCAGCTCATTCGTTTCCGTGGTTTTCGTCATTTCTCTGCACAATCTCCCGTGTCTTGGCGTCGCATCCTAACAGACTCACGCACCGCCTGTCCGCCTGGACAGTCACCGACGGAGCACGCCTGTCCTTTGACATGCCAGACTGTTTTCGCCCGGCTTCATAGAATGATTCTCGAGGTGGCCACGCTGAGGGCCGCCAGTAGAAAAGGAAGTTAGGCCATGAAAGCCTTGTTCGCGCTCATCATTATTTATGTCGGGACATTTTTTGTAGCGATCCAGGGTGCGTCGAATGCTCCCGTCCAAGCCGCCCAGCAAGATTCCGCCGCCGCTGCAAAGATCTCGTCCGTAAAGTCCATCGACCCACAGAAAGAATCGGATATCCGCTCGCTTCTCGAACTTGTCGGTGCGCGCGACATGATCCAGGACGCGGCCAACAATTCCACCGAGCAGTACCGTCAGAAGCTCGCTTCTCTCGCTCCGAATGACGACAAGGCGAGGGAAGTGGTCAATTCCTATCTCGCGGTCTTCCAGAAGAAATTTGATGTGGATGCACTCACCGACCAGCTGGTCGTAATTTATGACAAGCACTATACCGATGAAGAAATCAAAGGCTTACTTCAGTTTTATGGCTCGCCCCTAGGCCAAAAAGCCGCGGCCGAAATGCCGAAGATTTCTAAAGAAATTCAAGTTGCCGACCGTACTCTTTCCACGCAAGCCGCACACGAAGCCTGGCAAGAATTCCATGCACAGAATTCTAATTCCACGCCGAATCGTCCCTTTGCCGGCCGGCGCCGCTGGCAGAACCAAAACAACTTGAATCAGCAAGCACAGGCCAGTTCGCAGCAGCCGTAAATTGGCTGCAAACTCAGCAATTTCCTGTTCGTTATTGGAACCGTTTCTTGATCTTCACGTCGATGCCGAACGTCCCGTTCTGATCGCGTAGCGCCACAATCGAAACGTTCCGGTTCACGTTGTATTCCACTTGAATTACCTGCTGCTGCGTTGAACTCACGTTCGAAACGTAGGTAATCGTCAAATTCCGCGTCACCTGCTGTTCCACGGTTACGCGCGCTGCTGCGCTTTGTTCCGAGCCGGTCGAGGCCACGCCCGCAAGCCCCGGATCAACACGCAATTTGGTAATTCCGAATAAGCGCTCGAGTCTTCCGCCGAGTTGGCTGGAGATCGCTTCCGACAGCAGGGCTGACGCGCCCGCACTTGAACTTCCTGTCGCCCCTGTTCCACCTCCGCGCAATTCCGCCTCGGAGCTTGTTTGGCCTAACGTCAGCAAGGTAACGATGTCGTTCCCAGGCAGGGGCGGATCCGATCGGTATGACAAATTCAGCTTGCTGGCCGGCCCGCTGAAATTCAGCGTGATTTCATATTGCTGAATCGTTGTTGTTGCCTCGATGTTGATGTCCGGATCGATGTTCAAGGGCCGCGCAAAATTCAGGTCGCCGCGCGCCACACGGTAGCGGTTTCCGTGGAAATACAAATCGCCAGAAAGTACGTGAATGTGTCCCAGCAAAATCGGATGTTCCCACGTCCCGCGCACGTGCAAATTCGCGTCGGCCTCCAGCTGCGCGTTCGGCCACTCCATCCGTGCGTCGGGTGTGGACAGCGCTTCAATGTCAAACTGCAAATTCTGCAAAAAGCTTGGAGTCGACCCTGGATTCTCGCGCGAGGCAATCAGGGCGCCTGCAGTTTCCAATCCACCGGACAAATTTACGCGTTCGACCGTCACGCGGCCGGAAAGCAGCCCGGTTTCAGGCGTTCCAGACAATCGCAAATTTCCCGCCACGAGCCAGCTCATTCCTTCGGGGTATCGAATTCGCGTGCGGTCGGTTCGCGCCGTAATGTCGTAGTGAATCGGCGTGTCGGCGTAGTTGACGCTTCCCGCCAGGGTCAGCGTGCCGCCGCCCGCCTCTGCCGTCACGTTGTCGAAAGAGAGCCGCGTCGCGTCGAAAATTAAATCACCCTTAATTGCACTCAGCCCGGTCGGAAAATCAGCCACGCGCGCCGAAGCGTTCTGGATGTGGACCCGCCCTGTGATTCGTGGCCGGTCAAGCGTTCCCTCAAACGAGGCGTTTACTTGTGCAGGGCCTCGCGCGTCCAGGTTCGGCACGAAACCGCTTAGCAGCCGCAGATCAACCGCGCCGTTCAGCTTCAATCCTACCGAGCGCCGCCCAGCGAATCGCACATTCCCTTCAATTTTGAAATTAGTGTCCTTTCCCTGGAACGTTACCGGGTCGATGTTTATCTCTTCTGTCGAGGCCCGAAAATGCACAGGCCCCGAGTTTTCCAGCTGTACGTTCGCGTAGTTGAGGCTGAGCCGCGAGAATTTCGCGTCCATCACGATTGCGCCCGGTTGGCTCAAATTGCCATCTAGCGCGATCTCGCCTTCTGCGTTTCCGTGCCCGCTGAAGTGCTTCAAGTGCAGATAAGTGACCAGGAACGGATCGAGGTTAATGTTGCGAATGAAAGCCTTCCCGTGCACCGCATAGGGCTCTGCCAGTCCAATCGTGTAACCGCCGGAAATACTTCCATCCGCCATCGCCGAACCCAATTCCAGCTTTGCTTCCTTTCCGTCTGAAGTAAGCGTTCCATCAAAGCTTCCAATTGTTTCCTGCCCCACGCGCAAGTCGACAATTCGCATGTTTCCTTCGCCCTGCGGTGACTTCAGCGGTCCCGAGGCCTTTAATCGAAACGTGATCTGGCCGCCTACCGGCATTCGCTGACTTTGCAGCTTCTCAAAATTTTCCAATGGCAACGCCGCGCCGACGAGTTCCAGGGAAATAGTCTCATCGGAGATGCGGTAACCAGCGTTGCCCGTCACAACTCCCGCTCCTCTTTCTTTCCCCGGCGCAAACAGCCGCAGTTCCGCGTTCGAAAGATGAACCTCATCCGGCGCAGCATTCAACTGTCCGCGCAGCCGGCTGAACGTCACGCCGTACGCTCGGCCGTCAGCCAGGTCGAACAATCCATTCACCGTTGGGTTTTCCTTCGTTCCATGCCCGTGGAATTGGCCGGTGAGCGTCCCCTCGACCGGATATTTCCTCTTCAGAAATCCTTGAAAGCTTTCTAGTGGAACCTTTTCGAAATTCACGTCGGCTGACCATTCATTTTCCGGCCTAAAAATCCAGTGATCCAGGTCCAAGGAGCCCTCAATATCCGCCTGCATCGCACCAAACCGCGCATGTCCCTGTGAGATCGACAGCTCCGATGGTGAGTACGTCATATCGGCTTCTACCGAATCGAGAGTCAATCCGTCGTATGCAACCCTTTCTCCGCGCCCATGACCTGTCAGCGTCGGTCCGCCCAGTGGTCCGGAAAGCTTTCCATCCCATCGCGCGCTTCCGCTCAGCGCTATCTTGCTGCCACCGGGATTTGGTCCACGAATCGCGTCAATAAAATCGGCATAGGCCTCCAGCTCTCCCGTTTCGAACTGCAAATCCAGTTTCGAATTTCGTTTGTTTAGGGCGCCTGCTGCATGAATCCTGCTGGTCGGCGTCTCGAGTTCCACATCATTCAATTGCAATAGCCCCGGATCGTACTGGTAACGAAGACTCAACCCTCCCGTTACGGGTATATGCTTCGCTGCCACATCTGCCGGCGAACCAAAATCCACAGTTCCGGAAACTTCAAAATGTTCGAAGGCCCCGGTCCAAGTTTCGACCGTGTCCGCCGTGATCACCGAATCCCAGTGCAGTTCGTTAACCGGGAAACTGGTCCGCTCAAGCGCAGGCAACACTTGGGCCAGTCGCATGTTCTGCAAATGCGTCCGCGCCTGGAATTGCAATCCCGCGGGTTTCATCGTCACAACGCCGTCCACGGAGCCGCCAAACGCATTCGCCACGAAGTCGGGAACCAGCAGACCGTTTTTGTCGAATCTGTAGCTCCCCCGCGCCGTGATTCCGGACTCGCGGAAGATCTCGTAATTCAAATCAATTTCCGAACCTGCGAAGCTTCCGCTTGCTTGCCCAACCCCCGCGATCAGCGTCCCCTCACCGCGAATATCCACTTTTCCAGCTGGCGTTAGCGGGGAGCGCATCGTCTTTCGAAAATCCAGCAAATTTACCCACGCCCGGTATTTGAATTTCCAGTTCGGGGCGCTGTAATTCGTGACTTCAGCCTGCAAGTCCACTTTCGAGCGCCCTGCCCCAATTTGCGCCTGCTCGAGCGTGAACGCATCTCGTTGGACCGTGAATTTCGAAGTTATATTCACGGGCACTGGAACGTATCGCTTCGCCGCAAATTGCACATCTTTCCAATCCAGCGCGCCAATGTAAATCGGCTTGGCTTCGTCTCCTCCCGCGTTAAGCGCCAATCGGAATTCCGATCCCTGCACTGCCAGCGGTGTCCGCACATCGTTGTAAAGAATCCAGCCGTCCAGCAATTCCACATGTTTCACGCGTAGGTCAAAAAGGGTTTCGCTGATCGGCCTTCCGGCCTTTGGTTTTTGCCCGGCCGGCGCAGGAACGTTCGTCGAACCATCTTTCTCCACGCGAATGTGCGCGCGTGGTTTCGTCACTTTCAAATCGTTCAGAGAAACCTTCCGCCCCCAGAACGAATCGATCCTCAGGCCCGCCTCAACCTCCTCTGCGCTGAAGAGCGGATCGCTTCCTTGCGGTTCCTTCCCGCGAATTACGATGCCGTTGAGCTTTGCCCGCAGCGACAGCCATTCAATCGAAAGCGAATTGACGCTACTGGTCCCCCCCGTTGCCGCATTTAGTCGCCGTATCAGAACTCGCTTCAAAAACGGATTTCCCGCGCCACTTCCAAAGAAAATAATCACGCCCAGCGTAATCAGCGTGAGCTTTATGCCCAAGACCCACGCCGTGTGCCTCAGCCATCTCCATTTCCGGCGTCGCGTTTCCTTCGTCATGCGCCGACCTCATTCAAGAATTTTGTGATGCTCAGACGCGCCCGGCTTTCTTTCAGCCATTTGTCCGCTTGTTCGTTGATCCCCTGCTGGATGAGCACCTCCAGGATCAAATCTCTCGCCGCATCAAACGAAGGCGGCTCTTGTCCTCGCTCTTTTGCCCTCGGAATCACCCGCTGGTTGTAAAAGTCATGAATCGCCTCTTCGGTCAGTTGCACCGTCGGCCTGAATCGCGAATCGAGATAGTTGCTCAAATACGCTTGCGCCGTCACAATCTGCTTCAATTCTGCTTCGCTGATTCCTGCTTTTTCCCGCTGCGCCACAAAATCTTCTTTGTTGGCAAACGACCGCTCTAGCCGGCTCATTCCCCGATCAACATCCCCGGCGGAAACGGGCGTAAAGTGCGACGCCTCCGCTTCTTTCCGAACGATCCATTGATCGATCAGCCTGTCCAGAATCTGGGTTTCGCTCTCGGACTTCCCATCCACCAAGACTTGATACCGCGCAAGCTGCTCAACGTCACTCTGCAAAATGACCTCTTCTTCCACGCGCGCCACCACGCGGTCCACCACTTTTTGCGCCCGCACGACGCCCGTTCTTCCCGCGATCAGCAAAAGCAACGCAGCCAGGAATCCGTTTCTCCTTCTCGCCCGCATCAGAAAGACGACCCTAAATTGAAGAATATCTGGAACCGCGGCAATTGTGCCGCTTTGAATCCAAGCGATCCCGTCGTGCACGTCGTCGACCCGCTCGGGCACGGAATGGGCACCACGAAAAATGGCCGGTTGAGCTGATAACCCATATCAATTCGAATTGGTCCCACTGGCGTCGCATAACGCAAACCCAACCCAATCGTGTGCGCAAAATAGTTCAGCTCATTCGAACAATTTGTCAGGCATTGCGGCGCCGCGGAAGTGTCAAACGTCGGCTTCGACAGGTTCGTACGAAACGAAATGCGGTTCACGCGGCTGTACACATTTCCACCATCGTAAAAAAGCGCGCCGCCCAGGCTGGTTCCGAAATACGGCAGCCGCATTGGAAAACGAAACTCCTGGTTCGTTACCAGCATAGCCTGTCCACCCACGGGAAATCCTGTTGTTGCGTCACGCGGTCCCGCCTGGTTTAGCGCGAATCCGCGTAGCGACGTTCCACCGCCTGCGAAAAACCGTTCCGGCAGCGGAATCACTCGCGGCAAATTCGGGCCAGTGGGTGCAGGAAATGTCAGCGACACCGTGTCGCGGTATGGGTTCAGCACGCCGATTCGAATCGAGCGCGCAAAACTGAATCGCTTCTTGACCGGATGGTAGGAAGAATTTTGAAATAAAAAATGGGTAAAGCTCGCGCTCGACCCAAAATAAGTGTCGGCAAGCCCGAAATCCGCGCTGTTTAGCGTGCCTTTCGTCGCATCCGCAGGATTGTCCCTCGTGTCTCGAACCCACGAGATTCCGAATTGCGAGACCAAAGTCGGTTGCTGAAACAACGGAATCTCTTCCGGCAAGATCTTCAAATCCGAAACAAGAATTTTCCGAAAGCTATACCGGTACAGAAGTGTGGTCCGTGGCGAAACCTGCTCCGTCAATTGCAAAGTTCCTTCATACCGCGTTTCGTCAAATGTGTTGATGTCACGCGTCTTCTCCGCGTACGCCGTCGCTTGAAAACTGAAATTCGGGCTCGCAAACGTGTTCGGCGAGGAGTATCCAAGCAAAGCCCGCCCTTGCAGCGTGCTGCCGCGCAATTTCAGCGACAGCGTATCCGCGCGGCCCGTCAAATTCAGTTTCGAAATCTCAAAGATTCCTCGAGGAGCCGCTTCCACCGCGCCTCCCGTCGGATTTGTTGAACTTGCCAGCCGCTGCACTTCGAATCCACCGCCGTAAGCTATTGTGTATCGCTTCGCTTCCTCTACTAGGGCGACGACATCTTTATCCGGATCCGCTCCCATCGGATTTTGCGGCGACACGGTCACGCGGTTAAAAATCCCCAGGTTGTATAATCGCCGCTGGGTATCGACCACTTCACCTTGTCTCAGCGGCGCATTCGGCTTTACCTGAATATTCCTTCGAATCATTCCTGGTCGCGTATGCACGTAGCCGCTCACTAGCACTCTTCGCACTCTCGTTTGCGGCCCTTCCTCAATGTGATATGTCACATTCACTTGCTTACCCAGCGTCGCTGCATTTTTCTCGTTTTTGTTATTCGAAGTCGGCGTCGTCGCTGTTTCCTCTTTCTTTGCTTCTGCTTCTTCAACAGTCGGGCGCAGTGTCGCTTCCGGGTACCCCTCGTTGAAATAGAGCGCCAGAATATTCGCGCGGTCGCTTCCGACAGTAGCGTCCGAATACGGCTGCCCTGGCAACGAACCCACAACACCTTGCAGCTCTTCGTCCGTGAACGCGCGGTTCCCTTCAATCTTCAGCGACGCGACCCGTGTCTGAATCCCTTCGTCCACAGCGAACCGCACGAACAAGTCACCCCTTTTCCCCAGGTAGTTGTCCATAATGTTTGCCTCGACTCTCACATCCAGAAATCCGTTCGAGCGGTACAACCCTTCCATGGAAACACGATCCGCTTCAAGCAGCCGCCGGCTGAACTTCCCTCGTGATCCAAACGCTGCCCGATACACCGTCAATCGGCCTCGCAACAACTCCATGTCGAAATACCTATTCCCGGTAATCGCGATCCCGATGAGCTTGTGCCGGTCTCCGCGTTCCACCGTGTAGGTAATCACCTCTTCGGTGCCCTGCCATCCCGTTCCTTTTTCGGTTACATCGCGAGTCGCCGTGGTGTAATCAACTTTCGAGTCAAAATACCCCTGCCGGTCCAAACGCTCCCGAAGGTTTTTCTTGCCCTCTTCCAAAAGGTCCGCATCCACAGCGCCTTCCTGATAGATAGGCAAAAGCCGTTTCAACTCGCCGTTTGAGAATTTCGCGCCTGCTACTTCCACTTTCACGCGCGGCCCCTCCGTTACATCCAGCGTCAGCAGTACGCTGTTTTTCGCCGTATCGTATTCTCCGCGACGCACCGCCGCCCGCCCGCTCAAATGCCCTTTTTTCGCCAGGAATTTCCTTATACTCGCCGTCCCCTTTTGTACGCGCCCGTTGGTAATCGCAGTTCCCGCTTTCAGCTTGAACCGCGAAAGAATTTGTGCGTCTGGATATTCCGTGTTGTTCGTCAATTGCACGCTTGAAACGTGTGCCCGCGTCCCCGGCGTCACATGCACGATCACATCAATTTGATGATTTTCTGCATGAATCGCCGTCTCGGCCACGACCTTTGCCTGGTACAGGCCCTCTTCGCGTAGAATGTCCTGCAGTCGCAAAATCGCCGCATCCAGCTTTTCTTTCCGGCAGACGTCCCCTAGCTGAATTTGCATTGCTGCTGCGGCCGAGGCTTCGCTTGGTGGTTCTATCAGCCCTCGAAGAATCACTTGATTGAAATAGAGATTTTCTTCCACTACAAAATCCAGCCGCATTCCACCGTCTACCGGTGTGGTCACGGCGCGCAAGTTTGCGTAATCGCCGCTCTTGTAAAGGATCCGCAGGCTGGTGGCGACTTGCCCGCGGTCTACTGGTTTCCCCAGCTCCACAGGCAGCCCAACGGCTGGGTCCTTAAGCACCATGCCGTCCTCCCGCACGACTCGCACGCTTACGACGGCCGGTTCTCCGGCCTCCTTCTTCGCCGTCGCTACGCCCGCAGCATTTGCTCCCGGTTCCTGCCCCAAGCAAGAACGCGCAACTCCCCCCGCGAGGAGCACTACCAGCGTCATTCCTCTCCATCCTCTCGCCCAGTTCACTCTCATGCACTCAATTCGCTCAGACGAAGCGTAGCACAGCGGCGTTGCCTCCCCGCCGTCCTTTGGCGCTATCATAAATACGTAAATTCACTGCGCTTATGGGACCTTTTACGCCTTGAACGCGCCTCCTAAAGACGGTCTTTTTGACCGCTACTCGCGCCAAATTCTCTTCGCGGGTATCGGCGAAGTGGGCCAGCAGCTCCTTGCTTCCGCAAGCGCTGTAATCGTCGGTTGCGGAGCCATCGGCGCCGCTACAGCTTCTCTCCTCGCTCGCGCCGGAGTCGGCCGCATCCGTATCCTCGACCGCGATTTCGTCGAGCCTTCCAACCTCCAGCGTCAATCTCTCTTCGACGAATCCCACGCACGCGATTCCCTACCCAAAGCCGTTGCCGCGCAGCAAAAACTTCGCGCCATCAACTCTTCCGTCTCAGTGGAAGGCATCGTCGCCGACCTCACCCAGCGAAACGCCGAAGAACTTCTCTCCGGCTTCGATCTTCTCCTCGACGGCACCGACAATTTCGAAACCCGCTTTCTCATCAACGATTTCGCCATCAAAACCAATCGCCCCTGGATTTACGCCGCCGCCGTTGGCAGCTATGGCGTCACTATGACAGTCCGCCCGGGCATGACGGCCTGCCTTGCCTGCTTACTTGAAGGCGATCACGTTGCCTCTGGCGTCGAAGAAACTTGCGACACCGTCGGCGTCCTTGGCCCCGTCGTTCAACTAATTTCTTCACTCGAATCCGCTGAAGCACTGAAACTTCTCGCCGGTAAAACCTGTGCGCTCCATGGCCGCCTCATTTCCAGCGACGTCTGGTCCGGACGCTTTCAATCCGTGGAAATCTCCCGTAACTCAAACTGCCGTGCCTGCGTCCGCCGCGAATTTTCCTACCTTGAAGGCGAAGCTCAGCCCCATGTCACCATGTGCGGCCGCGACTCCGTGCAAATCCACGAGCGATCCCGCTCTCTCGACCTTGCAGCCCTCAGCGCGCGCCTTGCTTCCGCCGCGGAGTTTGTCCGTCACAACGAATTTCTCCTCCGCTTCCGTGTTCCACCGTACGAAATGACCGTTTTCGCCGACGGCCGCGCCATCCTTAAAGGATCGCAGGACCCTGCCGTCGCGCGCTCTCTGTACGCCCGCTTTATCGGCGCCTGAATTTGTCTGGGAATGAATTCAGAAACTTACTAACGAAACGCGCCGCTGCGTCCCATCGAACCGCGCATAGACGCGCGGTCCAGATTCTCCCGCAGATTCATCAGTGTCAAAAATGTGCTAAGAATCCGCGCCTTCAAATCGTCGGTCAGCGGCATGCCGCTTGTCGCCACGCGCGCCAGCCGCTCTCCACTCTCCGTCAGGAACTTCATGATCTCTTTCAGCCGCTCGTGCGGGGCGTTTCCCATCGCCGTTTCGCGCCGCATCTCCGCGCAGCTTCCTTCAATGGAAAGCGTGTAGTGCAGCACGCAGAGCTGCTGCTCGGCGAGAGCCGCAGGGGCCGAACTCTTGCATCCTGTAATTTGGCAGCCGGTGGGCATGTCCAGCGCGCATATTAAGGCAAGCGCAACACTTCTAGCTAACATCACTCTGCGTCGAAAATCCAGCATCGGCCTTCGCCCGTGTTGCGAATCCTGCACACTCTTCTCTCCCGTCGCAATGTACCTTCTTCAGAATATTTGTTTGACGCGGTACATCTTTCGTTGTATTTTTATGCAGTCGAATGTATAATTTTTCTTTCATGAGCGTCGGTAAGACATTTCGCCACGGCCAGATCCTCCGGCTCGTCTCCGGCGAGCGCATTGCAAGCCAGGACGACCTGCGCCGCCGCCTCGCGCAGCAGCGGCTGCGCGTAACCCAGGCCACGCTTTCTCGCGATCTCCAGGAATTGAAGCTCGTGAAAACACCGGAAGGCTACAAGCAGGCGGCTGCGTTGAGGGAAGAAGCCACGCCGCTTCCGCCCCTTGCCCGCGCCCTGCGCGAATTTCTTCTGGACGTCCGCCCCGCGGAAAATCTCCTTGTTCTCAAAACGCCACCCAGCGGCGCGCAGCCTCTCGCTGCCGCCGTGGACGCATCCAAATTTCCGGAAACCGCCGGTACTATTGCGGGAGACGACACCGTTCTCATCGTCACGCCAAGCAAGAAAACACGCGTCTCCCTTCAGCAAAAAATCGAATCCTTGATGAAATGAATTCCCCTCACCCCATCGCCGTCGTAGGTGTCTCCGGTTACACCGGATTTGAGCTGGCAAAGCTATTGCTCCGTCATCCCGCTGGCTCCGCCTCCACATTCTTCATGCGAGACACGCAGGGCGCCCACTGCCTTTCCGAGCTTTTCCCGCAAATCCGTGGATTTGGACGCGCTCCTCTGCGCCAGCTTTCCGTCGAAAATATTCTCGCAACCGACGCAAAGACGGCTTTTCTCGCGACGCCGCACGAGGTTTCTGCCGAACTTGCCCCGCAACTTCTCGATGCGGGCCTCAAAGTCATTGATCTCAGTGGCGCATTTCGTTTTCACGACGCAGCCGTTTTTCAATCCTGGTACGAGCTTCCGGCTCCGCACGCGGCCTGGCTTGATTCCGCCGTTTACGGCTTGCCCGAGCTTTATGCAAAAGAACTCGCTTCCGCTCAGCTCGTCGCCAATCCCGGCTGTTACGCGACGAGCGTTATCCTCGCTGTCCGCCCGCTTGCCCAAGCCGGCCTGCTCGATTCATCTGCGCAAGTCATCGCCGACTGCAAATCCGGCTCGACTGGTGCAGGAAAAGAGCTTCGCCGTGATTTGCATTTCTCGGAGCTCGACGAAAATTTCAAAGCCTATAATCTTTTCTCCCACCGTCATACGCCGGAAATTCTCGACCACACTGGCTTGCCCGAATCGCAACTAGTTTTCTCCACGCATCTTCTTCCGATCGCGCGAGGAATTCTCTCCACGATTTACGTGACGCTTTCTGTGCCGCAAGCTCCCGAATCTATCGAAGCTCTTTATCGCAAGACCTATGCTGGCCGTCCCATGGTCCGCATCTGGAAAACCGGTGCGCTTCCGGAAATTCAGCATGTCGCGCATACGAACTTCGCCGACATCGGCTTCGTGCTCGACCACTCCGGCCGCCGCCTCGTCGTCGTCTCTTGTCTGGACAATCTCGGCAAAGGTGCCGCGGGCCAGGCCGTTCAAAATTTCAATCATCTGCTTCGACTTGAGGAGAACACCGGACTGCAATGAGACTCGTCATCAAATTTGCTGGCGCTCTGCTGGAAAGTGATTCCGTTGTGCGCGAACTCGCGGCGCAGGTCGCTGCGCTGGCGAAACGGGGCCACGAAATCCTCGTTATTCATGGTGGCGGCCGTATCTTCACGGCCACGCTCAAGCGTCTCGGCATCGAAAGCAAATTTGTTTCCGGCCTTCGCGTAACCGATCGCGAAACGCGCGACGTCGCCGTAATGGTTTTTGCCGGGCTTTTGAACAAACAGCTTTCCGCGGCGATTTCCGATGCGGGCCAGTTTGCAATTGGTATCTCCGCCGCGGACGCGCAGGCTTTTCGCGCGGAACCGCTCGTTCACGACGAAGTCGCGGGCGGCCTCGGTTTTGTCGGCTACCTCATTGGCGTGAACGATTCGCTCATCGAATCGCTCTGGCGGAGCAATCTCCTCCCCGTTGCCGCTTGTCTTGGCCTCGGCCCGGACAACGAGCTGTACAACATCAATGCCGATCACATGGCAGCTGCTTGTGCCGAATATCTCGGAGCGGATCAACTCATCTATCTCACTGACGTCGCTGGCGTTCTTCAGAACGAAAAGGTAATCTCGGCAATCGCCGCTGACGAAATTGAATCCCTCGTTCAGAATCGCACCGTCTCCGGCGGAATGATTCTTAAGCTCGAAGCCTCCAAACGCGCCCTCGAAGGCGGCGTAAGGGGCGTCCACATCATCGGTGGCACGGAGTCCGGCGCTCTGCTGGCCGCAATGCGCGCCGCCGAAGCCAGTGCCGCCGCGCTCGAGGCCATTCCCGGCACGCGCATCCTGCGTGAACTGAACTCCGCTGCGTTTTCCGCCGCATAACCAAAATGAAACGCGCTGCCACAACTCGAGAAAAAATCAAGCTCGCTGCGTTGGCTGATGCAGAGCAGTTTCTTCTCCAGACGTACAAACGCCAGCCGCTCGTCTTCACACACGGCCGAGGCCCGTACGTTTTCGATTCGACGGGCAAGAAATATCTCGATTTTCTCGGCGGCATCGCCGTCAACGGTCTGGGTCACGCGCATCCCAACATCGTCAAGATCATTCGCCGCGAATCCGCGCGCGCCATTCACCTCTCCAATCTTTTTCACAATGAATTCCAGGGACCGCTCGCCAAAAAGCTCGGCGAGATTTCCGGCATGGACCGCGTCTTTTTCTCCAACAGCGGTACCGAAGCAATCGAAGGCGCTCTAAAACTCGCTCGCTTGTACTCGCGTTCCGCCGGTGCGCCCATCACCGCTCCAAATCCAAAGCATCGTATTTTTGCTCTTGAAAACTCTTTTCATGGGCGTACCTTCGGCGCCATGAGCGTCACCGCCACCGAAAAATATCGGCTTCCGTTTGCGCCCCTCGTTCCCGGCGTCGAATTCGTCAAATTCAATGACGTTGCCGACCTCGAATCAAAATTCGACAAGAATGTCTGCGCCGTTATCCTCGAAACTATTCAAGGCGAAGGCGGCATCTATCCGGTCAGTGAAGCCTTCTGGAACCGGGCCCGCGCGCTCACTTCGCAGCATGGCGCCTTGCTTATCGCCGACGAGATTCAATGTGGTCTTGGCCGCACTGGCCGCTATTTTGCCTATCAGAAGTTTTCTTCAAAGCCAGACCTCGTTGCCATTGCCAAGCCTCTCGCTGCCGGCCTCCCACTAGGTGCAATCCTTGGGACGGAAGCTGTCGCCGCTCGCGTCAGCCCTGGCCTCCACGGGACGACCTTTGGCGGTGGCCCTATGATCTGTGCCGTCTCGCTCGAATTCCTAAAAATCCTCGAGAAAACAAAGATTCTCGCGAATGCCGCCGCACGTGGCGCGGAAATCCGGGCCGGAATCGAAAAACTCGCAACAAAATATCCATTTATCAAGGAAGTTCGTGGTGAAGGTTTGATGATCGGCGTCGAACTGACCGTCGACGGCGCGCCATTTGTTGCCGAAGCGATGAACAGCGGTCTCCTCATCAACTGCACTCACGACTACACGTTGCGTTTGCTCCCGGCGTTCATCATCAGCGCAAAACAAGTCCGTGAATTTCTCGGCATCTTCGAACAAGTTTTGGGTCATGTTTCCAAATCTATGCCTGCGACGGAAACGGCGCGGCACGCGGTTCAAACCGCAGCGAGGTAACAAAAAGAAATGGCAACTACCACACTGGCAGCGCCTGTTCTAGTCTCGAACGATCTGCTCACCGGAGCGGAATGGAGTCCGGCGCACACGCGAGAACTCCTCGCGATCACTTCGGACATCAAAGCGAATCCTGCGAACTACGCGGACATTCTGCGTGGCAAATTTCTCGCGCTGATTTTCGAAAAGCCTTCGCTTCGCACGCGCGTCACCTTCGAAGTCGGAATCCAGAGCATGGGCGGCCGCGTCGTGTTTCTGGATCA
>Ga0126376_10000900_pt1 | contig 15354 bp, 16 predicted proteins | sample PanSoiMetPlot_15_FD_92760 | JGI IMG/M metagenome (GOLD analysis project Ga0126376, IMG submission 92760) | Tropical forest soil microbial communities from Panama - MetaG Plot_15 | ecosystem: Environmental > Terrestrial > Soil > Tropical forest > Bulk soil | place: Panama | collected 2016-02-17
GGATGTTGCAACCGGCGCGCAGCTATGGGGTGGCCAATACAACCGCCAGGCGGAGGACGTTTTTCTTCTCCAAGGTGATCTTTCCAGGGAAATTTCTGAAAAGTTGCAGCTGCAGTTGACCGGCGATCAGAAGCAACGGCTGACGAAACGCTACACCGAAGACGCCGAAGCGTATCGGCTTTACCTGAAGGGACGCTACCACTGGAACAAACGGAACCCGGAAGGTTTGCAGAAAGCCGTTGAATGCTTCCGGCAGGCTCTCGACAAGGACCCAGCTTATTCGCTGGCTTACGCAGGTTTGGCTGACACCTACCCCTACTTGTCGTTTTTCCATCTGGTTCCTCCGCGCGTGGCCATGCCGAAAGCGAAGACCGCGGCCGCCAAGGCGCTGGAGATCGACGACCATCTCGCGGAAGCTTACGTTTCTCTGGGATACGTCAGCTTCACCTACGATGGAGATTGGTCGACCGCCGGAAAGCATTTTGAGCAAGCCCTCGCCCTGAATCCGGCTTATACCGGAGCCCACACCTTCTATGCTTTTTATCTCAGCTCTCTCGGGCAATCAGAGGAAGGCCTGGCGGCTGCGAAACGCGCCCTGGATCGCGATCCTGCTTCTCCCGCTGTTAGCCATAGCCTGGCGGTGCAGCTTTACCTTGCAAGGCAATTTGACCTGGCGATTGAGCAGGCTCATAACACGCTGGAGATGGATGCGCATTTTGCAATTTCGTACCAGGTGCTGGGAGAGGCGTATCTCTCGAAAGGAATGTACCGAGAAGGTTTACTCGCGCTGGAACAGTTCTCCGTGCTAAGCCGAGGCAGCGCCACCTCTCGCGCCCTTCTTGGATACTCGCATGCCCGATTAGGCGAGCACAGTGCGGCGCTACGGCTCATCGAGGAGCTTGAGACCGCTTCGCAGCATGGTTTTGTGCCTGCTCTCCTCTTTGCGCTGGTTTATGCCGGACTGGATGACCAGGATCAGGCCTTTAGTTGGCTCGAAAAGGCTTACGAGGAGCGGTTCTATCGTCTCGCTTACCTCAAAGTAGAGGCCCTCTGGGACCCCCTTCGCTCCGATCCTCGGTTCGCCGACCTGCTTCGACGTGTCGGCATCCCGCCGTAAGCTTATTTGATTGACATAGTCTATCGGGTGCCATCTTCGGCCCTTATCAGTCTCACGGAGAAAATGGGGACAGACGGCCTCGCCGCTCGGCCCTTCTTTACCTCTTCACCTCTTTGCGTCATTACTTCGCCTTCCCATCTCAAACAGCGTCGGCTCCTTCGGTCCCTCGCTCGCAATCGCTTCCAGCTCCGGATAATGCTGCAGCAGCGGCTCCGGCACCTTCACCTTCGCCGGTTTCAAAATGCTGATCAACTGCAACGCGTTCACCACTCCCTTGCCCTGATAATGATTGTTCGTAATCACGAACACGTCCCGCGCGCTCTCCTCAATCGTCTGAATCCGCCTCACCCACGGCTTCAACTCTTCCGTCGAGTACAAATAGTTGTACCGCTCATGCGACGGAATATTTTCATCATCCGAAAACCAGGTGTCGTACCGCCGTCCATGCAGCCGCACATAACCGACCGGCGAAGTCGTTTCTTCCGTCGCCACGAGCGAACGTCCAATCACCGGCTGGTCAATGTTGCAAAATCCCGCGTTGTGTTCTGCCAGCAACGCGAACACCTCCGTCACATTCCACGACGCATGCCGCACTTCTACGACCAACGGAAAATCCGCAAATCGTTTCAGCAATTTCAACAAATAAGCCGTTGTCTCCGCCGTTCGATGAAACGAAATAGGGAACTGCAGCAGCACCGCGCCCAATTTCGCCGCATCGCGCAGCACTTCAAATCCTTCGCGCACCAGTTTTTCATCATCATTGGTCGCAACCATTTCGTGCGTAAACCGCTGCCACAATTTCGCCGTGAAAATAAAATTCTTATTCGCCGCCACCCGCTCGATCCACTGCTTCACGCGCTCCGCCTTCGCCGGATTGTAGAAAGTCGTATTGATCTCAATCGTGTCAAAAAGCTCCGCCAGAAAAGTCGCTTCGTGAAATCCCTTCGGCTTCTTCCGGGGATACACGGTCCCGTTCCAGTCCGGATAGGACCACCCCGCAGGGCCCACCCGCACGTTCGCTGCCAATTTCTTTTTCACGGTCCGCGCTATCTCTTTTTGCGTTCTTTTTCGCATTCGCAGAGTAGGTTGCAGCCGTCCGCCCTGTCAATGCATCGAACCTTGCGCAGGCTGTTTTCTGCCTGCGCAAGGTTCGTCCCGAGCGAGCGTTTTCTCAGTGAGCCGAGGGACTTTTATGTCTGCGCCGTTGGCCGCTCAGTTGCACGTCACTTGGCGCCACAAATCTATGTTTGCTCGCCGGCTCAATTCGATTTGCCCATCGCCCCGCGGCTTGCTATGCTCGCCTTCCAATGCGGTGCGGTGCCCCAGGTCGTTCTGCCCGGTTTTCCTCGCATGATCACTACAGGTGCGCAAATGAAACTTTCCATCGTTTTCAAAAACGTAGAGAGACACGCCCCCGCCGAAAAAACATTAAAACGTTGTTCGGAAAAATTATCCCGGCTTTTGAAAACCTATGATCCCGATCTCGTCCAGCTTCACTGCGTGTTTTCAATCATTCCGCGCAGCAAGGATTTCGGCCTTGCGCTGACGCTCACGCTTCCGACAACTACGCTCCATGCTTCCGATGAGAGCGAGCATCTTCCCGCCGTCTGCAAATCGGCGTTTTCCGAACTCGAGACTCAGGTCAAGAAACATCTCGCCCATCTCCGCAAACACTATGAATGGAAACGCAAAGGCCCTCGCGTCGCCGCCCTCGCTTGACGCGACGCGGCAAACTTTTAGCGCCATCAGGACTGACGCAGACAATGGCCCAGCGCGCTCATTTTGAAAGTTTGAACGTTCGATGGAGGAGATTTCCAGAAACTTTAGCTGAGAAAAATCTGGGCGTCACGCCGACCGCCACTTTGCTCCATCTCTTGGCATGTTAAAATGAATGATTCACCCCACCGGGGCGTAGCTCAGTGGTAGAGCAGCGGCCCTTTAAGCAATCCGAAGTTTTGCCTAGAACTGCCACAGTGAGTCAAGTCACGTCATTCCAATTAGATGTGTGACAATCAGCGAGTCCAGCTGCGTCAGATTTCGTCACAAATTGACAATCCAATTGCCACCAGAAGTGCCACCAGAAATCCGCCGGGCAAGCCAAGTTTGTGAAGCCGGGTTCGTGCGAACGCGCGTGTCAAGCAGGCGCACTAGAGCCAAGAATTGAGCCGCAAGGGTGTTTGAACCGCCTACACGACGAATAGCTTTTGCTATACACTGTATAGGTGGAGCAAAAGCCCAAACTCGGCCGCATCCGAGCTTCAGCGATGAAGCTCCTCGAAAAGCGCGGGCCAGCCGGCGTTTCCATGCGCCGGGTCGCGGCGAAGTCCGGAGTTACCGCCATGGCGATCTACCACTACTTCCCTTCTCGCAAAGCTCTGCTCGAGGACATCGCTAATGAAGAGTTCCTTAACTTTGGGGTCCATCTGGCCGCGCTTGGCAACGAAGGCACACTTGAGCAGCGATTCCAGAAAAGGCTCGACGCCTTTGTGGACTTTGCGCTGACCCGGCCCCGCGTTTTCGACTACATTTTTACCGAACCGCGCGCCGGCGCGAGGCGCTTCCCCGAAGACTTTGAAGAGCGCAAATCGGCCACTTTTAATTCTCTAGCGGACCTTTGCGCGGAGGCTGTGCGCTGCGGCTACTTCCGGCCAGGCGATATCTGGGAAATTGCACTAACGATGGCCGCACACACTCAGGGGATGATCTCGCTATATCGCGGCGGTCGTTTTGCCGTATCCGAAAAGGAATTTCGAAAATTGTGTCATCGCTCGTCAGAAAGGGTACTCCGTGGACTCAGGAAACCGCGTCACTGAAACCTTGTTCGCGCTTGGTGCGGCGGCTGTCTCTGCCGGACTCTTCTATTTTGGTACGGGGCTGAATCCGATCTGGCCGCTTCCCTGGCTTGCCCCAATCCCCCTTTTGCTGATTGCGCCGCGGGCTTCCGCTCGGTATGTCGCCCTTTCTGCGTTCTTCGCATATTTGCTTGGCGGCCTGAACGTCTGGCACTTTTATCGCGAGATTTTGCAGTTGCCGATGCGCCCGGTCATTCTGTTCACAACGATCCCCGCGATTCTCTTTGCGCTGCTCGTCCTGGCATGGCGGAGGCTATTGCAAAACGGCCGCATTTGGGCCGCGGTCTTTAGCTTTCCGATCCTATGGTCAGCCATCGAATACGCCAATGCAGCAACCTCGCCTCACTCAACGTACGGATCAATCGCGTACACACAAATGGATTTCCTGCCCCTCATTCAAATTGCATCGGTCACCGGAATCTGGGGAATCTCGTTTGTAGTCTTTTTGATTCCATCCGCCGTGGGCGTCCTCGCCTCCAACCACGGCAGCTGGCAAAAACGAATCAAGCTCGCTGCGACCATCGCCTTAGTTTTTGTTGCGGCCCTTGGATTTGGGGTTTGGCGCCTGCACACGCCCTTGCGTACGACGGGAATGGTCCAGGTGCGGATGCTGAGCACATCCGCTCCAGCAGACGTCTTCCCCAGCGAGCAATCGAAGACCGTCGATCTCGCATCTCGTTACGCCGGCCAAATCTTGCCTGCCAATAGCGCGGTGAAAGAGCCAGATGTCGTCATCATTCCCGAGAAAATCGTCCACGTCGATGCCGCTGCGTCCGAAGCCGTTCGCGCAGTATTCTCGGCAGTGGCCGCCAAAGATCACGTGGAAACGCTAGTAGGGCTAGACGAAATCTCCGAAGGCCAGCGTAGGAATGATGCTTTGCTATTCGGTGCGCATGGTCAGCTCGAGGCAAACTACGAAAAACATCATTTCATTCCCGTCCTCGAGGACGGTTACGCGCTCGGATCCGATTATCAAGTTTTGCGGCGTCCGTCCGGGTTATGGGGAATCGCCATCTGCAAGGACATGGACTTTCCACCTCTTTCTCGCGAGTACGGCAAACGCGGCGTTGGACTACTTCTGGTTCCGGCGTGGGACTTTCGTTCCGACGACTGGCTTCACCAGCGAATGGCAATTCTGCGGGGCGTGGAAAGCGGCTTCACAATCGCACGCAATGCCAAGCAGGGCCGCCTGAGCGTCACAGACAATCGCGGCCGCATCCTCGCCGAAGCTCTTGAATCGAGAACAGGATTCGCAATCGTCGACGCGATGGGGCCCGTGGCGCACGAGAATACGTTTTACGCACGATTCGGAGACTGGTTCGCGCGGTTGTGCGTGGCAGGAAGCGTCGTGGTCATCTCCCTTTTGTTGTTCAAGACTCTTGCCGCTAGAACGCAGGAGGGCATATAAAAAACCAAGGAACAGCCTAGAGAAATCTTACGGACTGCAAATGGGCATTGTCGGTGGTTTGCCACAGTGAAGCAGAGCCGCAACGAAGTCTGGCTCGGCTACCTTAGAGGTGGAGCAATGCCGACTCGATACTCGCGCTCAAAGAAGGAAGGTAAATGTGAGGCGTCGCCAGTTTCTTAGAAACGCTTTCGCTGCAGGAGCTAGTGCTTTCACGCTCGGCTATGGTCTTCGCCGGGAGAGATCACAAGCCGAGCGGGCTCAGGAAGCAGGTGCTGACTCCAAGATCGCAGGCGCACGCTTTCCGGAAGAGTTCTTGTGGGGCATGGCCACAGCTTCCTATCAGGTGGAAGGTGCTTGGAATGAGGACGGTAAGGGCGAATCTATCTGGGATCGCTTTTCCCATACCGTTGGCAAAGTAAGAGGTGGCGCGACCGGCGACGTCGCCTGCGACCAATATCATCGCTATCCTGAAGACGTTGCTATTCTGAAGCAACTCAATCAGAAGAGTTATCGATTCTCACTTTCTTGGCCACGCATCCAAGCCTCCGGCACTGGCGCTCCAAATGATAAGGGGCTTGACCACTACAGCCGATTGGTGGACACACTGCTCGCCGCGGGCATCAGGCCTTTCTGCACCCTTTATCACTGGGATTTGCCCCAAGCGCTGGAAGATCGGGGTGGATGGCCCAACCGCGACCTTTCTGGCTATTTCGCCGACTACGCGGGAATTGTGGCGAAACGTCTTGGTGATCGCGTTACAGTCTGGGCTCCGTTCAATATGCCTTGGACGGTTTCCTATCTCGGATATGGAGTTGGCACATTTCCGCCTGGGAGGGCAAGTTATCCAGAGTTTTTGAAAGCGGCCCACACCATCAATCTCGCCCAAGGAGAGGCATTTCGCGCCATAAAGGCGGCATCCTCCAAGGCTACCGTTGGCAGCGCGTACGGCATGGCCCCTGCGTACCCGAAAACGAACACTGAGAGCGATCGTAACGCTGCCGCCCGCTATCACGCGATGAACAATATCTATTTCCTTGACACTGCTATCCATGGTCGCTACCCGAAAGCCTTTGTGGTGGAAACCCCTTATGAGGCGATGGGATATCGTGCTGGGGACGAAAAGATTATGCAGGTACCACTCGATTGGATCGGTTTCCACTACTACACGCGTCGCCTCGTAGCCTCTAGCGGCAGTGGGAAATCCGGTGGCGCTACTTTTGGTACTGAGATCGAGCAAGACACGACCGCAGGGCGCGATCCATACACCGGGTTCAGCGCTGCGATGCCCACGGAAGGCCCGTTGACCGATGCGGGTTTGGAAGTCTGGCCTCGCGGTATCTACGATCTCGTAATGCAGATTACGCGAGAATACAACCGACCAATTATCGAAATCACGGAAAGTGGCTGCAGCTATTTAGACGCGCCATACGAAAAGCTTGGTGGTCGCGTTCCCGATTTGCGTCGCATTGAATTCTTCCGAGCTGAACTGGCTGAGTTGGCACACGCCATTGAGGATGGCGCGCGCGTGCGAGCCTTTCATGCGTGGAGTCTACTCGACAACTTCGAATGGGCTGACGGATACAGCCAGCGCTACGGCCTTACTTACGTAGACTTTCGTGACCAGAAGCGCGTTGTGAAGGATTCCGGCCACTGGTATGGGCGCGTCGCCGATACCGGTCGTCTCAATATTTAGTTCCCTGAAAACGTTTGTCGGAGAGCCTCAGCGGTTGCCGAATTGGCTGGAAAGAAAGACTCCAGAGCAAGTTCGGAGAGCGTGATGTCTACGGGCGTCCCGAAGACCGTTGTTGTACTGAAGAATGCCAGAACGGCTCCATTCACGGCCAGCTCAAGCGGGACGACCACTCCCGCGTAGTCCCGCTTCTCACGATTATCTGAGCCTGCGGTCGCAGCCGTCGTTTGCTGATAGCTTCTGAGTTCTTTCATCAAATCGATTAGAGTGGCGTCAGCGGAAAGTTCGATCTGTTTGGCGAGTCGATCCAAAAGGTGTGCACGCCATTCCTGGAGATTCACAATCCGCGAAGCCAAGCCGCCGGGGTGGAGCGTCAGGCGGAGAACGTTCGTAGGGGACTGCAGCAAACTCGCATCAACCCCCTCCAGAAGGAGCGGCACGACGCGATTGGACGTGATTAGATTCCAGTGGCCGTCGATGGCCAATGCTGGATACGGTTCATGTCCGCGAAGCACAAGATCAATGGCCTGGCGAGCAGCGTCGAGCTCGGGTGCATCGAGAGACCTCTCCCGAAACATGGGAGCATAACCACCGGCGACCAGGAGCACGTTGCGTTCGCGCAAGGGCACTTTCAATTGTTCAGCCAGATGCAGAATCATTTCGCGGCTTGGCGCCGAGCGGCCCGTCTCCATGAAGCTCAAATGTCTGGATGAAATTTCGGCTTCGCAGGCAAGCGCGAGCTGACTCAGGTGTCTCCGCTGCCGCCAGTCGCGGAGCAAGGTGCCTACGGCGAGTGGGTTAAGTGTGGCCATGGAAAGCGTGACGATAACACGCTGCAATCCCCGACTCCATTACCTCGCAGGTAATCGACATGCGGGATCGGTTCCGGCAAGTTGGTGCCAGAAGCGACCAAATCTTCGGAGACGTGAATTTATGGACAGACGCGATGTACTGAAGTCCGTGGCATTGGGGTTGGCTGGTGCAAAACTGACGGGCAGCAACCATCTGAGCCCGGCTTTGCACAACTCAGGTAGAGCTACCACCGGGGTAGGAACTTTTCTTGAAACGCCTGACGGGACGTGCCTGTTCGTTAAGGAGTGGGGAGCAGGGGAGCCCGTGGTGTTCGTCCATAGCTGGGCCGTCAACTCGGACCTATGGCAGTACCAGATGCTGTTTCTGGCTAGCCAAGGGGAATTGCGTTGCATTGCATTCGATCAACGCGGCCACGGGCGCTCTAGCGACCCAGGAAGAGGGTACGAATACGATACGCTCAGTGATGATCTCGCAGCCATCCTCGAAAAGCTGGATCTCCGAGGTGTCTCGCTAGTGGGTCATTCGATGGGCTGTGGCACTATCGTGCGCTATCTGACACGCAAAGGAACGAGCCGTGTAAGGCGGATTGTGCTCGTGTCACCTACGATGCCATTCTTGTTGAAGACGGCGGACAACCCACAAGGAGTCGACAAAGCTGCGTTTGAGCGCATGAGATCGGGGTGGGCCAAAGACTTTCCAAAGTGGGTTTCGGAAAATGCACGCCCCTTCTTCACGCCGGACACGTCAGAAGGAATGGTCGAGTGGGGAATCAGCATGGTCCGCCAGGCCTCCTTGAAGGCTCTGATTGACTGCAATCGGGCAGACGCAGAAACAGACTTTCGAGCGGAGCTCCCAAAGATCGGGCTGCCGACATTGGTGATACATGGCGACAAGGATGTATCGGCGCCGTTGGAGCTGACCGGAAAGAAGACTGCTGCGCTCATTCCGCGGAGCCGCCTCGTCGTTTACGAAGGTGCGCCACACGGTCTTATGCTCACACACGTGGAACGCATTAACACGGATCTTTTGCACTTCCTCAAAACTGGCGACGCAGGTTGACACTTCGCCTATGTTCTCGCTTCGTCGTGGCCAACTAGTGTCCAAATTGGGGCGCTTTGGGGCTGTTTTGCCGGGTTGGAGCGGCGTAAGCGCAGTGGATTCAGCAAGACTTAGCAGTTGTCCTACAAGGTCGATCCCCACCGCCCCTACCAAACCTCATGATTCCGAATGCTTTACTGAAGCATTTGGCACCAATAAGGCGCTAGGCACCAATTGAACCTCCGAGTGCACGAAAATCCCGTACAATTTCATACGGGGCCGCTGAGAGCAGGGTCCTCCCGTGCACATGACCGGATAGTGCAGACGAGTCGGGCAAGGCGTTTGATTCCGGTGTAGCAACCCGGCAACGGGCGTCTGCTCTCATTTGTTTCACCATCGAACTAATTCACTGCGTACTGAGCGATGCGTGCCGCGCGGCTCTCAACCGCGTTACGCTGCTGATCGCCGACCACGTGTCCATAAATTCCCAGCGTAATCCGCGGGTCACAATGACACAGCTGCTTCTGCACGACAACCGGGGTCGCACCGTCTGCGAGCAGGGCACTTGCTGCGCCGTGCCTCATCGAATGGAAGCCTCCGCGCGGAATGCCCAGATTCACCAAGGTGATCGAGGCGAAGTGGGCCTCGGATATGCCGGAATTGGACCTCGCGATCAACACGGGCATTCGCAAGGGCAGTCAGTACGGGCTGACGTGGGACATGGTAGACTGGGAAGGTCGGATGTTGGACATCCCGCGGACGAAGAACGAAGAAGCGATTCAAGTTCCTTTAAACGACGCTGCCATAGCCGCCCTTAAGGTTGTGCACGCGCGGGGCGAAGGGGAAGGGCGTGTGTTCCAGTCGGAGAAAACGGGAGAACCGCTCGAGAATGGGCGGCACTGGTTCGACGACGCGGTGGTGAAGCAGGAATTAAGAATTTTCGCTGGCACGACTTGCGGCACACATTTGCGAGTCGTCTGAGGATGAAAGGCACGCCGCTAGAAGACATTGCGGATCTTCTGGGGCACAAGAGTTTGACGATGACGAGACGGTACGCGCACTTGGGGCCGAACAAACTGCACGGGGTGGTGTCACTGCTAGGAGCAACAGCCACCGGCGAAAACATCTCGGAACCAGCTACCGTGCAAGTCGTTATGCAGTAAAGAGTTTAGGGGCGTAGCTCAGTGGTAGAGCAGCGGCCTTTTAAGCCGAAGGTCGTGGGTTCGATCCCCACCGCCCCTACCAAAGGTTTCTCCACTACAAAAGACTTAACTAGTGCCTGTAGGAGTTTTCTTAAGATAGCTTCGGAGAGGCAGGGGAGCATCCAAGAAGGGATTTAGTCACGGTTGAATTTGCCAATATTGCGTGATTTTGTTTGCCAAGGAGTGGTACAAACCTGATTCGTTTCCCTGTACCTTAATTCTTGTAATGCATAACTTTAATAGGCGTAATCAATAGTGAATGCTCAAATGGACGAGTCGATTCAGGTCCTTGTTTTCATTTGTCTGCCTCTTGCGTTGTTGCTTGTTGGTGTCCTGGTTTTCCTGAACAAGACTCGCGGAACTTCGATCACTTTTCCAAAATTTTCGGTGAGCGTCCGCAGAATCGGTCCGAACGAAGCATATGTTATGTACGCAGCGGACGGAAAAGAGAAAGCATTTGACGCGGAGATCAACAGGGGAAAGAGATTTTTTGTTCCCCGAATCTCTGTGTGTATACCGAAAGAGATTCAGAACGCTGATATTCCCTTGATCCTACTCAATCTCACAACAGCACTAGGAAAGCTTCACTATGAGTATTCGATTTACCGACTTACTGAACCCCAGGAAATTCCCGAAGCAGAACGTCAGGCAGCGGTTACCGAACTTCGGCAATTGGGATTTGAATTTGAAGACTTGCCAGATCGCATAGGGGTTACGAAGGCAGTGACGCGAAACTGGCGGCCATCCTCGGGCCAGGAAGCAAAGGCATTGACATCTCGGGTACAAGTCCTTATGCACAAGGCTAGAGGCATCCACCAGGATGTCGAGATTCTGGCGCGCAACGATCAATAATGTAACGGAATCTAGCAGGAATAACGCTACGTCCAGCTATCAACTCGAGATTCAAAACAACAACTTAGCTCCATTTGGCTCCAATTCCTTTTGCGTAGACGGCGTAGCACCGTGAGAACGTGGGACTTAGAAATTTTGTTCAACAATTCGATCCCCACCGCCCCTACCATGCATCTAGTTGACGCGCATGGACTTCCTTTCAGAACTGGCCACATCTGGACACAAAATCCGAGCAACTTTCTCCACTGCGTCACGCTGTTCTGAGCCAACCACATGCAGGTAATAACGCGACGTGGTGCTCGCGTCCGCGTGTCGCAACTGAGTCTGAGCGACTTTCAATGACGCGCCACTCGAATGCATAAGACTTCCGTGTCCATGCCGGAATGCGTGCATCCCACACCGAGGAATCGAAAGAGCGTCCAGAATTGGCCAAAGCTTTTTCTGTACGACTTTGTTTTCACTGTAGGGATTACCCCGGCGATTCGAGAACAGCAACCGCTTTTCGTTGGGATGCCACGACGCTAGATAGTTTGTGAGCACTTCGGCCAGAGGACTAGGCATCGGCACCGTCGCCACGCTGCGTGAACTCTTTGGCGAAATGAGATGTCTGTACCAAGCCGAGCGCCGCACAAAAATTAGCCGCTGCTCGAAGTCCAGATCGTCAATCGAGAGACCGAGAACTTCGCCGGGCCTAAGCCCCGTCATGGCTGCGAGCGCGAAGATGGTGTGCCACGGCTCCGAAGCGAGGGCGATAATCGACCGCGCCTGCTCCGCCGTGAAAAACCGTGCGGGCTTGCTCGGTTTCGAGCACGGGATGACAAGATCACCTTGCCGGAATCCTGCCACTGCGATCCCCACTTTCGCGCCATTTTGAGAATCGAAGCGAGAGTACCGAGAACATTCAGAATCGTGTGCCGACTCCGCCCCTTCGCCAGCTTGCCGACAAATGCCTGCACCTGCTCTTGTCCTACCTCATCCAGTCTCATCTGACTGAACGCAGGGACAAGATGAAAGCATAGATGCGACGCCATGACCTTAGCCGTCGAGGGTTTGAGTAAAGCAATCACCTGCTTCTTCCAATTCTCAGCGAACTCCAAAAACGTCGCCCGCTTTACTGGCCGATAGTCGAGAGAATTGATGCGGGCAAGGAATGATGCGGCCTCCCGCTCCGCTAACCGTTTTGTTTTGAATTCTTCGACCGTGCCAAGTAACGCCGTTTTCTGCTCACGCTTGATATTTCCGTCTGCGAGAACAACATCTTCTCGATAACGGAGTTCCCAACGGTTTCCTCTGCGACGAACACTCCCTTTCTGGTAACGTCGGCGAGCCATGTTTGCCTCTGGCCCGCTGACTCGTTGCCCTTGAGCAGGGAGGCTACATTGTTCCTGATTCTGGGGCAATGAGCCGTTTGTTCCATTACTCTCTTCGACTGTAGAAGGAACTGGTCTGACAACGGTGATGCGGAATCCTCCGCCTGAGCCTATGAAGAGCTCGTAGTGGCCAGAGGGAATGGAAGAAAGAGCGTCGCTCATTTCAATCAAACAAAATCTGTAGTGTCTGCAACCCGTCCTGTCCGACTAACTCGTTGAACTCTGCTTCCGACATAGCGTCCAACTCGCTGGCAAAGATCGTGACGCGCCCGCCAAAGGTCCAGCGCGACTTGCTTTGAGGGCAGTGGAAAGTCTCGGGGCAGGTTTCCTCAGAAACGAGAAGCGCGACACGTTTACGGCAATGGGAGCACCCGTCTTTCCATATACAGACGGCTTCCCGTTGAGCGCCGAACGAAGTGCTCATCGAAGGGGCCTCACACAGTTATTGGTATAGAAACGCGAGAATTGAGTCGCTGCGACGGTTCGGACAACCCAAAGGGAATGACTGTCTGCGTCGAAATCGAAATGATCGTTCGATTTTACGGTGCTGAATCTGTTTCCAGCACGGGATGCTGACACTTCGACGCTGCTCTCGTTGCAGAGAGGCGTGCCACCCACAAGTTGTTCGCGCGTTTGAATCATGGTGGAGACTCCGCAAAAACTTTCGCGCGGGCAACCTCGACACGTACTGCGTCAACATCGCGGCGGCCCTCACGTTGTAAGTCAGAGATAAAGTGATAGCCTTGAGCATCAAGCAGCAAATCGCCGCAAAGTGGGCAGTGTCCCGGTTGTGCGGGTCCCTCTTCGCCAGGCTCCCTTTCGATTTTCGGGTTGTAGAAGGCCGCCAGCGCATGAACGCGTCGAACGCCGTCGAAGGCAAGCTCAAGGTCAACAAGCCGCGCAGGGTCCGCGTCGAAAAACTTGGAAGGATATTTCAGTGCATGGCCTAGTGCCGCCTCGAAATTCTTTGCAGGTTTGATAGAAACGATCTTCGAGCCATCGCCACGAATCTTGGCCCACAATGCCGACAATTCCTTACGCTTCTTCGATTGTGGCAACATCGGACCGCAGTAGACGCCGTGAGCATGAAGATTTGTGTTCCCACTTCCAAATTCGCAACACCACAAAACTCCGTAGTCACGCCGCGAGACTCCAAACTCTCTCTCAATGGCGCGGAAAAACCTGCGAATGTCTTTGTTGAACTTGCGAACTTCTTCTGCACTGGGCATCTCGCCCACGTTCCGTGTCGTAATGTCTAGTTTCGCCAAAACGCGGGGACGGTGATCGCCGGGCCGATGACACAACAACGACTCCGTCAATGGACGCAATCGCGAATGATGGACAAACAACTCACGAAATGACTTTGGCCCACAAGTCGGGCAGTAGCGATTCCCGCAAAAGCATGGAGTGTAGAATCGGTGCCCTGAATTGCCTGAGAAGCAATCCCGCCGTCTGGCAATAAGACCGCACCAAGTTTGACGCCGCGCCTTGCCGACAAGTCCTTGTTCGAGGAGCAGTCGCGCTTGCCTTGCCTGTCGCTCTGGAATCCGATTGTGAAGAGGCTCAACGAAATTTCCATGTTCATCGAAAGCGGGTGGTACTGCACGTGACGGATCGCCCGGTTTGCGGTTTCGGATTTGCCGCTGTAGGGCGGGGCGCTCGCGCTCTAGGTCATACTCCCGCTCAGCCGAGGAAAACTCATCGTCCGTGTCAAATTGCTTCCGCCGCTTACGTGCAAGGCGAAGATTCCGCTCGCGCTGTCGCTTCGTAACAAACGAAGCGTCATGCCACAGAGATTCCGGCCCGGTTTCAGCTGTTTGACCGCCGACGAATTGGAGACTCCTGGACACAGTTATTCTGTTTCCTCAAGTAAAAAGGGACGCTGCGCTTCGCTCCGCTGCCCCACTCCCCCCGCCCTCTCCCCGCGCAAAAACCGGCGCGGGAAGAGGGAGCGGATTTTTTCCCCGCCGACTGCAAGCGGCACTCCAGAACGGCGCTTCGTCGGAACGAGTCTCGATGGAAAACAACAGGCCGGGGAGCCGCGTCAGTCGTATGGGTCGCGGGGCGCATCCCTGCGTTGCCCGCACTTGTGCCACCGCAGGCTCCCAGGCCATTCCGTGAAAATTTGAGTGAGCCGCAAAGGAAGAGAGGTATTGCGCGAAAAGCAAGATTTGAACTAGCTCGATAACGAGGAGAGCGAGCAAGAGTGCTCGAATAAAATGGGGCCAATTGAAATTGGCACTTGCTATTTGTCGAGCTTCACGTATAGTGCGCATCGTCTTTGAATTTCAAATGCCTGACAGTTTCCGCGACCAAACGGCTGTCGGGCATTTTTGCTTTAAGCCAAAAACTCGGAATTCCTTTCTCTGATGGCCTCAAGCACGAAGATCGTGTGATCCCTCAGATTTCATAAGTCCACACCCAAACGCCCGGAATTCCGCCGTGCCCACGCGGAATTCCAAGCGACTCGCACAATCCCGACATAGGCGACCAAGAACTTTTCGATTGACGCCTCTTTTTTGGTCCTTGCATCGCGTTCCCTCGCCTAACAGGGCCGCGAGCGTTGTGACCGTAAAGAAGGGGCCAGCGTGAGTTTTGCCCAAATCGCAGGCGCTTGCGGCGCTTGCCGAGCGTGGTTTGGGCGGGCGCTTTGGCATGAAGCAAATCTAAGAAAATCACGCCAACTTGTCAGGGACGCGAAAATCGATTTCATGTCCTGCGACCTAACACCTTCGTTCTCAATCAGTTGTGTTAGACTCTCGTGCGTGCCAAAAGGGAAAGGGCGGGGCTCTTGGAAGGCGAAAGTTCACCCCGCATTTCTGGAAATAGCAAAACTGTGGGGTGATCTCCGGAGAGGGACAGGCGGAAATTCCCAGGAATTCCGTGACAAAGTCCGCCGGGCCAGGGACGAGCTTCAGAGAAAATATCCAGAGCTGCGACCAGGATCGTCCTCAAATCATGTCCAGACAGCGTCCAAGCCTTCTCTGTCCGAGCAAGACGCTGCAGTTGGCA
>Ga0126376_10000901_pt1 | contig 15341 bp, 12 predicted proteins | sample PanSoiMetPlot_15_FD_92760 | JGI IMG/M metagenome (GOLD analysis project Ga0126376, IMG submission 92760) | Tropical forest soil microbial communities from Panama - MetaG Plot_15 | ecosystem: Environmental > Terrestrial > Soil > Tropical forest > Bulk soil | place: Panama | collected 2016-02-17
CAGCGAACGTAGAGTTGTGCTTTTCCGTCGCGGTCAGAGACGAACGCGAGGCGCGTGCCATCGGGAGACCAGCGCGGCGAAGAGTCGGAATAAACGCCGGTGGTCAGCGGGCGATGATCGGAGCCGTCGAAATTGACGATCCACAAATTGGAAAAGCGTCGATCGGTCGAAACGTCGGCGGAGTTGCGGACATAGACGATGCGCTTGCCGTCGGGCGAGATTTGCGGATCGACCGCGATTTGCACACGGAAGAGATCCATGTAGTCCAGGCGGTCCTGAGCGAACAGGGAAGCAGAGAGACTCAATGCTGCGCCGAGGATTAGCGAAAGACGAATCTGGTGTCGCACCGGCTGCTCCTATTGAAGGCAAAATCGTTCGCGGGGATGGTAGGAGCGGCAGGGAGGAAAGTCAACGCAGAGGATGCGCGCCGGTCAAATATTATGGCCTGGGCGCGTGACGCGTGGAAAGTGCGGCGCATCGAAGATGGAGTCCGCCTGGGTAGGGCGGGCCGGCCTGCTTAAGGCAGGCGAACTCATTCCGAGGAGAAGTTATGAGCGTTTACGGTGGTAAGGAAATGGCGGCCGCGTTTCGCACGGTCCGTAAGAACACTCTGCAGATTGCCGAGGATATTCCGGAGGACAAGTACGACTTTGTGCCAGCGCCGGGAGTGAAGCCGGTGAAGGCACAGCTGGCGCATATCGGGATCGTGACGCGGCTGTGGCCGGAGATTCTCAAAGAAGGTATCACGACGCTCGTCGGCTTTGACTTCCTGGACTTGCGCGATCGTCTGCACGCCGAGGAAACCAAGTCGCGGACGAAGGCGGAGCTTCTCGACTTTCTCCGCACGGAAGGCGAAAAGTTCGCTTCGTGGCTTGAATTGCTGAGTGAGGAATTCTTGGCGGTCGGCGTGATTGATGGCGATGGGAAAACGGTAAAGACCCGATTTGAGCGCGTGCTCGGTGCCAAAGAACATGAGATGCATCACCACGGGCAGTTGATGCTGATCGAACGGCAGCTGGGAATTATTCCTCATCTGACGCGGCAAGGCGAAGAACGCATGAAGCAGTTGCGAGCAGCCCGGGCGTAAAAAACAAATATCAGGTTGGACGTAGGGGCGGACTTTTGGGTCCGCCCTCTTTTTTGGAGCTCACACCGCAAGCGAGCCGAAACCTCCTCGACTACTCACGGTTGGAATAAAAGCACAACCAAATTGGTTTCTCCGTATATGCGCTTTCCACGAGAATTCGTTTCCAAATTCCAATTTTGGAGCGCGGAAAACGTGCAAACGAAATTTTTCCGTTTTTTTCGTTTGTGGAGAGCAACTGCGAAGTGGGAGGCCCCATCGAACGGGAGATCGTGGGCAAGCCTGTTTATGTTGCCGAGAACGAACTCAGCCAATCTCCGGAACTTTTTCTAAAGATCCGGAATCCAGGTCAAAAACATACAAAACTAGGGAGACTGGAAAATGAAAGAGGTCGGCAAGGATATGAAAAAAAGCAACCGCCGTATGTTTTTGCGGAGAGGAGTGTCCGCGACCGCAGCGGCGACAGCGGCCGGAATGATTATTCCCGGACGGCTGTTTGCCGAAGGCGAGAATCGCGAGGAAGGGAATCTGACTCGCGGAGATATCGCAATTCTGAGATTTTTGTCGGCGGCGGAGCAGGTCGAGACCGACTTGTGGCAACAGTATTCAGAACTCGGCGGAACGCAGGATGATGAAGCGAGCGGCGTGAATGGAGGGAATCCCATTTACATTGCGGCGCTGCAGCTGCTCGATGGAGACATGGATCAATACGTTCACGACAACACGGACGACGAATTCACGCACCACCGCTTTCTGAACAACTATCTCGAATCAAAAGGCGCAAAGGGAGTGGATTTGACACCGTTCTCCGCCGGATTGCCGAGCAGTAAAGCCACCGGCGCTAGGCAGATTCCGCGCCTGACGAATCTGACGCAGCTGACGGTTGATACCTCGTGGTGGACACGCTACCGCGGTACGACCAATCCCGATTTGGGCGCGTCGTTTGCAAACGCCGTACCAAGCCTCGCGCAGGGGAAATTTACTGCTATTCCGCGGTCAGACGACGATTTGGGGAACAGCACATTGAGCGACGACAATTCGCGATCGATTGACGATCGGCTCAAGGCCATTGCCTTCACCGCAGGTTTTCACTTTGCGTTCATCGAGGAGGGCGGAACTAGCTTGTACGCGACGCTCGCACAAAAAGTGACCAGCCTTGAAGTGCTGCGCGTTCTGCTGAGCATCGGCGGGTCCGAAATCATGCACTTCCAGACCTGGCAGGACAAAGCAGGCAATGCAACGCCGCTGACGTTCACCGATCCGATTAACAAATCCACGGTAACCTTCCAGGACTTGACGCAGAATCAGCCAGAAGATTTGCAGGCAAACCTGATCATGCCGGAACCCTGCGATTTTCTGGACAAGCGGCTGGAGCCTGTTTCCATAATCCGCCCAACGTCGTCGAAATTCGGTGGCGCCTTCGCGGCGGCGAAGAGTTTCCTCGATGACGGCCTATTCATCGGCCAGTCGAAAGCATTCATCAACAAATTCTTCGAGCTTGCGACGGAAGCAGACGCAGCGCGCCGGGAACTGTAAGAAATATAGCCTTCAATTGTTGGGGTTGTTGGTGTAAGGGCGGACTTCCGAGTCCGCCCTTCTCGCTCTTCTCCATGCTTATCGGTGGACTCCGCGTCTCTGCGATAAAAAGTGAGTTCGTTGACCAGGCACACGTAAGCCGCAGCATTCGGCGTTCAACTTTGAACCTTCAACCGCTTTTGCCAATAGAAGTAGAACGGCAGTCCGAGTAGTATGAGCGCGAGGCCGATGGAAGAACGCCCGGGATTTTGGAACAGGACGCTGATGGTGAGGGCGAGCGCTCCGAGGACGAAAACTCCAGGGATGATCGGGTAGCCTGGGCAGCGATAGGGCCTCGGCATCTCGGGTTCGCGCTTGCGCAGGCGGAAGAGAGAGACGACCGCAAGGCCATAGAAAATCCATGTCGCAAAAATGAAAAGATTGGTGAGTTCTTCAAACGTCCCCGTGAGCGCCATCAGGCTGGTTAGTACGCCTTGAAAGATAAGTGCGCGGCCGGGCGTGAAGAACTTTGGGTGGATGCCGTCGGCGACGCGAAAAAACACTCTGTCGCGCGCCATGGCATAAGGAACGCGCGCCCCGCTGAGAATCGAGGAGTTCAGCGAGCCGATGGCAGAGATAACCATCGCAAGCGTCAGCCAAATCGCCGCGCCTTGACCGGAGACGTGTCTCACGACTTCCGAAGCGACATAGGGAGACGCAGCGACTTTGGCGAAGGGAAGCACGCGCAAGCAGGCGGCGCTGAAGAGCAGATAGATAACGGCGACGACGCTGACTCCACCGACAAGCGCGAGCGGAAAATTTTTCTGTGGGTCCCGCACTTCCGAGCCAACGAGATTAAGGTCTTCCCACCCGTCGTACGCCCACAGTGCCGCGGCAAGCGCAGCCAAAAAGGCAGTAAGCAGTCCGCCATTTAGGGCAGCCGGCCAATAAGGATCCGCTGTGTGCACAGCGCTCGAAGCAAGCAACGCCACGCCGATGACCAGCAGGACCGAGAAAATCTTGATGAACGTGAGAAGAACTTGCACAGCGCCGCCGAATTTCACGCCGATGTAGTTAACAGCGCTCATGACGATGAGCCACGCGACGGCGAGCGGCTGCGCCCGCGTGAAAACGAAATCGTATGGCTTGTACCAGTGCGTCAGGCCGGGAATCGCAATGTGCAGCGTGAAAATCGGAGCGCCGATACTCGGCAGCAGAAACGCCAGAAAGCGCACGCCGCCCGCGGCGATGGAAGCGGCAGACGCAGGCCTGCCGACAATCGAGTGCATCCAGCCAAATAGAAATCCCCACGTTGGACCGAAGCCGCGACGCAGATACGCGTATTCACCGCCGGCTTCTGGAATCGCTGCGCCCAGTTCCGCGTAAGAAAATGCGCCAAAAATCGAAAGAATCGCTCCCGCGATCCACGCAGCGAAAACGACCGCGACACTCTGCCCTTCGCGTGCCATTTGCGCGGGCTTCAAAAAAATTCCCGTACCGATCATCGTACCGACGACAATCGCAGCCGAAGCCCATGGCCCGAGTTCGCGCACAAGCTCAAGGCGCTTTTCACCGGACACAGATACGCTCGTGCTCATGCCGAGTGCTCCGTCACGGACGCGAAGACTCGAAGAATTCTGCTCATCAGACTGCCCGTGACGAATGTAACAGCAGATCCGATCAGCACGTACCACGTAAATGCGATCGGTGTGAATCGCCAAACAGAAAGGTTCACCCCAAGCCCCACGAACATTCCGACCGTCGCTCCCACGTTCGTCGCTCGTTTGTCAAACGTCCCCAGGAGAAAAAGTCCGAGCAAGCTGCCAAACGGCAGCGATGCAACGGTAAGCCCGGCTTTGAGAAGTGGCCCCCAGGAGACCAGCCCGAATCCAATGAGGACCGCGCCCCAAACAAGCGTGATGTAGCGCGAAAGGCGCAAGAATCTCTCAGGATTCGTCTGGTGTCCGCTCAATCGCGAGAAATCCAGAACCGTGCTGGCGGCCAGCGAATTCAGCGCACCGCTGGCATTGGACATGGCCACGGCCAAGATGGAAGCGAGCAAAATTCCCGCTAAACCGGTCGGCATCTCCCTAACGAGGAAAGTTGGGAGGATCGCGTCGGTTCTCTGGTCCGCAGCGAGAAGCGGAACGTGTTGCGAAAAAACGAAGAGCAAGATGCCGACGAGCAAAAATAGCGTGAATTGCACGAGCACGATTACACCGCTGGCAATGAGCGCCGCGCGGCTGTCGCGTTCTGTCTTTGCCGCGAGCAAACGCTGGACGATGGTTTGATCCGTGCCGTGGCTGGCCATCGTGAGGAAGGCCCCGCCGATAAGCCCCGACCAAAATGTGTATTCCTTGGCGAGAGAGAAAGAAAAATCCAGAAACTGAAGTTTGTGTCCGGAAGCGGCCGCGACTTGCGTCACTTCGGTCCAGCCACCGGGAATGCGATGCAACAAAAATAAAAGTGTGATCACGCTACCACACAAATACAGCAAAAATTGCGCCACGTCCGTCCAGATGACGGCTTTCATTCCTCCTTCGAAAGTGTAGACGATCGTCAGAGCAATCACGAGAAAGACCGCCAGCCGAATCGACGTGCCCAGTACAACGCTGACGACGAGCGCAATCGCCGCTACACGCACCCCTTCCGCCAGCGCTCGTGTGATCAGGAACGTCGACGCGGCGAGCGAACGCATGCGCGGGCCAAAGCGCTTTTCAATCAGCGCGTATGCGGTGAAAAAATCCCCGCGAAAGTATCCCGGCAGCAAAAGCAGCACAATCAAAATCCGGCCAATCAAATAACCAAACGCCAGCTGCAGAAACGTAAGATTCCCGGTATACGCAATCGCCGGCGTGCCGATGATGGTCAGCGTGGACGTTTCCGTCGCGACGATCGAAAACGAAATCGCCCACCACGGTGCCGAGCGCCCGCCAAGAAAGTAGTCGCGCACGTCACGCTGTCCGCGGCGGAAATAAATACCCAGCGCGGTGACCGCGAGAAGATACGCAACGACGATGGCAAGATCGAGAGGGTGAATGTGCATGAAGCGGGAAGAGGATAGAGGCGGGAACACTGGCGCGTCAAGAACGCGTCTGCACAACCCGAGTTTCGGTATCCTTTGAGCATGCGGATTGGAATGGGGCTCGACGGCGGCGGAACAAAAACGGATTGTGTGCTGATGGATGAAGCAGGTCGCATCTTAGCGAAAGGTCCCGGCGGACCATCCAATTCGTCGCGCATCGGAACGAATGCAGCGGCGCACGGTGTACGCGAAGCAGCGACCGCAGCGCTGCAGAATGCGGGTCTGGCCATCGAGCAACTGACGGATGTCTGCGCAGGACTCGCCGGTGTGGCGCTTCCCGGGCGCGCCCGTGCGATGACCGCAATACTTCAGCCGTTTTTCAGTCCGGCGCGATTCGAATTGTGCACAGATTTGGATCTCGCACTGGCCGCGGCGGGCGCCGCCCCGGCAATCGTGCTCGTGGCGGGAACCGGCTCCGCCGCGATCGGCAAGGATGCTTCCGGACGCGTTGCGCGCTCCGGAGGGCACGGCCCGAAAAGTAGCGACGAAGGCAGCGCATTCGCCATCGGAAAAAAGGCGATCAGGGAGCTGACAAAGGACTTTCGTAGCGAGCATGAGAATCTGAGCGGCAAAATCCTGCAGCTGCTTGCCATGCCATCGCTGGAAAGGTTGGCGGAACTCGAAGGCACGGAAGCCGACGCCGTCTATCCGCGCGTTTTTCCACTGATTGCAAACGCCGCGGACCAAGGCGAGGAACTTGCAACACGCTTGCTGCGGGAAGCTTCAGAAAACTTGGCTGGGTTCGTGGCAGATGTCCAAGCTGAGTTGCGACTCGGCGGCGCGGTATTCGTTCTCGGTAAAACGGGCGGAATGATTTCGCGTTCCAAATATTTCGACGAACAACTCGATGCGGCGCTAAGACGCATTGCTCCCGCCGCCACCCTACAAAACTTGACGACTCCCTTAGCCGAAGTCGCCGCAAAGCGAGCGCTGGGCCTATGAGCGAATCCGATCCCAACGAAGGCGCTGCCAATTTCTCTCCGGTATTTGCCGAGCGCGTTCGCGAAGGCTCGCCTGAAGCCCTGCGCGAACTCGCGCAAAGCCCCTCGCTTAACGAAGAACAAGCAGCACTGCTCCTTGCCCGCAAAGATCTCCCCGGCGAGCTAATTGAAGAACTCGCCCAGCGGAAACATCTACTGAAGAGCTACGCCATCAAAAAGGCGCTCGCCTTGCACCCACACACGCCGCGAATCGTGAGCCTGCGCCTCCTGCGCGACCTTTACCTCATGGACCTCGTGCAACTGACGCTCACACCCGGCGCACTAGCGGAATTAAAACGCAACGCCGAAGAGCAACTCGTCGCGCGTCTCCCGCAGCTTCCTCTCGGACAGAAAATCACGCTCGCGCGACGCGGACCGGGCCGCGTCGCCAGCGCTTTGCTAGCCGAAGGTCACGTCCAAGTCCTGAGCGTTGTTCTTGACAATGCCAATCTCAGCGAAGCGCATGTGCTGAAGGCTCTTTCTCGTCCAAGGCTTGCTCCCCGCATCGTCGAAGCCATTTCGCAACACAGAAAATGGTCGCTTAGCTACAACGTGCGCCTGGCTCTGGTCCGCCAGGCCTCCACAACACTTTCCACCGTCCTCGCCTTTCTGCCCGAACTAACCGTTTCCGACCTCAAAGCCCTGGCCACACCCGGCGCTATACCCGAAAACATTCGCCGTTACCTTCAAGCTGAAATCCAACGTCGCCTACGCCCCGGCAAGAACTCGCCGTCCGGATGACCTTCCGGCATCTTTAGGGCATTGTTGCTAGTAGTACTTTCCCGTAGCCTTCTTGCCAATACAGGGAACAAAACATAACCCAACGGCGTCGTAGGAGAATGACACGAAGGGGCGTATTGTTTGGAGCAAGCGGCGTGATCGCCCGTGCGCCGCGGCTTGGGAACCCGCTTGGGGGCTTCGCCAGGTTTATGGGCAATGGGGATCAAGGAATCCGCCGGTTCGAGCGCCGCTGGGCGCCTCGCTACCGCTATCGCGCCGATCTCGAGATCGAATGGGGATCCACGGTCTTGCGTGCGCGCACCCGCGACGTCAGCTCCAACGGAATGTTTATCGAATCTCCCGATCCGCTGTGGGTCGGTGCGGGTTTCTCCGCTCAATTGGTATTGGACAAGCCAGTCCGCCTGAGTTGCTCCGTGAAACGCGTGGAACCCGGGCGTGGAATGGGCGTTTCCATTGCCGCCGAAGAAGAACCTCATCTGCAGCGCTACCAGGAATTCATCAACTCGCTTTCCGCGACGCCGCCCGGCAGGCTGCCCTGACAAAGTTGTATGCTTTCTGAGATGACTCATTGCCTCGATTGCGGAGCAGAGCGCGATTCGGATCAGTGCACTTCGTGTGGGCTCACAACGGCCGCGGCAGAGCTCGTGTTCCGCCGTAAGCTGATCTACCGCACACTTGTTTTTCTCGCCGGTTCTCTTTGCTTTCCTTACGTTAGCGCCGTTTTCCCGCCCCTCGACCTCGACCTCATGCTCGTATTCTTTGGTGTTTTGTTTTTCATTTCGTTGGCGCTCGCCGTTTTGCTGGACCGACTCGCCCGCCGACACGCTGAAATAGAAGTTATCAAGAGAATTTTTACCGGCTTGGTTCCGCTGCCTTGGATTCTGACGGCCATTCTGTTCGTGAACGGGAAATTCGATAACACAAAGAACATCGAGTACATCCCGGCGACCGTGAGAGATACCTTCTATATGAAGGGCATCGTGAAGGGCAGCCGCAGGCTTGTCGTCAATTCGTGGCGTCCCGGAAGAAGATGGGAGCGCATAGCGGTTGAAGCCGACGACTACGACCGGTTTCATGTTGGCGACTCGCTGGAAGTCGCCATTGAACCTGGCGTCGCGGGAATCCCCTGGGTTTACGGCGTTTACCGCAAAACCCAGTCTCGCTAGTGAGCTCAATACAGCGGCGTCCCGTTGGCCCTCAACGGCGTCTGAATATCCACGTAACTCCCTTTTTCGCCGAAGCGAAATCGCAAACGACGCAAGGAGCCGATGTCGCGTTCCCGCCAATCTGTAATGTCCGCCGCTTGTCCCGGATTCTCGTCCATCGAAAATTGAACGTCGTCTTCGCCCTTGGCGACCACCTTCTCCGGGTCTACATCAAACACCTGCTGCGCGTTTCGATCGATCAGCAGATACCTTTTCCACAGTCGCAGCAGCAAGACGCCGCGCTTCGATGAAAAATAAAGATTCCACGATTTCGGTGCGTCTTCGTTGTAATGAACGATGGCGAAGGGAACTGACTTCCAAACATTTTTTGCTTTGGGCGGAGATTGCGCGCCAGCCAGCGCGCAGACGGAAAACACCGCAAAGAGAAGACCGCTTTGAAATGGCGACCGAGCGGTTCGCATGGGGTGAAGGTTGACGCGCAGTTTCAGTCGACCCCTTTTGAGTCTACGATGCGCTTCTAATACCGGCAAGCCGACAAACGTCAATCAATGAAGCAGGTATAATGCGGGGCGATGAATTGGCTCCTCCCTCTCCTCAAACGCGCTTTAAGAATGTTCAGGCGCGTCTTCCCCAGATGCAGCATGATCTCTCAAGCCATTGCCTTCAACCTTTTCGTCGCGTTTTTTCCCACCTTGCTGCTTGTTGTCGCGATTGCCACCAGTCCGCTGGGAAGCCACACTGATTTGCTCAACATGATCACCGACTTCACCAGGTACTTGCCGCCGGGCAGCCGCCAAATCGTCTCGGAATTCCTCATTCGACGTGCCCCGCAAGCTTGGAAATGGGCGGTGCTCGGCTGGGCGGGCACGCTTCTCGCCGGCTCGCAGGTCATGAAATTGATCATGGAAGGCGTGCACTCAATCTACGGCGACGAGGAAAAGCCGGGATTCCTGCACCGCCAGTGGCGCGGATTGCTATTGTTATTGGCGACGATTGCTCCGCTGCTGGCCGCTTCTGTTTTGGGCGTATTTGGACGGCCCATTCGCCTGTGGTTGTCTCGCGAGCTGGGCAACAACCATCCCTTCCACGGCCTTTGGGGTCTTTTCTTCCCCCTCGCCGCGATTTTGCTCTCCTTGGCGGCACTCACCTTCATCTATCGCTTTGCTCGGCCGCAAGAGCACAGTCTTCGCAACGTTCTCCCCGGCGCCGTTGTTGCAACGTTGCTGTGGTGGGGCGTTGACGTGCTGTTCGGCGTCTACGTTAGGAAAGTACCGTATTCGATCGTCTACGGCGGCCTTGCGGCCGTTATTGGCCTGCTCGTCTGGATGCAGCTTTCCGCCGTCGTGGTGTTTTTGGGAGCCGCTTGGAACGCGGAACTCAGCGAGTCGCGCGGCCGTGCAAACGGCCGTTGAATCGTCACTGACGAAAGCGTATATTCTGCGGATACTTACGCTACCTCCCCCAGGGCGTCTCCCGGTGCACAATGACGGTGGTCGTCGGGCAGCCCGGCTTGACGAAAGGTAGGAACGTCCTGAGAAGCATCTTTGGAGTTCGAAAACGTCCCGTGCGCGAAGTGATTTCGTTTCTCTCCGCGCTATTTAGCTTGGCCCTGTTTTGCGTCGCTCAGGAGCCGTCTGGTAATCAGTCCGCGCCGCCTCCTCAGTCGGCCTCTTCTCCTTCTGCCCCTCCGCAAGACGTGAAGAAGCCGGAAGTGGAGACCCATGACGAGCCCGCGACTTTCAAAGTTCGTGTAAATCTTGTTCTGGCACGCGTGGTGGTGCGGGACGCGGACGGGAAGGTAGTCGAAAATCTTCACCGCGAGGATTTTGCCCTAGCCGATGACCGCAAGCCGCAAGTAATCTCGTTCTTCAACGTTGAGACGCCGGCGTCCCATCCCATTCGTGTAACAACCCTGGAGACGGCAAAAGATGGCGCCGATCTAGCGTCAGACAGCGCTTCGCTCTCAATGCCCCAGCGGTTCGTCAGCGTTCTGTACGACGACGCGCACCTTAGTATGTCCGATGCTGTTACCGTTCGCGATGCTACGACCCGCTTGTTCAGTTCGCTTGCGCCCACGGATCGCGTCGGCATCTACACGACATCCGGTCAGGTCACTCGGGAGTTTACGAGCGATCACGAAGCCTTGAAGCAGACCTTGAATTCGATTACTCCTAGGGGCTTGAGTGGCCCAGAAACAGGCACGTTGGATTGTCCTGAAGTGAGCTATTACCAGGCCGATCTGATCGTCAACAAGAATGACACTCAGGCTCTGGAAGTCGCCGCCGCTGAAGCTGTAGATTGTGCTTTCAACGGCGATCAAGGCAAAATAAATCAGGCCAGACTGATGGCGTCGGCAGCCGCATCTGTGGCACTCGGCCGCGGCGACGCGGAATCGGATTTTACGTACCGCCACATTGAAGATGCGATGAGGCGGCTCGCCGGGATGCCGGGCCAGCGTGTGATGGTTTTCGTTTCGCCGGGATTCATCATCGCGCAGAACTTTTCGCAAGAGTTCGACATTATTGATCGCGCCACGCGAACTGGAATCGTCATCGACACGATTGACGCTCGTGGGTTGTATACGCCGGACGTAGGAGATGTGGCGAACCCGCCGGTCCGATCGTTTCGCGTGCAAGGTCCAAAACTCTTGTACCGGACTTCCGCGCAATCTGCACAGTCGCAAATCCTCGATGAGTTCGCAGCGGGAACGGGTGGTACGTACTTTCACAATAGAAATGACCTCGATGAAGGCCTGCGCCAGGCCGTGGCCGCACCACCGCTTTCCTACGTTCTGGGCTTTACCCCGCAAAACCTTAAGTTAAATGGCAGCTTTCACACGCTAAAAGTGACCCTCACCGGAAAACAGAAATTCAATATCCAAGCGCGTCGCGGATACTTTGCCCCCCGCAAAGCGCACGACCCGGCGGAAACGGCAAAACAAGAAATTCAGGAAGCTATCTTTTCGCAGGACGAAATCCGCGACCTCGGCGTGGATTTGCAGACTCAATTCTTTAAAGCCGCCGCAGAGCAGGCGAAGCTCTCCGTGCTCGCACACGTCGATTTGAAGTCCTTGCGATTCCGGAAAGCGGAAGGACGCAATCAGGATGACTTGACGCTGGCGACGGCGATTTTTGACGAAAATGGGAATTTCGTGACCGGTGGTGAAAAAATTGTCCAAATGAAATTGCTCGATGGCACGCTCGACCGACTTGGTCGGACGGGAATTAATGTGAAATCGAGCTTTGAAGTGAAGCCCGGATCGTATCTGGTGCGTTTGGTTGTGCGCGACAAAGAAGGCGAGTTGATGGCGGCCCGCAATGGCGCGGTAGTGATTCCATATTGAAACAAATCGGGTCGCCAACAGGATTCAGGTTGATCGTGACGGAGGGGACCATGTTTACAAGATTCTGGCAGCGCATTGTTCTTCGTAGATTTCTGCTCGTTGTAGTCTTTTTCTGCGCCGCAGCGTTTCCCGCCTTGATTGCAGCGCAGGAACCGCCCGCGCCGCAGAATCCCCAGTCGGGCGGCGACGTTATGGCGTCAGGCACCGTGATCAAAAAAGAGTCGAAGCTGGTTCTCGTGGATGCCGTCGTGACGGACAAAAAAGGCAAATACATCCGCGACCTGACACAGGCCGACTTCAAAGTTTACGAAGACAATAAAGAGCAGTCGATGACCAGCTTTACCGCGGGTAGTTCCGAAACGGCCTCGCCGAACAGCAATCAGAAACATTACCTCGTCCTCTTTTTTGACAATTCGTCTATGGAGATGCCCGACCAGATGTCTGCGCGCCGGGCCGCTACTCAATTTATCGAAGCCAATGCTGGGCCAAATAATGTGATGGCCGTCGTCGAGTTCGGCGGGTCCTTGCGCATTTTGCAAAACTTTACCGCGAGCGTAGAGCTACTGAAGAAAGCCGCGTCCGGAATCAAAACAGCGAACGTGGCTTCCAATGCCGACGCGACCTCAGGCGGCGTGGTCGCGGACGTGCCCGGCAGCGCGTTTATATCGTCGGCGGAAGCGGATTATGGCGCGCGAACCATGTTGCTCGCTTTGCGGACTCTCGCCAAGAATCTGCGGTCGATTCCCGGTCGCAAGATGGTTGTGTTGATTTCTGCGGGATTTCCATTGACGCCGGAGCGTCAGTCGGAGCTAACCGCTACCATCGACGCTTGCACCAAGTCTAACGTTGCAATTTACGCGCTCGATGCGCGCGGCCTGATTTCCGGAGCGCTTCGTGACGACGGCCGGCGCCCTGACGCTACGCAAAATCAGCACTTGCAGGTTGTCGCGAGCCGTCGTACCGCAAACCAGCCGCGCATTGTTTTGGCCGCGTTTCCGGAGCCTCAACGCCCTGGGGGTGGAGGGGGAGGCAGGCCCGGCGGTGGTACCGGCGGCACGGGAGGAACCGGTGGAACTGGCGGCACCGGCGGGACTGGTGGCCGCGGTGGCACCGGCGGTACTGGCGGAACCGGTGGGACCGGTGGCCGAGGCGGGACCGGCGGAAGTGGAGGCGGAACGCGCGGTGGGGCGGGTGGAGGCGGAACACGACCGACAACTTTTAATAATCCGAATAACCCGCTGAGCCAGCCGCGGACGATTATTCCGGAATTGCCTAAGTCTGGCGTTCCGAATCAACAAATTCTTGCGGCGCTCGCGGACGGAACTGGCGGATTCACGATTTTCAACACCAACGATCTACTTGGTGGCTTGCAAAGAATTGCCAGCGAAATGAATGAGTTTTATTTGCTTGGCTACGTCCCACCGGACTCGCCGGAAGGAAGCTGCCACACCTTGAAAGTAAAGGTGAACCGCGGCGGCATGAACGTGCGCGCGCGTACCGGCTACTGCAATTCACGTTCGGCGAATGCGCTCGAAGGGACGCCGGTCGAAAAACAATTGGAAGCGCGAGCGCAAGGAACCGCAGCAGCCGCAACCGCTTCGACGTTTCAGGCGCCGTACTTTTATTCCGCGGCGAATATCGCCCGCGTGAATCTGGCCATGGATATTCCCGGCGAGAGTTTTCATTTCGACAAGGAAAAGGGGAAATATCACGCAAATCTTAGCGTGCTCGGAATCGCCTATAAGCCCGACGGAACTGTCGGCGCGAAATTCAGCGATCAGGTCAAACTGGACCTGGAAAAGGATGAATGGAAGGAGTTCTCGAAAACGCCGTTCCACTACACCAACCAATTCGATGCCGTGCCGGGAACTTACAAAATGACCGTCGTCCTCAATTCCGGCGGCGATGCCTACGCAAAGTCGGAATGGCCGCTAAAGGTCGACGATTATGACGGCAAACATCTCAGCCTCGGTTCGGTGCTCGTCTCGAATTCGGTGCAACGCGTCGAAGATATCGCCAAAAGCGCCGATCTTGATGCAGCGTTGCTGGAAGACCAAACGCCGCTCGTGGTGAAAGGAATGGAAATCAAACCCGTCGCCATGAATCGCTTCAAGAAAGCCGATCATGTGGTGATGTATTCGGAAATCTATGAGCCGTTGCTCCTCGGCGAAAATCCGCCGAAAGTCGTCTTCGGCTATAACATCGTCAATCGCACGACAAACGAGCAGGTGATGAGCACCGGCAGCTTCGCCGCGGATGAATTTATCCAAAAGGGAAGTCCGGTAATCCCCGTCGGGTTGCTCGTTAAGGTCGACGACCTGAAGCCGGGACAATACCGCCTCATCCTGATGGCGCAGGACGCAGCGGGGAACAAAGCCTCGAACAGAACAACCGATTTCGACGTGATGGAGTAGGCTGCCGGGCACAAGCCAAAAGGCTCGTTCAGGGCGCAACTTGTTTTGCGGAACGGGGTTAAGCTCAGGGGAAAGTGTTTCTCCGTGCGATGCCGGAGAGGAGTGCACCCCCGGTGCGAAACAAGCGGACTGGTAAGTCTTCTTACACGGGAATTGAAACATCTTGGCGGTCGCTGAGTGCGGCGATCATTGCCATCGGCTTCCTCTCTACCTTCGGCCTCGACCTTCCTCCGGCGCCCGCGGCCACCAGCGCGGAAAAGAAAAACAAACAGGATCCCACGCTCAAGAATCTACCCATCACGGAGCTGACTCCGGACGAAGCGATACAGCACGCCTTAAACCGGCTCGCTTATGGTCCGCGACCAGGCGACGTCGAGCGCATCAAGCAGACGGGGCTCGCCAAGTGGATCGACCAGCAACTGAATCCGAACAGCATTGACGACAAAGCTGTCGAAGCCCGCCTCGAAAATCTTCCGACGCTAAAAATGTCCACGGCAAGACTAATCGCAGAATACCCGCCGCCAAAACAAGTGGCGAAAAAAGAAGGCGTCACCGCGCAGGAACTCCGACAGGAAATGGCGCGCGAGCGCCGCGAAAACACCGTGGCAGACACAACCGAAGCCGCGTCGATGAAAGACGATCCGTCAGCGGGGAATCTGGCGACGCGCGGTGCGGGCGGCGGAAACAAATTGAGCGTCGATCCAAATGCTGTGCCGCGCGCGATTGCAGACGATAGCCGGCGACCCGCGCGAATTGTCGAAGAGTTGGCCATGGCCAAGGTGACGCGCGCGATCTACAGCGAACGCCAGCTCCAGCAAGTGCTGGACGATTTCTGGTTCAACCACTTCAATGTGTTCGCGCAAAAAGGCGAAGTGAAGTGGTATTTGACGTCGTACGAACGCGACGTCATCCAGCCGCACACGCTCGGCAAATTCAAGGATTTGGTCGAAGGCACGGCAAAGAGCCCCGCGATGCTGTTTTACCTCGATAATTTTTTGAGCGCCGACCCGCGC
>Ga0126376_10000902_pt1 | contig 15329 bp, 14 predicted proteins | sample PanSoiMetPlot_15_FD_92760 | JGI IMG/M metagenome (GOLD analysis project Ga0126376, IMG submission 92760) | Tropical forest soil microbial communities from Panama - MetaG Plot_15 | ecosystem: Environmental > Terrestrial > Soil > Tropical forest > Bulk soil | place: Panama | collected 2016-02-17
ACGCGATGGGTCATGGTGCCCGAGCTCACCAGCGTCTCGGCCATCAGCTCGCCGGGCGTCATCTCGTACGGCGGCCCGGAACGACGCAGAGCTGCCAGCACGTCGAAGTGCGCTTGCGGCAAGGACAGCCGGCCGAAGGCCTCCTTGCGAGCTAGCTGGAGGTGGCGCGCCAGCCGTGACACGCGACTCAGGACCTCGAGCGGCTCCACGTCGAGGTCTGGCCGCTCGCGACGCCAGGCTGCCACCAGCCGATCCACTTGATCCGGCACGACATTATCTTGACATCGAGAGACATCTCAGCGTAATCTCTTGAAATCGAGATATCTGCCAGAGGAGGTGAAAGCGGGAGTAGGCCCGAGGCCACCGGAGTCGAGCGGCTGGCCGCCTTCGTCCACTCCGCCGGCTGGGATCAGCTCACCGTGGAGGCACGAGAGGCGCTCAAGCTGCGCGTCCTGGACTCGCTGGGGTGCGCCATTGCGGCCCTCGACTCCGGCGTCGTGCGGGCCGTGCGCCGTGAGGTCGAAGAGATGGGAGGCCGTCCACTCAGCACTCTGATCGGTGGTGGACGCACGTCCCCCGATCGCGCTGCCTTTCACAACGCCGCCGCGGTCCGCTACCTGGATTTCAACGACTCCTTCATGGCTCCTGGCGAGACCTGCCATCCCAGCGACAACCTTGGGCCGGTGCTGGCGGCCGTGGAATTCGCCGGGGGTGACGGACGCGACCTTCTCGTCTCGCTGGCGATCGCCTACCAGGTCCAGTGCCGTCTGTCGGAGGTGGCTCCGGTCCGGGCCAAGGGCTTCGACCACGTCACACAGGGGGCGTACGCGGTGGCCGCCGGCACCGCACGTGGCCTGGGACTCGATCCGGCTGCGACGGCCAACGCGATCGCCATCGCGGGTACCGCCTTCAATGCTCTGCGAGTGACCCGAACGGGCTCCCTCTCCAACTGGAAGGGCCTTGCTTACCCCAACGCGGCCTTCGGAGCGGTCCACGCAGCTTTCCTTGCGCGGGCCGGCATCACCGGTCCCCGTGAGGTCTTCGAGGGAAACAAGGGCTTCATGGAGGCGATCGCCGGACGCTTCTCCATCGATTGGACGAGCGAGGGTCTGGACGCCGTAACGCGGACAAGCATCAAGCGCTTCAACGCCGAGTTCCACTCGCAGGCCGTGCTGGAGGCGGTTCTCGAACTCCGGCGGGAGTACTGCCTCGACCCGGCCCAGATCGACGGCGCAACCATCGAGGTCTTTCAGGTCGCCTACGACATCATCGGCGGTGGCGAGGAGGGAGAAAAGAGGCTGGTTCGCTCCAAAGAGGACGCCGACCACTCACTGCCGTACCTGGTTGCGGTCGCGCTGCTCGACGGCCAGGTCTTCCCACCGCAGTTCGCGCCCGACCGCATCGTCCAGGCCGACGTCCAGGCACTGCTCCGTCGCGTCGTCGTCAGACCGGACCCGGAGCTCAGCGCCAGATTTCCCCAACAACATCCATGCCGCGTGCACATCAGGCTGAGGGACGGGCGCACGCTCACGCGCGAGAAATCGGCCTATCTGGGCTTCTTCACCACACCTGCCGGTTGGAGCGACGTTGACGAAAAGTTCCGGAGGCTGGCGACGCCAGTAGCAGGCGAGAGCGCGGCTGAACGAATCTCACGGACGGTCAGAGGGCTTGAGCACGTCCGCATTGAAGAGCTGTGCTCGTTACTCGAAATGGTCGGGCGTCCTGAGGCTGGAGGAGTGGAACATGGATGAGATGCGACCGTTCTCGTTCCTGAGGACAAACCGGAGGGATACCAAGCCGCGGTCCCGCGGCGTGACCGAGATCCGCGGACCCTACTACGCGGTAACCGGTAGGCGCTACCTGGAGGACCTCTTCGAGGGCTTCGGCAGCTACGTCGACATCCTGAAGTTCGCTGGCGGCTCCTTCACCCTCATGCCTGGTGAGGCGCTGGCAGGCGTCATCGACGTCTGCCACGCGCACGACGTCAAGGTCTCGACCGGTGGCTTCATCGAGTACGTGCTGGCCCAGGGCGAGGGGGCCGTCGATCACTACTTGAGGGCGTGCAAGGCCGTTGGTTTCGACATCGTCGAGATCTCGACAGGTTTCATCACCGTGCCTGTCGAAGACATTCTGCGGCTGACAGAGAGGGTACTGAAGGAAGGTCTGCTCGCCAAGCCGGAAGTGGGCATCCAGTTCGGGGCTGGCGGCGCCACCAGCGCCGAAGAGCTGGAGGTGGAAGGGACGAGCGACCCCGGTCGGGCGATCGAGATAGCCCGCCGCTGTCTTGATGCAGGCGCCTACATGATCATGATCGAGTCTGAGGGCATCACCGAGAACGTGCGGGAATGGCGAACTGACGTGGTGGCCCGGATCATCTCGGAGCTGGGGACGGAACGGGTGATGTTCGAGGCCGCCGATCCACAGGTATTCGCCTGGTACATCAAGAACTACGGGCCCGAGGTGAACCTCTTTGTCGACCACAGTCAGATCGTGCAGCTGGAGTGCCTGCGCTCGGGGATCTGGGGCACCGCGAGCCTGTGGGGCCGAGTGCTCACATACCGGCCCTGACCCAGAGGTGCGGCCGGAAACCCGGCCGAGGCATCTGGGGGCCAGGTGGTCCGAATGCGCCCCGGGCCGCCGAGCACCGGAGCACGCGCACTAGCAATGCGTACGCGAGGAGCGCAGAAGGCCCGGGGAAAGGGGCCCCACGAGGTGGGGATGCAACGGGCCGCGTGGGCGCCAGAGGTTCCGTCGGGCTTTTTGCCGCACCTCTAGACTAGTGACCCGGACCCGACGTTCCTTGCATCTTCGGCCAGGCGACCGGGCGCCTACGGCGCTGGAGCCTGCGTCAAACGGCCCCGTTCGCGCCCATCACCTGGGCGATGCTCTCACGCGAGTAGACGTCCTCGATGCGAATGGAGCCGCCCAGGACGCCGAAGATGCGCTCGGTCAGGGCGGGACGCGCACTGGCGAGCTCGTAGAACCTCAGCAGATGGACCGGGACCGGCGCCAGCGCCGCTGCACCCAGAGCGAGCCGGAAGCCATTCGCTGTCACCTCGTCACGCCGACCTTCATAGTCCTGCATCGCGTCATCCCATGAGCGATCGCCCGCCAGGGCTTCGTGGAGTGCATCTGCCAGGAGATCGGCTGAGGCAAAGGCATCCGACATTCCCATACCCGTGGCGGGATCTTTGTGGTGCCCCGCGTCGCCGGCCAGCGCCCAACCAGCGCCGCGGGAACGCCGGTACATGTTCGGCAGGTCGCCGGTCCCCGTGAAACGCTCTTCCCTGCGCCCTGCCTCGACCATGTCGCGCAGGCCAGGCACCAGCTCCAGGGTCCGCAGGAAGTTGCCTTCCAGGTCAGTCTTGAGGCTCGCGAACTCGGCCCGCGGCCACCCGACGTAGATGCAGGTGAGGTCGTCGTTGGTCGGCCACATTAGGATCAGGCGCCCGGGCCGCCCGTAGAAAGCCGCACGACGATCCGCGATGCCGCTCCAGTACGAGTAATAGACGCAGGTGAGTGGCGGCTGCCCACAGTACGTTTCGGAACCGACGGCGCGAGCGACGCGGGAGTGCAGCCCGTCGGCGCCCACTACCACTCGCGCCCTGAGCTTGAAGGCGGTGCGCTCACGAGAGGCGGCCTCGATCCCGCTGACGCGGTCGTGCGACCAGGTCAGCGACCTCATCGAGACTCCCTCGAACAGCTCCGCACCAGCCTCCACGGCAGCTTCTACCAGCAGCTGATCGAGAACGAGCCGCCGGGGGCAGAAGGTGTCGGAGATGCCCCCGATCGGCGGGCCGAGGCCCCGGAGCGCAACCGGACCGACGTCGTACGTGATGGTGCGGATCGGCTCGCAGCCGCGCTCGCGCAGGCGCTGGAGCAGTCCCCACCCCTGTAGTCGCGCGCCGCCACGTTGCCAGAGAAAGTGCGTCGACATCGTGTCGCTCGGGAACGTGGCTCGGTCGACGAGCCCAACGCGATAGCCGCGCCGCGCCAGCAACATTGCAAGCGAGGCTCCAGAGCAGCGAGCCCCGACGACCAGCGCGTCGTACATCCGAGGTCAGCCTACAACCGAACGACGCCGCCTCGGCGCCACACTCAAAAGCCGGCTTACGTTGGTGTGCAAGCTGTTCTCAATGAGCGACCGCAATCGCGGTCGCGCATACGAGCGATACGGCGAGCGCAGCGTTGACGAAGCGGGCTCGACGTGAGTCGCGGAGCAAGGGGGCAATCGACGTGCCTCCGACAAGCCACGCCGTGCAAATCACGACAATCATCGCGATCAGGACGGTGACCTTGGCAGCGGCGTCGGTGGTCGCGGTGCCGGCGAGGTGGGTGCTGGCAAAGACCGTGGCGATCGCGACCCAGGCCTTCGGGTTGGCGATGCCGAGGAGTGCTCCGCCGGTGAGGGAAAAGGCTTCCGTCCTCGCGGCCGGCTCCGAGAGCGCAGGTGCGGTCGCTATGCGGTAGGCGAGCCACGCGATGTAGGCCAACGAGGTCCAGAGCAAGACAGAGGCGATCGCCGGAACCGCAAGGAGCGCGGCCGTGATCCCGGTCGCGACTGCCACCAGGACCATCGTCGAACCGACGATGATCCCGACCAGGTACCGGAGAGAACGGCGCACGCCGTAGGCCGAACCCGCAGCGACCAGGCTGATGGTCGCGGGGCCTGGGCTGCCCATGATCGCCAGCGAAATGAGCAGGAGGGGTCCGATAGAGCCCCACCGAACTGGCCCCAGGAGGATCCCCTCAAGCATTGCCGCAGCTATACCGTTGACTCATGCCGCAGACGCTAGGAGGCATCGACGCTGAGCGTCTTGAACGATCCTGCAAGCCACGTGCGGACTCGATCAGGTTTGGGCCCCCCGCGGACGGCATCGAGCGCGCTGAGGTGCAGCTGTACTCGAGCGCATATGAGCTCCATCGCCACCACACGTACGCGATAGGGATCACGACCGCCGGCGTTCAGACCTTTCGCTACCGCGGCTCGAGCCATGTATGCCTTCCGGGCCAGCTGCACGTTCTCCATCCCGACGAGACGCACGACGGAGCCGCTGGAACCGGCGACGGGTTCGGCTATCGGATCCTCTACATCGCACCCGAGCTGATTCGCGATGCACTGGGTGGTCGCGCTCTGCCGTTCGTGGCCAATCCGGTCCACGAGCCGACGCCTACGACTCGACCGATTGCATCGCTGCTCGCCGACCTCAACGAACCGATCAGCGGGCTAAGCCGCGCCGATATCGCAGTCACAGTCGCCGACTGCCTCCTATCCCTGAGCGGCGACGCTGACCAGCGCCGAGCGGTGATCGACATCAAAGCGATCGACCTTGTTCGCGACTACCTCGCCGCCCATCCATGCGACCACAGTCCAGCATCGGTCCTCGAGCAGATCGCGGGCATCGATCGGTTCACGATCGCTCGCCATTTCCGATGGGCGTACGGGACGAGTCCAGACCGATACCGGACACTGCGGCGTCTGGAGCACGCGCGGTCCGCGATCGAGAATGGACGGTCTCTAGCACAGGCTGCGGCCGAGGCTGGCTTTGCCGACCAGAGCCACATGACGCGCCAGTTCAAGAGGACGTACGGTCTGACGCCTGCTCGCTGGATGGCCTTCATCGCCGCGGGTCGCTTTCGCGACGGTGCCCTACTCGCCGAAGCGCCAGACCGCCTTCGTGTACGCAGTCCGAAAGCCGGCTCTGGCGAGGTTCCGGTGGCTCTGGCTGTCCCACATAGCTACCACGGACGCGCGTGAGCAGCCTGCCGCCGCGGCGTCCTGCAGCCGCCGCTCGATCAGCGCCGTCTGACATCCAAGGCCCCGGAAGCCGGGCATGGTGGACGCGTTTGCCAGGTGTCCGATACCGTTGTCGACGAACAAAGCCCCTGCGGCGGCGGGCCGGCCGTCCACGGTGGCCAGGTACAGCCTGGCGCCCTCTACCGCGGCCATCGGCGTGTTGAGGGGCACCGCGTTGGTCAGCTGGTCCTTCGACAGGCCGTGCCCGGTCAGCAGAACCGTTGAGAACTCCTGGATATCTGGCGGCGGCTGCAGGATATCGATGGCCGGCTCATGCTTTGAAGGCGTTTTGGGCAGCTCGCGCTCGAACACGCCCAGAAAGTCGACCTGATGCGCCCCGGCCTCACGAAGCGCGGTCGCCAGGCGTTCGAAGCCCGGCGCCGGCATCAGCTCCAGCCACGGCCGCACCCCGGCGGCCGAGTAAAGCTCTGCGATCCGGGGCACTTCCTCCAGGTCGTCGGGGAGCAGGCGGTGCACGGTGTTGTGGAAGTCCACTTCCGGGCGGTCTGGCGCACAGGCACCCCAGGCCCCTCCGAACCTCTCGATCGTGACACCCGGCACGCGCTCGAGCCACCGCAGCATGAACTCGCCGGTGACCCACTCCAACGTCATCGCCGCCTCGTGCGGGGTCATCGCCAGCAGGGTACGTCTATATTCGTGTGCCCTTTACCCTGGCTGGGTCACCTGGTCAAGCGCCTGGGGCTATGGCTCTCATCAAGCTCGGTCATCGGTGACGGTCAGGACAACGTTTCCGGTTTTCTGCTCCGTTTCCACGTACCTCGCCGCCTCGACGACGGCCTCCAGGGGGTAGCACCGATCGATGACCGCCCGGTATCTCCCGGCCTCGACGAGCTCCTTGAGGAACAGGACGTCCTGCTTCGTGTATCGAGGTGGGATGGAGAAGATCACCTTCTTGTCTCCGATCCGGGAGGTCCACATCCCCAACAGGAGGTTCCGGAGCCCGTCGGTTGCCAGGTAGATGCCGCCCCGCTTCAGTGATCCGCTGGACCGCTTGAATGAGTGCTTGCCGACCGCATCGAAGATGAAGTCGTAGGTTTCGCCATTCCTGGTGAAGTCTTCCTGCGTGTAGTCGATGACCCTGTCTGCTCCGAGAGATCTCACGAGCTCGAGGTTCTTCGTGCTGCACACTGCGGTGACGTCAGCGCCGAAGTACCTGGCCAGCTGTACCCCCGCGGTGCCGATGGCCCCCGACGCTCCATAGATGAGGATTTTCTTTCCTTCGCGGAGATCGGCCAGTCTCAGGCACCACAACGCGTTGAGCCCTCCGTCGCAGATCGTGGCGGCCTCCTCGAAGCTCAATCCTGGCGGTTTGTGCGCGATCCGGGCGTTCTCCGGTATGCAGGTGAACTCCGCGTGCGCACCGAATCGGAACCCTGTCGTCGCGAAGACCTGGTCTCCCACCGTGAACTCGGTTACTGATGCGCCGACTGCTTCGACCCGTCCAGCCAGCTCGCTGCCGAGGACCCGCTGCCTGGGCCGGCGGATGCCGGAGACAAGACGGCTGATGACGGTGACGAGCAGGCCGCTCCGCCGGTTGGCTTCACGGGTAGCGCAGTCCGCCCGGGTGACCGTCGTCGCGTAGATCTTGACGAGGACCTCGTCGAGTTTGGGCGTGGGCAACTCGATCTCTTCGAGTCTCAGAACGTCCGGGGGCCCATATCTGTCGTAGACGATCGCCCTCATGACTTCCTATTTTCTCTCTGTAGGCGCCGGCGCCGGGACAGTCCCACCGCAGTCCACGGCCTGAAATCACGCGACGATGTCCCCACGCACGCTCGCAACGATGGCCTTCAGCTCGTGCTGATCGTGGTCCGGAACCGCGAACTTGTTCAGGGATTGCTGGAAGTCGTCCAGGAATGCCTCCCACTCATGCGGTGTGATCCTCAGATGCTTGTGAGAATCGGCCATAGACCGACCGGTGTACCGTTGAGGACCGCCGGTCGCCCAACAGACCATCTCCGTCACCAGATATTTGAAGCCGGCGGGCGGCACTCGGTGGTGGGCTTCGTCGACACGAGGATTCGCGTTCAGCCTGGGGTCGACCATGATTCGGTCGATCAGATCGTCGACCAGGGTAGCAATCGGATATACGCCACCGAGCCGGTCGTAGGGGCTCGTCCTCTCGTTGACTGACATCCTCACGACGTCCCTGGATCCGAGGTTCACAGGCCCTCGCACGATTAAGCGTCGGCCAAGGTAGGTGCCGGCGGCAAATCCTCAATACCGGGCTGCCGGAGCTACGTATCCGGCTCCTCTGTCGGCCCTCCGATCACGTCGTGGATGACCGTGCGGAGCGCCGGCTCCAGCTCGACGTCGGGCACGTCCGCAAAGACGTTCGCAGCGAGCAACACAGCCGCGATCACGCCAAGTGAGGCCGTTCTCCGCACCCGGCCCTCGACCGGCAGCGAAGGGTCCCTTAGCAGTCCGAGGACGTACTGGTCCACGTCGTGACGCAACGGCCCGTGCTTCTCCAGGGTGGCGCCGCGGTGCATCTCGGCGATCGCCTCCTGGTTTCGAATGTGCAGCTCGATAAGCCGCCGGTTCTGGAGGGCCAGCCCGATCAGCCCGTCCAGGAGCCGCTCCCAGGTATCGCTCGAATGCGCCTCGGCCAGCAGCACGGGCAGGACCCCGTCCGTCAGGCCGTGCACGCGCATGTGGAGCGCCAGAAGGATGTCCTGCTTGCTCTCGAAGTGGTAATAGAGGGCCGCCTTCGAAAAGCCCAGCTCCGCCGCGATCTCCCGCAGCGAGGTCTCCGCGTAGCCCCGGCGGATGAAGAGGTCGAGCGCGATGTCGAGGATGCGCTCCCGCGTCGTCGAGCCGCGTCCCTCACCGGACTGGGCCGGCTCCGGTGCCGCCGGCCCCGCAGCCTGAGCCACATTCCGCGAACCTCGGTGTGCCATCGTCCCCATTCTACTTGACGGCCGGTAGGTACACAGGTTAGCATGGAAGCCGACTTACTTACCGACCGGTAAGACACAACGCGGTCAATGCGGATCAGGAGAGCACGAATGACGGAAAACATGCTGGAGGCCGAGGCGCTCACCAAGCGGTTCGGGACGATCCAGGCGCTGGCCGGCCTCGACCTGGCGGCGCCCGCGGGCTCGATACTCGGCGTGCTCGGCCCGAACGGGGCCGGCAAGACGACCGCGCTGCGTATTCTGACGACGCTCGCGCTGCCGGACAGCGGCCGCGCCCAGGTGGCCGGCTACGACGTGGTCCGGGATCCGGCGGCGGTCCGCCGCAACATCGGGGTCGCCGCCCAGAATGCGACTCTCGACGAGCTGCTCACCGGACGTCAGAACCTGCTCATGGTCGGCGAGCTGAGCCAGATGCGCCGAGCGGACGCCCGGGCGCGCTCCGAGGAACTGCTGCGCACGTTCGAGCTTACGGACGCTGCCAGTCGCCTGCTGAAGGGCTATTCGGGCGGCATGCGGCGGCGGCTCGATCTCGCGGCGAGCATGATGACCCGTCCCCCCGTCCTGTTCCTCGACGAGCCCACCACGGGGCTCGATCCGACCAGCCGCTACCGGGTCTGGTCGGTCATCCGCGGACTCGTGGACGAAGGGGTGACGGTGCTCCTGACGACGCAGTATCTGGACGAGGCGGACCAGCTCGCCGACCGGATAGCTGTCGTCGACCACGGTCGCGTCATCGCCCGCGGCACTCCGGCGGAGCTGAAGCGCCTGACCGGCGGTGCACGCCTCGAGGCGACGCTGAGCGTCGCGGACCAGGCTGCGCTCGACGCGCTCCGCCCGCTCGTCGAGGGGCCGTTCCAGATCAGCGAGGATGGCCGGCACCTGCGCGCGCCGGTGCGGAGCACAACTGGTCTCGTGGCGCGCGTGGTGCGGGTGCTCGACGCGGCCGGCGTCGATGTGGAGGACGTTGCGGTTCACCAACCATCGCTCGATGACGTGTTCATGCGGCTGACGGGCGCGATTCCTGAGGCGTCAGTCTGGCCGCCCGACGGTCAGGCCGCCATGAAGCCGGAGCTACAGGAGGTGATCAGATGATTGAGGCAGTTCCGATAGTCCGCGCCGGCGGTGCGTCATTGCCGGTCCGTGTGGCCGGTGCGCTGCGCGACGTCTACGTCATGACGAGGCGCAACCTGGTCCACATCGCGCGGGAACCGATGCAACTGGGCGATGTGACGATCCAGCCCGTGCTCTTCACGTTGCTGTTCGTCTACGTGTTCGGCTCCGGCATCCCGGTGCCAGGCGGCACCTACGCCGCCTTCGCGCTTGCAGGCCTCTTGCTCCTCAACCTCACGACATCGAGCATGGGGACCGCCGTCGGTCTCACGGTGGATCTCAACACCGGCGTCATCGACCGCTTCCGGACGCTGCCGATGTGGCCGGCCGCCGTCATGGTCGGACGTTCGATCACTGACGTGCTGACGGCCACCGTATGCACGCTGACAATCGTTGTGAGCGGCCTCGTCGTCGGCTGGCGTCCGGAGACAGGCGCCGGCCAGATCGCCGCCGGCTTTGGGATCGCGCTGCTGTTCGCGTACGCGCTGTCCTGGCTCGCCGGCTGCGTCGGCCTCTGGGCCAAGGGCGCCGAGACGGCTCAGAGCTTCGGCTTCCTCGTCCTCTTTCCAGTCTCGTTCGTGTCCAACGCGCTCGTTCCGACACGGGGCATGCCCGACTGGCTGCGGCTGATCGTCGACTGGAACCCGGTAAGCGCCGTGACGGCGGCATGCCGGGGACTGTGGGGCAACCCGAATCCGTCGGCCATCAACTCGGCATGGTCTATGCAGCACCCGATCTGGACGGCCATCGCCTGGTCGATCGCGATCATCGCCGTCTGTCTGCCCCTGGCGTCGATGCTCTATCGGCGTCGCACGACCGACTGACCGCGGAATCGTATCAGCGGACCCTGACGGCGCCGCGTCGCCGTCAGGTCCCATTCCGGATCCCCTCCGGAGACGGGGCCATGGTGGCCGCCGCTGTGGTCACGTGAGGAGGCGACGGTCGCGCTGGAGCCCGGCAGGCACCTGCTACAGTGCCGGGCATGCTGGCAGTGGGCGCCGTCGTGCGTCTCGCGAGCAGGCGGCTCGCCCTCATAGTCTCCGTGGCGTTGGCCCCGGGAGTTCTGGTCAGCGTCGCTTGGCTGGTCTGGCTCCGGTTGGTTCCATGGTCCCTGCAGGCGATCGGGACGGCCGTCGTGCTGGTCATGTTGGTGGTCTGGCTGCTCACGCCATACACCGCGCTGTGGTGCGTGGCCTTACTCGTGTCGGCGTACATGCGCGAACTCGCGCTCCGGATGGCAAGCCTGGTCATGCTGGCTGCCGGCGCCCTGCTCCTGGACGGCAGCACCGCGTCCCTGGCCTGGGCCGCGCAGCGGGTCGGGGGCAGGGGGCCTTGTCTACACGTTCCTGGCCACGCCCCTTCTCGAGCTTCTAGGACTGGTCGCATGGGCGCTGCTCTGGGGTATGGCGCTGGCCGTCACGGCGCTGACCGCCCGGGCCGTGCGTGCTCTCGGCATGCAGGTGGCCAGTGCTCGGTGACCGCGTCTGCGAGAGACAGCCAATCGGCCCCACATCCGTCGCACCATGGTCTTTGACTGTGCGACGGACGCTTGTTGCGCCGGCTCTCCGCTGAGCGTTTGCTTGGCCGATGGCGGTAGAGCAGGAGCTGGCCTTCACCTCGGCGCTGGAGCAGGCAGAGTTGATCCGGTCACGGATGGTCTCGCCTGTGGAGCTCGTCGACATCTATCTCGAGCGCATCGACCGGCTGAACCCGCAGCTGAACTGCTATCTGACCGTCGCATACGAGTCGGCTCGAGCCTCCGCGGAGGTTGCGGAGGTGGCTCTGGCACGGCGGCAGTCAGACCTGCCGGCGTTTCACGGCGTGCCGATTGCCATCAAGGACATGGCCGACACGGCCGGAATCCGAACAACGTGGGGCTCCGCGGGCTATCGCGACCGCGTCCCTGAGCGCGACGCCTTCGTCGTTCGCAAGCTGAAATCGGCAGGCTTCATCGTCCTCGGGAAGACCAACACTCCGGAATTCGCCTCGGGTTCGACCGACCCGGTGGGCTATGGACCGTGCCGCAATCCCTGGAACCCCGAGCGAACGGTGTTCGGGTCCTCAGGCGGTGCCGGTTCAGCGCTGGCGGCCGGTCTCTGCCCGATCGCTCACGGCAGCGACGCCGGGGGATCGATCCGCCTCCCGGCCGCCGCCTGCGGGGTCGTCGGTCTGAAGCCGTCGCGCGGCCGGGTCTCCAACGAGCTACCGGGCTGGGATCTGCTGCTCCAGGAAGGGCCACTGGCAAGGACCGTCGCCGACGCCGCTGCAATGCTGGACACCATCCAGGGCTACGCCCCTGGCGATCCCTTCTGGGCACCGCAGCCGCTGCGCCCCTTCCGGGAAGAGGCCGGGGCCGACCCGGGCCGGCTGCGGATCGGGTTCATGACCGACGTCAAAGACGGCACCCCGCCCGGCGATGGGTCCGTCTACGCGCGGGCGGCGGTCCCCGCCCAAGCTGAAGTGCAGGAGGCGGTCAGGGCGGTCGCTGAGAAGCTCGAGGGCCTCGGGCACAGCGTCGCCGAGGAGGCGCCCGACTGGGGAGGCTGGGAGCTCAGCGCCGTCCTGATGTGGGGTTATACGGCGCCGTGGCTGGCGATGGAGGACGAACTCCCGCCCTTCTCGGTGCTCGACCCCATCCAGCAGCAGGCTCTGGAGATGATCCGGAAGGTATCGCTGAAGGACTACGTCAAGATGATGAACGCAGGCCAGCGCAGGGCACGCGAAGTCGTGTCGTTCTGGAACGATCATGACATCCTCGTCCTGCCGACGGTCGCCGGTCCGGCTTCCCGCATCGAGGCGCTTCGGGACGCCGAGGGCAGGCCCAGCCGTGACCTCCCGATCGGACCCTTCTGTTTCTTCTGGAACGTGACCGGCCAGCCGGCGATCAGCCTGCCGCTGGCGACATTCTCAGACGGCATGCCGCTGGGAGTCCAGCTCGTGGCCGCCCCGGGTGCCGAGGCGACACTGATACGCGTCTCAGCCCAGCTCGAGGCCGCCATGGCCGGTCCACGGCGCCGACCGGCGGTCTCCTGACTGTCCCCCCCGCCGACGTGGGTGTGCGACCTTCGAGGCGGCTACTTGCCGTCTGAGACCCAGACTTCGTTGATCCAGTACCAGTTGATGAACTCGTTGACGGGACCGAGCTTCATGTTCTGCACGCGCCTGTTGACGGGCCACAGGTTGCCGGTCGAAGCGATCGGCAGCAGTGGCAGCTGTTGCATGATGATCTCGGCGAACTCGGTATAGAGCTGCTTGCGCTTGCTGCGGTCGAGTGTCGACACCGCCTGCTTCAGGATCTGGTCGACCTGTGGGTTCTTGTAGCTCATGCAGTTGAAGCCCCCAGGCTTGGCGCTGTCGCTGCCGAAGGCCGCCGTCTGATCAGGATCGGAGCCGCCCCAGACGAACAACAGAAGCAAGGCGTCGAAATCGCGCTTCGTGGTGATCTGCTGGAGCCACTCGGCGCCGGCCACGATCTTGGGCGTCATGATTACGCCGACGTCCTTCCACTGGGCGGCAACCGCCTCCACGAAGGTCGGACGCGGGGGTGTCGTGTTGGCGACGCACTCGAACTGGAACGGGACGCCGTTCTTCTCGCGCACGCCCTGCGCGTTCTTCTTCCAGCCGGCGGCATCGAGCATCTGCTCGGCCTTCGTCTTGTCGTAGCTGTACTGCGTCTTGGGCTTCTGGTAGGCCCAGCTGATATTCGGGATCGGGGAGTCGACGATGGTCTCGGTCTTGAAGAAGACGGCATCCCCAAGCGACTGCCGGTTGATCGCATACATCAGAGCCTGGCGAACGCTCTGGTCACTGAATAGCTGGTACGCCTTTTTGGCAGGATCGAGGTTGAACGTGACGTAGTAGTAGAGGGCCGCGTTGACGTTCTGGACGTTCACGTTGCCGCTCGACTGGGCCCTCGTGAGGTCTGAAGCGGCGACGTATCCGAAGTCGACCTCCCCGGTCGAGAAGGCCGACGGCAGGGCCGTGGGTGAGATCACCCGCAGCACGAACTGATCGATGTGGGGGGCGCCGCGATAGTAGGCGTCGTTGCGGCCGAGGACCACCTGCGCGCCGGTGTCCCATTTGACGAACTTGAAGGGACCGCTGGTCACATTCGGCGCCTTGTTGAAGTCGGCCGTGTTGAGTGCCGTCGCGTCAAGGTTGCCGAGGACGTGCTTGGGCAGGATCGGCCAGTTGCCGAAGCTGATCAGGAAGGGGGCGAAGACCTGCTTGGTCTTCATGACGATGGTGTTCGAGTCGGGCGCCGTGACGCTCTCGATGTTGGCGACCGCGATGCCGCGGTTGGCGAAGTTGAAGGCCGCGTACTTCGGGTCGTAGAGGAGGGAATAGGTCCAGACGATGTCGTCGACGGTCAGCGGCTGGCCGTCCGACCACTTGATGCCTTTGCGGATGGGGAAGGTGTAGCTGACCCCGTCGCTCGAGATCTTGGGCGCCGCCTCGGCGATCATCGGCACCGGGTTCTGGTTGTCATCGAAGTAGACGAGCGGGTCGAACATCAGGTTGCCCATCGTCCGAGTGTTGGTGTCCACCCCGATCAGGGGGTTGAGCGTGATGATGTCGGTGCCGACCCCCCAGACGATGTGGCCGCCTTTCTTGGGCGCAGCTGGAGCCGCCCCCTGGCTGCCGGCCGAACACGCCGCGAGTAGTTCGCCGCCGGACACCAGGGCCGCCCCCCAACCGACCTTCTCTATGAACTCGCGCCGCGAGATCCTTCGATACACCACTTGCGTCACCTCCTGGCCCACTCCTGGCCCGACTCAGCGTGAGCCAACCATGAGGGGATCTGGCGATCAATCGACAGTAGGAGGACGGGCCACGCGACTGGTGCTACACCCGTCGCACGCCGCGGTCCGAGGTGGAGCAGGCCGCAGGTCCGACGGCCGGCAGTCGAGGTGGCGGTGGTCAATCGAACCGGCCGACGGTTGGATGGCGGCCGCCGGCAAAGATTGACCGGGTGTCGATTGATCCGAGGCATCGAAGGTGGTTGGCTGTCATGACCGGAGCCGCCGGTTCGAGGAGGAAACCATGGAAGCCGCCGAGCGTCGTGAGCTGGTCAAGCGGGCTCATTTCGGTCGCAAGCAGATGGCACGCAGTCGCAAGGGGATGGCGTGCACCTCGCATCCTATCGTCAGCTGGGTCGCCGTAGACACCTTGAAGAAGGGCGGGAATGCCGCTGATGCGGCGCTCGCCGCCTCGATCACGCAGACGGTGGTCGAGCCCCACATGACAACCATCACCGGCGTCCTGAGCATGCTCCACTTCGACGCCGCGACCCGCCAGACGACTTACGTGAACGGCTCGATGAATGCGCCACTCTCCGAGCTCAAGGGTTTCAACCAGAAGGACCTGGGCAGCGGCCGCGGAGCCTGTGTACCTGGTTGGTGGGCGGGCTTCGAGGCGGCGCTCGAGCGCCACGGAACGCGGACCAAGAAGGACCTGATGTCGACCGCCATCGAGCTCGCTCG
>Ga0126376_10000903_pt1 | contig 15309 bp, 9 predicted proteins | sample PanSoiMetPlot_15_FD_92760 | JGI IMG/M metagenome (GOLD analysis project Ga0126376, IMG submission 92760) | Tropical forest soil microbial communities from Panama - MetaG Plot_15 | ecosystem: Environmental > Terrestrial > Soil > Tropical forest > Bulk soil | place: Panama | collected 2016-02-17
CAACCAACGTCTCATATCTTACGCCGGCAGGCCAAGGGCTCACCGTTCAAGGCGGAATCTTCAATAGCCTGATCGGATACGACTCTCTCTACGCCAAAGATAATCTGAACTACACGCGACCCTGGGGCGCAGACTTCACGCCGTACCTCATGCTGGGCGCCAACGTCAGTTATCCATTTACTGAGAAACTCACGGGCACGTTCTTCGTGGTCAACGGCTACTGGCATCTTGCGCGCGCCAACAGCGCACCGAGTGTGGGCGGCCAGGTAGCTTACAAGGTGACGCCGCGCGTTACGTTGAAAGAGACCACGCTGATTGGACCACACCAGCGCAACACCGCGTCTGAGTTCTGGCGTTTTTTGACGGATACGATCGTCGAACGCAAGACGCAAAAGTTCACGTTCGCTTCCGAATACATATTTTCCACCGAACGTGTCGATGTTCCAGGCAAGCCACGCGCTTTGATGATGTCGTGGCAGGCGCCGGCGCGCTGGACGCTGAATGACCGCTGGAGTTTGTCGTTTCGTCCAGAGGTTTTCTGGGACCGTGACGGCCGCTGGACGTTAGCAAAGCAAACAGTCAAAGCGTTCACTTCGACGCTCGAATATCGTCATCCATACAAGTGGACCAACACGATCTTCCGGCTCGAACACCGTTTCGACGATTCGCGTGGTCCAGAGGGCGGTTTCTTCCGCGGCGCTGAATCGCCTTCGGGTGGTGTTGGGCTAACTCCGCAGCAGCATTTGTTGATTTTCGCGACGATATTCACGTTCGATTCGCAGCAGGGGAAGTGAAAGAAAATGTTGGACCTCGTTTTTATCGGCATAACGATCGGTTTCTTTTTGATTGCGCTTGTTTATGTGCGTGCGTGTGAAAGGTTGCAGTAGATGAGTTTGGAAACGGTGGTCGTGCTGGTTGTTTCCGCGCTTTTGCTTTGCTACCTGGCTTACGCGTTGCTGCGACCGGAAAAGTTTTAATGTGATGACGCTCAATGGTTGGTTACAGATCGTTTTCTTTCTCGCGCTGATACTGCTTGTGACGAAGCCGCTCGGGCTGTTCATGGCCCATGTGTTCAATCGCGAGCGTACATTTCTCGATCCCGTGCTCGGGCCGGTTGAGAGGTTGATCTACAAGCTCACGCGCGTCGACGCGAGTCGTGAAATGCGTTGGACCGAGTATGCGGTAGCGATGCTGCTGTTCAGTCTCGTTTCGATGCTGGTGCTTTACTTGTTGCAGAGAGTACAGGGCGTTTTGCCGTTCAATCCGCAGCATTTGCCGGGTGTCGATTCCACCGGTTTTCTCGCTTCGTCATTCAACACTGCGGCCTCGTTTACGACGAATACGAACTGGCAGTCGTATGTGCCGGAAGTGACGATGAGCTATCTCACGCAGATGGCTGGTCTCGCTTATCACAACTTTATATCGGCGGCGACCGGCATCGCACTCGCGATTGCGTTCATTCGCGGGATTGCGCGGCGCGAGATGCAGGCGATCGGAAACTTCTGGGTGGATCTCACGCGCGCAACGCTCTGGGTGTTGTTGCCGTTCTGTGTGGTTGGTGCGTTGGTGCTGGTTTCCCAGGGCGTGATTCAGAACCTGCGACCTTACGACACTGCGAAGTTGATCGATCCAACGCAGGCAGTGAGTGAACAAGTGATTGCGCAAGGGCCGGTGGCGTCGCAGGAATTCATTAAGCAGTGGGGCACAAACGGCGGCGGCTTCTTCAACACCAACAGCGCCCATCCTTTTGAGAATCCGACACCGCTCACAAACCTGATCGCGCTCTTCTCGATCTTCGCGATCTCGGCGGGCCTGACTTACACGCTCGGGCGCATGACCGGATCACCAAAACACGGTTGGGCCGTTTGGGCTGCGATGACTGTTTTGTTTCTCGTAGGCGTGCTCGTCGCTTACTGGAGCGAGGCGCGCGGCAATCCGTTGCTTGCCGGGACAGACCAGACAGTCAGCGCGATGCAGCCGGGCGGAAACATGGAAGGCAAGGAAGTTCGCTTCGGTATTGCCGACAGCGCTCTTTTTGCGACGGTTACGACTGACGCTTCGTGTGGTGCGGTTAACGGCATGCACGACTCGTTCACTCCGCTCGGCGGCATGGTCCCGCTGGCAAACATCATGCTGAGTGAGGTGGTGTTTGGCGGTGTTGGCGCGGGCATGTACGGGATTCTGATTTTCATCGTGTTGTCGGTGTTCATTGCCGGGCTGATGGTGGGACGGACACCGGAATATCTCGGCAAGAAGATCGAGTCGTACGACGTGAAGATGGCGATGCTGGTGGTGCTTGTTTTTCCGCTCACGATTCTGGTCTTCACGGCGATCTCAGCGGTGTCGCCTTCGTTCGGCACTTCGCAGTTGGGCAATCCTGGACCACATGGTCTAAGCGAGATGCTCTACGCGTTTGTTTCGGGCACGGGGAATAACGGATCTGCGTTCGCGGGAATCTCCGCGAATACGCTTTGGTACAACACCGCGATCGGGTTCGCGATGCTTGTGGGTCGCTTCATGATGATCATTCCGATGCTCGCCATTGCGGGCAATCTGGCGCGCAAGAAGATCGTGCCGCCGTCGTTGGGCACGTTTCCGGTGACGACGCCGTTGTTCACGACCTTGCTCGTAAGCGTGATCGTGATTGTGGGCGCGCTGACGTTTTTCCCGGTGCTCAGTTTAGGACCGATCGTCGAGGAGTTGTTGATGCGAGGAGGGCGCGCAATTTGAATTGATTGTAGGGGCGGCCCTCTGTGGCCGCCCCTACAAAAGATTTTATGAAGACCGATTCTAAAAAGGCTATCTGGAACGCGAAGATCGTCAAAAGAGCGATTGTAGATGCGTTCATCAAGCTCGAGCCGCGCAGGATGATGCGCAACCCGGTGATGTTCGTTGTCGAGATTGGAAGTGTATTAACAACACTCGAGTTAATGCGCGGCATCGCCGCATTCGAACTTCAGATCACTCTGTGGCTGTGGTTCACGGTGTTGTTTGCAAACTTCGCCGAGGCGATGGCTGAAGGGCGTGGCAAGGCCCAGGCGGACAATCTACGTAAATCAAAAACCGAAACGATTGCTCACCGTATCGTCTCCGGTTCACTCACCGAAGACGTGCCCGCACCACAACTGCGTAAAGACGATCTCGTGATCGTCTCCGCCGGAGAGTTCATTCCCGGCGACGGCGAGATTGTTGAAGGTGTTGCATCGGTCGATGAGTCTGCAATCACGGGTGAGAGTGCTCCTGTGATTCGCGAGGCCGGCGGCGATCGTTCTGCGGTCACTGGCGGCACGCGTGTGCTCTCGGATCAGATCAAAGTTCGCATCACGTCAAATCCGGGCGAGACGTTCATCGATCGCATGATCGCGCTGGTCGAAGGCGCGGAACGACAGAAGACACCGAACGAGATCGCGCTCAACATCCTGCTCGCGGGTCTCACGATCATCTTCTTGATGGCCGTCGTGACCTTGCAACCTTTTGCGATCTACTCAAACGCGTCGCAAACGATCTTCGTGCTCGTGGCGCTGCTCGTCTGTCTGATTCCCACGACGATTGGCGGACTGCTCTCTGCGATCGGAATCGCCGGCATGGACCGACTGATTCAACACAACGTGCTGGCGATGTCAGGACGCGCAGTCGAGGCCGCCGGCGACGTGAATACGCTGCTGCTCGATAAGACCGGAACGATCACGTTGGGCAATCGACAGGCGACGCAGTTCATCCCGCTGCCCGGAGTGGATGAAACAGAGCTCGCGGAAGCGGCGCAACTTTCATCGCTCGCAGATGAAACTCCGGAAGGTCGTTCGATCGTCGTCTTGGCTAAAGAAAAGTATGGACTGCGTGGGCGCGAGCTCGCGCCGCATGAAGCGCACTTCATTCCGTTCACGGCGCAGACGCGCATGTCCGGTGTTGATTACGACGGACGTGAAGTGCGCAAAGGCGCTGCCGATGCAATCGACAAGTATCTGAACGGCTTCGGCAAGCACGTGCCTCGCGAGTTGACGGGAATAGTTGAAGACATTTCGAAGGGTGGTGGCACGCCGCTCGTCGTTGCAGAGGATCGAGTCGCACTCGGCGTCATTCATTTAAAGGACGTGATCAAAGGCGGCATGGCCGAACGCTTCAATCAAATGCGGCAGATGGGCATCAAGACGATCATGATCACCGGCGACAACCCGCTCACCGCCGCAACCATCGCGCGCGAAGCTGGTGTCGACGACTTCCTGGCCCAGGCGACACCGGAAGACAAGATGGCGCTCATCAAGCGCGAACAGGAAGGCGGCAAGCTCGTCGCGATGACCGGCGACGGTACGAACGACGCGCCCGCTTTGGCACAAGCTGACGTCGGTGTGGCGATGAACACGGGCACGCAGGCTGCGAAAGAGGCCGGCAACATGGTCGATCTGGACAGTAATCCGACGAAGCTGATCGAAGTAGTTGAAATCGGGAAGCAGTTGTTAATGACGCGCGGCGCGTTGACGACGTTTTCGATCGCCAACGACGTCGCGAAGTATTTCGCGATTATTCCGGCGATGTTTGCGGCCGCCTTTCCGGTGCTCAACGCGCTCAACATCATGGGCCTGCGCACGCCGCAGTCTGCGATTCTCTCGGCCGTGATCTTCAACGCGCTGATCATCATCGCGTTAATTCCGCTTGCGCTGAAGGGAGTGAAGTATCGGCCGATGAGCGCCGCGTCGCTCTTGCGACGCAACTTGTTGATCTACGGACTCGGCGGAATCGTCGTGCCGTTCATCGGGATCAAGATCATCGACGTTGTGATCCACGCGATCGGACTGGCTTAGCTTATGAAGAACCTGATAACCGCAGTTCTGATGACCATAGTGACGACGATCCTGCTCGGCTTGATCTATCCGCTGATCGTCACGGGTCTGGCGCAAGTGATCTTTCCTGACCAGGCGAATGGGCAATTAATCAAGAGCGCAGACGGAACGCTCATCGGATCGCGTCTGCTGGGCCAGCCATTTTCGTCGCCCGGATATTTTCGCGGGCGACCTTCTGCCGCGGGTGCGAATGGTTACGACGCGAGCGCGTCCTCAGGATCGAATCTTGGTCCAACAAACCAAAAGCTGATCGATCGCGTGAAAACCGATGCTGAGAAGTTGCAGGCGGAGAATCCCGGCAAGCCCGTGCCGATCGATTTAGTGACCACTTCCGGTTCGGGTTTGGATCCGCACATTTCACCGGCTGGCGCGGAGTTTCAAGTGCCGCGTGTTGCACGCGAACGTGGGATGAGTGAAGCGGAACTGCGCAGCATCGTGGCGGCGCACACCGAGAGACGTCAATTCGGATTTCTCGGTGAGCCGAGAGTCAACGTGCTGGAGCTGAATCTCGATCTCGACAACAGGAGACCTATGAAGCGTTAGCACCGAAATGGCAGCAGAGCTGAAACGACCATCACCGGAAGCACTTCTCGCCAAACTCAAGGTTGGCGATAAGGCGACGCTGCGCGTTTACATCGGCGCCGCGCCGGGTGTGGGCAAAACCTGGCAGATGCTCGAAGACGCGCACGCGCTGAAAGGTGAGGGGATCGACATCATCATCGCGGTGCTCGAAACACACGGCCGCTCTGAAACTGCTGCACTCGCCGAAGGCCTGGAACGCGTGCCGCTGCGCAAGATCGAATATCGCGGTGTGATTCTCGAAGAGATGGATCTCGACGCTGTTATCGAGCGCGATCCGCAGATTGCGATCGTAGACGAGTTGGCCCACACGGATGTGCCCGGATCGAAAAATCGCAAGCGTTACGAAGACGTGCTCGAGCTCCTCGGTCACGGCGTCTCCGTTATCACTGCGGTAAACATTCAACACATCGAGTCGCTGAACGATGTGGTCGCGCGCACGACCGGCGTGCGAGTGCGCGAGACCGTGCCTGATCACTTCTTCCGCCGCGCAGACGAAGTGGTCAACGTCGATGTTTCCGTCGAAACTCTGCGCACAAGACTGAGGCAGGGAAAAATTTATGGGGTAGAGAAGATCGAACAGTCGCTCAACAACTTCTTTCGCAAGGGAAATTTGTCGGCGTTGAGAGAGCTGGCATTGCGACAGGTGGCCCAGGACCAGGCTACACGCGCGCATGACTATCGCGAGCGCGAAGGCTTGGTTCAGGCGGTGATTCCCGAAAAGGTGATGGTCGCGATGGCGTCGCGCGGCAGCGCAAAGAAGTTGCTGCGCACTGGCTCGCGAATCGCCGGCCGGCTCGCGTCGGATTGGTATGCGGTCTACGTCGAGACTCCGCGCGAAGAGATGGGACGGATCAAGCCCGAAGACTACGCCGCGCTCCAGGAGAACATTCAGTTTGCGCAACAACTCGGCGCGCGGATTGTGAAACTGAAAGCACGCAACGTCGCCGATGCGCTGATCGACTTTGCGCGTCGCGAAGGCATCACGCACGTGATCTTTGGTCAAACGTCGCGCTCGCGTTGGGACGTGTTGCTGCACGGTTCGGTGATCAATCGTTTTCTCGACGAAGTACGCGACGCGACTGTGCAAGTAGTGCCAATGGATCTTTCAAATGATGGTAACGCCGAAGCCGTTCGCTAATTTCAGCCCAGGGTTGGAGCGCAGCGACAACCCTGGGTACGCATAAAGAACATGTGCGTTGAACCCTGAAGGGTTTCTTCCGTGGCGAACCCTTTCAGGGTTGATTTGGAAATTTGGATGGCAAACCCAGGGTTGTCGCTGCGCTCCAGCCCTGGGCTGAAATTGGCGAACGCCTTCGGCGTAATTAGCAAATGTACTTGGTGTCAGTGTGACGATGAGTCTCAAGACCAGGCTGCTCATGGGCTACGGGGTGTTTATTGCGGCGCTGGTGGTGCTGGGGGCGTGGAGTGCCTGGCGACTGCACGACATGGGCAAAGTGTCGCGACGCATCATCTCGGAAAACTACGACTCGGTGGTGGCCGCGGAGGAGATGAAAGAGAGTCTCGAACGACAGGATTCCGCAGCGCTCTTTGCACTTCTCGGCGCGCGCGAAAGAGCACTAACGCAACTGCGCGAACATCGCGTGCGCTTCGATCGGAATCTGGAGAAGGCTGCAAACAACATCACCGAACCGGGCGAAGCTGAAGCCATCACTGCAATACAAAACGATCGCGGGATCTATTACCGGCGCTTCGATGCGTTTGGCTCCAAGCCAACCGCCAACGAGTATTTCGCCCAGCTCGAACCACAGTTCAATCAATTGCGCGCCGACTGCGAACACCTGCTGCAACTCAATCAACGCGCGATGCTTGCGAAGTCGGAAGCCGCCGCGGGCGTTGCTCAACTCTGGTTCTATCGGACGCTTCTCATCGCCGGTCTGCTGGTCGCGCTCGGCCTTGCGCTCGCGTTCTTTTTGGCTAAAAGGATCGTTGGACCGTTGCAACGACTCACGGAGAGCACCGCCAGGATCGCTGCCGGCGATCTCAACGCCAGAGTCGAGGTTGATTCGCACGATGAAGTCGGCGTGCTCGCAGCGGAATACAACCGCATGGCTGAAAACCTCCGCCAGTTGCGCGACTCCGACCTCGGCAAGTTGCTGGTGGCCCAACAAACCACGGAAGTAGCAATCGATTCACTGTACGATCCGGTGATCGTCACCGATGCTGACGGCCGTGTTACCAAACTCAATCCCGCCGCTGAAGAGATCTTCGGTTCCGAAAAAGAGAACGCAGGGATGCACGTCGGCGAAGTCGCGCGCGACGTACGCATCGCGGGCGCCGTGGCCGAGGCGCTCGAGTCGCAACGGCCGGTCGCAGTCGAGGAGATGTCTTCCGTGTTGCCGCTCGCTGTTGCTGGTTCAGAGAGAGCATTTCGGCTGCGAACGACACCGATGCGCGATCACGATCATCTTCTCGGCGCCGTCACTCTGCTCGAAGACATCACTCACCTGCGCGAGATCGATCGGCTCAAGTCAGACTTCATCGCGACTGCATCGCACGAGTTGCGAACGCCGCTGACCAGCATCCAGATGGGTGTTTACCTGCTGCTCGAACAGGCCGCCGGTGAGCTGACGGAGAAACAAGTCGAGGTGTTGAGCGCGTGTCGTGAAGATTGTGAACGCCTCGACAAGTTGATGCGCGACCTCCTCGATCTCTCACGCATCGAGGCCGGCGAAAGCAAACCCACGCTCGCCCTCGTAAAGACCAAAGATCTGATCGACGAAGCCACTGAGGAACTGCGGCCGCAAGTCGAATCGAAAGGATTGGACTTCAAAGTCGACGCGCCGTTCACGTTGCCCGCGGTGAGAGTCGATCGAACGCAAGTCGAACGCGTGCTCACTAACCTCGTGGCCAATGCGATCCGTTACACGCAACACGGCGAGATAAAGATCAGCGCGCAGCCTCGCGGAAACTCTGTGGCCGTTTCCGTTTCGGATACGGGCAGCGGCATCCCGCAGGAGTACCTGCCCCACATCTTCGACAAGTTTGTGCAAGTGCCGGGCGCGACGACCGGTGGCGCGGGCCTGGGGCTGGCGATTTCCAGGCTGATTGTCGAAGCGCACGGCGGGCAGATCAGTGTGCAATCAGAACCAAGCAAGGGCTCGACGTTCACGTTTACCTTGCCCATCGCTGCATGAAAGAAACGGTATGAGGGAACGAATTCTGATCATCGACGACGAAGAACACATCCGGCGCATGATGCGCCTTACGCTGGAAGCGAAGGGTTATCAAGTCGCGGAAGCGAGCAATGGCATTGAAGGTCTGAGGCTTTATGGCGATGGCGCAAACTGGTCGGCAGTGGTCCTGGACCAGCGAATGCCGGGAATGGATGGCCTGGAAACACTGCGCGAGCTCAAAAAACAGAACGCGGATGCGCGTGTCGTGATGGCGACAGCTTACGCATCGATCGAACTCGCTGTCGACGCGCTGAAGCTCGGCGCGACCGACTTCGTGCGCAAGCCAATGACTCCGGAAGTGCTGCGTAACGCAGTCGCTGCGGCGTTAGTGAAATCACAAACCGTCGCGAAGGAGCCGCAGCCGCTCATTCAAACCATCACGATGAACGGCTTCACGATCCTCGACGACGAAGAATCACCACCGCTCGATCATTCGCAACGACGATTTATCGTCACGACACCCGCAGGTGAAAAGCATGAGGTGCTGGTGGAGATTGACGCGGAAGCGATCTCGTACGTCGAACGCATGACCGCACGACGCCTGGAGCCGGAAAGTTCTTTCTGGACCTCGCAAGCGCGGCGTCTCCTGAGCGACTACTTGTGGAACGAACGCAAGGTGCCGCCGATGCGAAGACTGGTTTTGAGAAGTCTCGATCCCGATCGATTACCGATTGCGGCGCGCTGGAAAACGGAAGGGATGAGGGGAAACTAACTAATGGCAACTGCGATCAAGCGGTTACTCGTCGGCAGAGCACTCCGAACTGAGGACGCGATTCACGAGCGACTCACAAAGAAAACTGCGCTCGCTGTTTTTTCGTCCGACGCGCTTTCATCGACGGCTTACGCGACGGAAGAAATCCTGCTCGTGCTCGCCGCCGCTGCGGCCGCGACTTCGAGTGGATCGTTTGGTTATGTTGTTCCGGTGTCCGTCGGCATTGCAGTGTTGCTGGGGATTGTAGCGACGAGTTACCGGCAGACGATTCATGCTTATCCGTCGGGCGGCGGCGCTTACATCGTCGCGAAAGAGAATCTCGGCACGAATCCGGGATTGACTGCGGCAGCGGCCCTGCTCGTCGATTACGTGCTCACGGTCTCGGTGTCGATCGCGGCCGGCGTCGCGGCGATCACGTCGGCGGTGCAAGGGACACGCTATGCCTGGCTGAGCGAACACAAAGTGGTTCTGTGTTTGATCTTCATCGCCTTTATCGCGATCGCAAACTTGCGCGGTGTTCGTGAATCAGGAGCGTTGTTTGCCACGCCGACCTACGTGTTTGTCGTGAGTTTTCTTTTCATGATCGCGTTCGGGTTCTTTCATTACTTCACCTACGGCGGCGCCGCAACGGTGCCAGGACCGGAAGAGTTGAAGGTTGCGGAAGGTTACAAGCTGCAACCGCTGACGTTGTTCTTGCTGCTCGGCGCGTTCTCGAATGGTTGCGCGGCGCTCACGGGCATCGAAGCGATCTCGAATGGCGTGCAGGCGTTCAAGAAGCCTGAAGCTCAAAATGCCGCCACTACGTTGATCTGGATGGCGCTGTTGTTGACGACGATGTTTCTCGGCACGAGCGTGATGGCCTACTTGTATCACGTGCATCCGAAGGAGAGCGAAACGGTCATCTCGCAATTCGCGCGCATCATGTTCACAGGGCCGCTTGGTTGGTTTTACTACGTCGTGCAGGCTGCGACGGCGGCGATTCTGGTGCTCGCTGCGAATACTGCGTTTGCCGACTTTCCGCGACTCTCGAGTTTGCTGGCGCGCGATCGTTTCCTGCCGCGGCAGTTCGCTAATCGCGGCGACCGTCTGGTGTTCTCGAACGGCATCGTGATTCTCGCGATCTTTTCTGGAGTTCTCGTGATCGCTTTTGGCGGCGACACGTCACGACTGATACCGCTCTACGCGGTGGGCGTTTTTCTCTCGTTCACGTTGTCGCAGTCAGGCATGGTGGTCCATTGGCTGCGCGAACGAAGGAAACTGCGCGCTGAAAACTCGCAGAAGACTGTTCAGGAAATAGCGGCGACGAATTATGCGAGTGGCGCACTGCCTGATGTTGGTTTGGAAGATGAAGATCGCTCGTACTTCGTAACTGATGAAGTGACTGCGCCCGCCAACTGGAAGAAGTCGCTGGCGATCAACGCGATTGGCGCGCTGGCGACGTTCATCGTGTTATGCGTTTTCATCGCGACGAAGTTCATTCACGGCGCCTGGATCGTGGTCGTCGTCATTCCGCTGCTCGTACTGCTTTTCAAATCAATTCACGGTCATTACGTGATGGTCGCGAAACAACTCTCGACTGAGGGACTCGAGCCGTTGCGACCAATCAAGCACACTGTGATTGTTCCGATCTCGGGTATACACCGCGGCGTGGTTTCGGCGTTGCAGTATGCGAAGTCGATCGCGTCGGACAGAGTGCAGGCTGTCTACGTCGACTTTGAGGAAGAAGCGACTGCGAATTTAAAGGACAAGTGGGAACGTTGGGGTGCGGGCGTGCAGCTCGTGGTGCTTCCGTCGCCTTATCGCGAGCTGACTCGACCCCTGTTGCGTTACATTCATCGTCTTGCAAAAGAGAACTCTAACGACATCATCACCGTGGTGCTGCCTGAATTCATTCCCGCCCGCTGGTGGCAGCACGTGCTTCACAATCAAAGCTCGCTGCTGTTGAAGGGCTCGCTGCTCTTCAAGAAGGGCGTGATCGTCACCAGCGTTCCGTACCATCTCGAACACTGAGTATAAGTCCTATAGGTCCTATAGGGCCTATTTCTGCCGGCGTGAGATGATGTAGCCGTCATGGAAGATCTTCTGGCGGCGCGTTCGCAGATGGCGATGTCGCTCGCTTTCCACATCATCTTTGCGGCGATCGGGATCGCGATGCCGCTGTTGATGACTATTGCCGAGTGGAAGTGGCTGCGCAGCAAAGACGAGATTTACCTGACGTTGGCCCAGCGTTGGGCCAAGGGCACGGCGATACTCTTCGCGGTCGGTGCTGTTTCGGGCACGGTGCTTTCCTTTGAACTCGGATTGCTGTGGCCGAATTTCATGGGCTACGCCGGTTCGATTATCGGCATGCCTTTCTCACTCGAAGGCTTCGCGTTCTTCACTGAAGCGATCTTCCTGGGAATTTATCTTTACGGCTGGAAGCGCGTGCCCCCGCGTGCGCATCTATTTGCCGGCGCGATGGTCGCGGTCAGTGGTGCGCTCTCGGGGATCTTCGTCGTCATCGCGAATGCGTGGATGAACGCGCCGACCGGCTTTCGTATCGTCGACGGCAAACCGCTCGATATCGATCCCATCGCCGCCATGCTGAATCCAGCGGCGTTCTCGCAAACTCTTCACATGACGCTCGCTGCGTACGCTGCGACCGGATTTGTCGTCGCGGGCATTCACGCCTTCATGCTCAGACGCGACGCGAACAATCGCTTTCACCGTGCGGCGCTGGCGATCGCGCTGCTGGTTGGCGGAGTGAGTGCGATCCTGCAACCACTCAGCGGCGACACGCTCGCGAAATCAGTTGCCCGAACTCAACCGGTGAAGCTTGCAGCGTTTGAAGGACACTTCGAAACCGAACGGGGAGCCGCGTTTCGCATTGGCGGTATTCCTGACGAAGCAGCCGGCGTGACGCATTACTCGATCGAGATCCCTTACCTGCTGAGCATACTCGCGTACGGCGATCCAAACGCAGTCGTGAAAGGACTGAACGACTTTCCAGCCTCCAATCGCCCACCGGTCGCGATCGTTCACGTCGCCTTTCAAGTCATGGTCGGCTGTGGCGTGGCGATGATGCTGGTTTCACTCTGGGCTGCGTGGCGATACATCCGTGGGCGACGTAACCAGAAGTGGCTCGATTCGAAATGGTTCCTGCGACTACTCATCGTTGCGGCGCCGCTCGGTTTTATCGCCATCGAAACCGGTTGGGTCGTGACCGAAGTGGGACGACAGCCGTGGATCATCAACGGCGTGATGCGAACCAGTGAAGCAGTCACGCCGATGCCCGGTCTCATCGTGCCATTCCTGACGTTCACTATCCTTTACATTTTCCTGGCAGCGATCACTGTCTGGTTGTTACTGCGGCAGGTCGCGGCGAGTCCAAGAGATCCGGAACCGAAACCAATGGAGGCACGACTTGCCGCTTGAAACGATCATCGCGGGCGTCATGGTCGCGTCACTCGTGCTGTACGCGCTGCTGGGCGGAGCTGATTACGGTGGGGGCGTTTGGGATCTCTTCGCCTTTGGACCACGTGCGCGCGCGCAACGAACTTTGATCGCCGAAGCTATCAGTCCGGTCTGGGAAGCAAATCACGTTTGGTTGATACTCGTCGTCGTTATTCTTTTCACTGCCTTCCCGCCTGCGTTCGCAGCGATTGCGACCGCGCTTCACATTCCGATCACGCTGGTGCTGATCGGCATCGTCTTGCGCGGCACTGCTTTCACGTTTCGCACTTACGACGTCCAGCGCGACGACGTGCAACGCCGCTGGAGTCTCGTGTTTTCGATTGCGAGCCTCATCACGCCGATTCTACTGGGAACGACGCTCGGTGCGATCGCATCGGGAACGATCCGATTCGAGAACGGTACACTCATGAGCGGTTTCTTTCGTTCGTGGATCGTTCCGTTTCCGTTCGCGGTGGGTTTCTTTGCGCTCGCGTTGTTTGCGTTTCTAGCGGCTGTTTATCTGACTGTGGAAGCGCGTGAACGCGAGTTGCAAGAAGACTTCCGCATGCGTGCATTGGTTTCGGGAGTAGCCGTGGGGTTGCTGGCATTGACAGTTTTCATACTGGCAAAGACTGGTGCGCCGACGGTTCGCGCGGGAATCAGTCGAAGCTGGTGGGCTTTGGGTCTTCATCTGTTCACAGCGATCTTCGCAGTCGGCGCGTTCGTTACACTCTGGACGAGACGTTACTGGTTGGCGCGCGTTTGTGCGGCCGCTCAGGTGACGCTGATTCTGTTGGGCTGGGCTTTCGCGCAGTTTCCGAATCTGGTCGAACCGGACATCACGATCAGTTCAGCCGCTGCGCCGCAAATCACGCTCGAGTTGTTGCTCGGCGCGCTCGCGGCGGGCGCAATTTTGTTGTTTCCGTCATACTATTACCTGTTCCGAATTTTCAAAGCTGAGTAACGGTGAGCACAGAAGAACAGAAACAACTAGCGCGCTGCCGGGTCTACTCGATTTGCCTGTCGTTCGTGGCGTTTTGTATCGGCGCCGCAGGTTTGCTCGGCTGGATACTCAACATCGAGCTACTCAAAAGAATTCACCCTTCACTGGTGACGATGAAGGCAAACACAGCCGTTTGCCTGATGCTCGCGGCCGTTTCTTTGTTCCTGATCGAGGACAGATCCGCATCGCCTCTCAAGCGTCGCATCAGCCAAGTGCTTGCAGCCGTCGTTGCGCTGGTGGGCCTCGTTACCCTCAGCGAACATCTATTCGGCTGGAACCCCGGCCTCGATCAATTAATTTTTCGAGAGTCGCGAGCGGAGGCAGGTTTGTCTTTTCCAGGCCGGATGGGAGTTGCCGCCTCGATCAACTTCTTGCTGCTCGCCATTGCTCTTTTGCTTCTGAACGTGCGTTCAAGACGCTGGTTCCGCTTTGCAAACATCGTAGTGTTGTTCGCCATCGCAATCACGCTGCTGGTCTTTCTTTATTACTTTTACGGCATCGAGCAACACGAACCCTTCGCGCTGTACTTCACGATCGCGATACACACGGTTTTTGCATTCCTCTGTCTCGCAGCAGCGATTCTGTTGGCGCGACCGGAATACGGAGTTATCACTGCGCTGCTCGGAAACAGTCCCGGAGCCGTCGTGGCGCGGCGCCTGTGGCCCGCGTTTTTGATAGTGATTCTGATGGGATGGATTAGAACCGTTACGCGCAACGCCGGCTGGCCCAGTTTTGGCTTTGCCACCGCGTTGTTTGTTTTGACGGTACTGATTCTGCTCGCCGCTCTGATCTGGTGGACTGCCGTTTCGCTAAACCGCGCCGATAGGAAACGCTATCTCGCTGAAGGGCGGCTCGAGGTGTTGGCGCGAGTCAGCGAGTTGATACGCACGCTGCACGAACCTTACGAACTTTCTTACGCGGCTGCGGAAACCGTCGGCAGGCATCTCAAGGTTCGTCGTTGTCTGTTCAATGAGACTGACGTCGAACGCGATCTCGAGATCGTCCACAGGGATTATTGCGATGGCGCCGATTCGGTGGCGGGGGAGCATCGCATCTCCGAATACAGCAGCATCACCTCGCATGAAATGGAACTCGGAAAGACGGTGGTCAATTGCGACTCCAAGAACGATCCGAGAACCGCCGCTGATTACTGCCGAAGTTATGAGCCGAATGCCGAGCGCGCCTACATCGCCGTGCCGTTGCTGCGTGAAGGGCGTTGGGTAGCGTCACTGTGGGCCAGCGACGACCACCCGCGCGAATGGACCAGAGAAGAAGTGTCGTTAATGCAAACTGCCGCCGAACGTACCTGGACTGCCATCGAAAAACTGCGTGCGGAAGCTGAGCGCGAGCGACTGTTGCGGAGCGAGCAGGAAGCACGCGACGCCGCGGAAAAAGCGAACCAGCTCAAAGACGAATTCCTCGCCACACTCTCGCACGAGCTGCGGAATCCGTTGAACGTGATCCTCGGCTACTCCGAGTTGTTGTTGCGTATGCCCGAGATTGAACGATCGCAGCGCCTCGTCAAAATGAGTGAAGCGCTGCGACGCA
>Ga0126376_10000906_pt1 | contig 15287 bp, 14 predicted proteins | sample PanSoiMetPlot_15_FD_92760 | JGI IMG/M metagenome (GOLD analysis project Ga0126376, IMG submission 92760) | Tropical forest soil microbial communities from Panama - MetaG Plot_15 | ecosystem: Environmental > Terrestrial > Soil > Tropical forest > Bulk soil | place: Panama | collected 2016-02-17
CCAGCTGACGGGCGGCGGCGACGAGGTCGCGGGTAAGTTCATAGGGTTGAATGCGATGAATGGCCTTTTGAACTTCGGGATGAAAATCCTGAACACCCATGCTGAGGCGGTTGAAGCCGAGCTTGCGAAGGACTTCGAGATGGGCCCCGGTGGTGACGCGCGGATCGACTTCGATGCCGATCTCCGCGTCCGGCGCAAAAGAGAAACGCTCGCGCGTGAATTCGAAGAGTTCTTCGATTTGCGTGGGCGTTAGATAGGTCGGTGTACCGCCGCCCCAGTGAAATTGCACAACCGGACGCGAACGCGAGACGCCCAAGCTGACGCGATCGATCTCCTTTTCCAGGATTTCGAGATACGGCGGCGCGACCTTGTGGTCTTTCTGAATGATCACGTTGCAAGCGCAGAACAGGCACAGGCTCTCACAAAACGGAATGTGCATGTAGAGCGAGACTGGTGTTCGTGATTTGTCCGCCTCGGCGTGAATCTTTTCCAGATCGTCGACGCCGAAGGAGTCGTTCCAAACAGGTGCTGTGGGGTAGCTCGTATAGCGCGGCCCGGGGCGGTTGTAGCGTGCGAGAAATTCTTCAGTGACGCGAAGCTCTTCGCGCATTTGAGCGAGGCTTGGTTGAGCGATGCTCATAGGAATATCCTAGCGCATAATCTTTGCGGCCGCGCTAGCCGGAAAAGTGGTTTCCTGGCCAGTCTTGATGAACAGCTGCGCATTCTCGACGGGCGTAGTTGGCAAAATTCCGTGGCCCAGATTCAGAATGTGACCAACGCCATGGAGTTGTGCCAGGATTTCTTTCGTTTCGTCCCGCAGAACTTCCGGTGGAGCATAAAGCAAAGCCGGATCGAGATTGCCCTGAATGGCTACGCGAGGACCGGCGAGCTTGCGAAGTTCGGCGAGATTCACGCGCCAGTCGACGCTGAGGACGTTTGCGCCAGACTCGACAATGGCCGGCAGCAGGTGATGCGAAGCTTTCGTATAGTAGATGACCGGTGCATGCCCAACTACTTGTCGCACGATTTCCTGCAACGAAGGCAATGCAAAAGATTGGTAGTCGGCCATTGAAAGTTCGCCGCACCAGGTGTCGAAAATTTGGACAGCCGCAGCGCCGGCGGCGATCTGGGCTTTGAGATATCCGACGGTTGCTTGGGCGATGCGCTGCAGCAAGTCGCGGAAGACGCGGGGCTCGCGAAGAACGAAACTTTTTATAGTGGCGAAGCCTTCTCTGGTGCGGCCTTCGACCATATAGCAGGCAAGCGTCCAGGGAGCGGCGGCAAAGCCGAGAACGGGAACGTTAGGACCGGCTTCGCGACACAGGATGCGCAGGGCTTCCATCAGGAAGCGCGTTTCCGCTTCGGGATCGAAATTTCTTAACCGGCCGACGTCCGCCGCAGAGCGCACCGGGCTCGGCAGATTCGGACCAGCATCGCCGAGCTCGAGAGCCAAGCCCATCGCCTCGGCGACGATCAGAATGTCCGAGAAGACAATGATGGCGTCAACGGCGAGCCGGCGAAAGGGCTGCAGCGAAACTTCAACCGCAAGTTCCGGCGTCTTGCAGACTTCGAGAAAGGCGTGTTTCGAACGTAGCTCGCGGTATTCCGGCAGGTAACGGCCGGCCTGACGCATCATCCAAACGGGGACACGCGGCAAGGCTTCGCCCAGGCAGGCGCGCAGAAAGAGCTCCTTTTTTGAGATGATGACGGGCGTCGGGGTCATAGGAGGTGAACACATTCAGAATAGCAAATCATGCCGTGACTTGCAGACGACCGATGTGACGTAGCCCACAGGTTCGGGTTGCCGGGTAGGCTATACTTTGAGTGGAACCGTGGAGCACCTGTATCTCAATCTAACGGTAGTGGCTTACGGGTTGAGTTTTGCCTCGTACTTGCGCCATTTGATGACCGGCAAAGAGGTCGCCGGCCGCGTCGGGACGATTCTGCTCGCCATGGGCCTCGTGGCGCATTACTTCGCGCTGCTCGAACGCTCGAAGGGATTACACACGGTTCCGTACCACGATTTGTGGGGTTCGATGTCGTTGTTTGGATGGTTGCTGGCGTTGACGTATCTGGGCTTGGAGGTGTACCACCGACAACGGTCAGTCGGCGTCTGTGTGTTGCCGTTTATTCTGGTCTTCTTTCTTGTTTCGCATTTGGCACCGGCGGGACGCGTTGTAGAGACGCACGCGAAGGGTGTGGCGTTTGCGTTTCATGTGACGCTGAGCATTTTGGCGTACGCCGCGTTCGGGCTCTCGTTTGTACTGAGTCTGATCTTCCTGACGGAGCAGCGATTGTTGCGGCACCGGAAGATGGGTGCGGTGATCTGGAGGTTGCCGCCACTCGAGCTGCTGGAGCGGATGAGCCAGAGCAGCGTCGTGGTGGGGGTTGTGACCATTGTTATAGGGACGGTGCTGGGTTTCGTGTGGGTCGACCGTTTGCAGGGAACGGTTTGGCATTTCGACCCAAAGTACCTTGCGACAATTCTTGTGCTGTTTTTGTATGCCGCGTATCTGTTTCTGGCGCGGTCGGCGGCGTGGCGAGGCGCACGGGCGTCCAAACTCTGCGTGTTTAACTTCGGGCTGGTGATTTTTAGCTTTACGGTAGTGAACCTGTTCTTCTCGCATTCGCATCGGTACTTTTAAGGGAACGTTCGCGAACGCTATGGAAATTGTTCTCGTAGGACTGAATCACCGTACCGCCCCGGTTGAGGTGCGGGAACGGGTGTCCTTTACAGGCGAGAGAGCGTTGCAGGCTGCTTCGGAATTGCGAGAGCGAGGGATCCTGGAAGAAACGCTGGTGCTGTCGACCTGCAACCGCAGCGAAGTGTATGGCGTGCCCCCCGAAGATGTGCGGCAGAGCGGAGATGCGCTTGCTTCGTATCTAAGTTCATTTCACGCGGTTGAGCCGGGCCTATTCAATGCATCGCTTTACCGGCACTACGACCGCAAAGCAGTGCAGCACCTTTTCCGTGTAGCAAGCGGGCTTGATTCGATGCTGATTGGCGAGGCGGAAATTCTGGGTCAGGTCCGCGAGGCCTACCGTGCGGCTCACGGGAACGGCGGGACGGGTCCGGTACTCAACCGGCTGTTCCAGGGAGCGCTGGAAGTTGGAAAGCGTGTGCGTTCGGAGACGGAGCTCGGCACTCGGCCGATGTCCGTGGCTTCGGCCGGAGTGAAGCTGGCAGAGCGAATCTTTGGGAAGCTGGACCAGCGGACGGCATTGGTGCTCGGCGCGGGAACGATCGGCGAGCAAGTCGTTTCGCAATTGCGCGGCCGCGAAGTGGCCCATCTGTACGTTACGAACCGTTCACAAGACAAAGCGGAACTGCTTGCGCGGGAGTTCGATGGAAAAGTGATTCCATGGGGTGAATGGGATCACGTGCTGACACTGCCGGATTTGATCGTGTCGTCGGTTTCCTCGGATGATCCTGTGCTCCTTCGCGATACTGTGAAGCACGCGATGTCGGCCCGGAAGAATCGTGCGTTGCTGCTCATGGATTTGGGCGTGCCGCGTAACATCGACCCTTCCCTCGCCGATTTGTACAACGTTTATCTATACAACCTGGACGATTTGACGGAAATCGTGCGGCAAAATCGTGCGGCACGCGAAGAAGAGGTTCCGCGCGCGGAAGAGATCGTCGACGAGCATGTCATGAAGTTCCTGTCGTGGCAGGCCAGCGTCGAGCTGGTAAGTCTGTTGGACGTGCTGCGGTCTCGAGTGAAGGAAGAGCGCGCGGCGTTTCTGCACGAAAGAATGGAAGCGCTGGCGCACTTTCGTCCGGAGGAGCGAGCGCAAATGGAACTTTTGATGGACGATCTGCTTGAAAAGATGCTGATGCGGCCGGCCGAAAAACTGCTGGGAGAGAAGAGATTGCAGAAGAAGATTCAGAATGTGGACGCCCTCCGTGATCTGTTCCTGAACGAACAGGAGAAAAAGTGAAAGCGCCAAGAATCGGAACACGAGGAAGCATTCTGGCGCGCTGGCAGGCGGAATTTGTCCGCAAGCAGATCCTGCAGGCAACAGGCATCGATGCTGAGATCATCATCGTGAAAACGACTGGCGACAAGCTCACGCACGCCAGTTTTGCAGAGATTGGCGGGCAGGGCGTGTTCATTAAGGAATTGGAAGAGGCGCTGTTGCGGGAAGAGATCGATCTGGCGGTGCACAGCGTGAAGGATGTTCCCACGGATGTACCCTCGCGTTTGTGCTTTCCCGTGATCTGCCGGCGGAACGATGTGCGCGATTGCCTGATCACCGCAAAGCCCGGCCAGACGCTCCTGACACTGCGGAAAGGCGCGCGTCTGGGCACGAGCAGTTTGCGTAGAGCAGCGCAGATGCGCCATAAAAGGCCGGATCTGGATGTGCGAGAGCTCCGCGGGAATGTGGACACACGTCTTCGCAAGGTGGAAAGCGGTGAATACGACGCCATACTGCTGGCAAAGGCGGGTTTGGACCGGTTGGGACTTAACGGCCGGATAGCGGAGATTCTTGAGCCGGAAATTTTGATGCCCGCAGTCGGCCAAGGTGCGATCGGCGTCCAGGCTCGCTTGAAAGACGAAGAGATGGCAGAGGCAATTTCTCCTCTCGACGATTTTGAAACACGACAATCTATTGTGGCCGAAAGGGCGCTGTTGGGTGCGCTGCAGGGTGGGTGCCAAGTACCGCTCGGTGCCTGGGCGCGCATTGAACGCGGTGAATTGGTCATGGACGCCGTCGTGTGCTCACCGGACGGGAAGCAAATGTTGCGGCAGCGAAGCGCCGCTCCTCCCGGGGAAGCACGTGACCTCGGCCAAAAAGTTGCCGAACTGCTTTGGAGCGCGGGCGCTGGAGAAATTCTCGCGCAAGTGAGCCGCCAGGTTGATTGACCCGAACCAAGCTCTGCTTGCGGGGAAACGAATCGTCGTTACCCGCGTCGCCGCGCAGGCGATTGACCTCCTCAAAGCCCTTCAGCATGCCGGGGCAATTCCAATCCTGCTGCCCCTGATTCGAATACTTCCGCCGGAGGACCTTGCGTCCCTGGATAGCGCGCTTCGGCACTTTCAGGAGTTTGATTGGGTTTTGTTCACGAGCCAAAACTCCGTGCGCATAGTGCAGGAACGTATTGAGAAACTGCGGGCGGAGTCGGAAATTCGAACTCAGACCGTCTTGGCCGGAGCCGTGGGTGATGCCACTGCCGCCGAAGCGGCGAACGCGGGCTTTCGTGTGGCTCATGTTGCATCGAAACCGCTAGGCGCTGCTCTGGCGCAAGAATTGGGTGGCTGCCTGGAAGGCAAGCGCGTATTTCTGCCTAGAAGCGATCGAGCCAATCCCGAAATGGTTGCGATACTCGAGCAGTTCGGTGCCCGTGTGATGGAAGTTGTCGCGTACCGCACGCTCTCCGAGGAGCCACAGGAAGCTGACGTGGTTGCCAAAGCCATGAATGCGGACGCTGTTCTGTTTTTCAGTCCCTCGGCTGTTGGGGGGTTCGACGATGTGTGCGGATCGGGAAAGCTGGGCGAGTTTTCCGAGAAGGGAATCGTGCTGGCCAGCGGCCCGGTAACGCTGAGAGCACTCCAAGAAAAGGGGATCGTAGGCGCGGCGGCAGCGAAGGAACCCTCAGTTGCGAGAATTATTGAGGCTCTGGCAAACTCAATTGCGGCAAGAAATCGCGAGAATCTCGGGAGTGGGAATCCCCAGTGAGTTTTCCAATACAACGGCCCAGGCGTTTAAGGAAGAGCGAACTGCTGCGCTCGATGGTGCGAGAGACCCGCCTGAGCACCGCGGGAATCGTTTATCCTTTGTTTGTTTGCCCGGGCAGCAACGTGAAGAAGGAAGTCGGTTCGATGCCGGGCGTTCACCAGCAGTCTGTAGATAAAATCGTGGAGGATTGCCGCGAGGCTGCCGGTCTCGGACTGTCCTCGGTAATCTTGTTTGGACTCCCCGAGACGAAGGATGCCACAGGCAGCAGTTCGCTCTCGTCCAACGGCGTCGTACAGCGCGCGATTGAGGCGGTCAAGAAAGCAAACCTGAATCTGCTGGTCATCACGGATGTTTGCCTTTGCGAGTATACCGACCACGGACACTGCGGAGTCGTCGAAAAAGGCGAAGTGGCGAATGACACTACGCTTAAGATCTTGGCGGAACAGGCACTTTCTCACGCGAGAGCCGGCGCAGACATCGTTGCTCCGTCCGACATGATGGACGGTCGCGTCGCCGCGATTCGCAAAAAACTGGACGAAAACGGATTTGCGGATCTGGCGATCCTGTCGTATGCAGCAAAATATTCTTCGGGGTTTTATGGGCCGTTTCGCGAAGCGGCTCAATCGACGCCGCAATTTGGTGATCGCAGAAGTTATCAGATGGACCCAGCGAACGTGCGTGAGGCCTTGAAAGAGGTTGCGCTGGACTTAGAGGAAGGCGCGGATATGGTCATGGTCAAGCCCGCGCTGCCTTACCTTGACGTAATTCGTGCGGTGAGCGAGCGATTTGACGTTCCGGTAGGCGCGTACAACGTGAGCGGCGAATACGCGATGGTCAAAGCCGCGGCGCAAAACGGCTGGTTAGATGAGAAGCGAGTCGTACTGGAATTGCTTACAAGTATCCGACGAGCTGGTGCCAATATCATTTTGACCTATCACGCAAAAGATGTTGCGAAGTGGCTAAGATCCTGAATTCACAAAACATTTTATGAACGCACCTTCTGCATCGCGCACCAAAAAACGAGCCCGTTCGGCCGAGGTTTTTGCCAGAGCGGAGCAGATTCTCGTTGGTGGCGTGAACAGCCCGGTGCGGGCTTTCCGGTCCGTCGGCGGCGGCGCGCTCATCATGGAACGCGGCCAAGGCGCGTATGTTTACGATGCAGATGGCAACGAGTTGATCGATTTTGTTTGCTCGTGGGGCGCGATGTTGCTCGGTCATGCGCATCCGGCCGTAACGGCGGCGATTGCCGAGCAGGCGAAGAAGGGCACGAGTTTTGGCGTTACCACTGAACTCGAGCTACAGCTCGCAACGCTGATTCGTGAGGCAATTCCATTCCTCGAGAAGATCCGGTTCGTTTCAAGCGGAACAGAAGCGACGATGAGCGCGTTGCGGCTCGCTCGCGGCGTCACTAAACGCGATCTGCTCCTGAAGTTTGAGGGCTGTTATCACGGCCATGCGGATAGCTTCCTGTCGCAGGCTGGATCGGGCCTTGCCACACTAGGCATCGCCGAGTGCCCAGGCGTACCGGACGCCCTCGCTAAACTGACACTGAATGCACCTTACAACGACCTCACTGCGGTCGAAAAGATCTTCGCAGAACACGGGAAGAATATCGCCGCCGTGATCATCGAGCCGATTGCAGCGAATATGGGGGTTGTCACACCTCAAGAAGGCTTCCTACCAGGACTGCGAGAAATTACAAGAAAGAATGGCTCGCTGCTGATCGTCGACGAGGTGATCACCGGCTTTCGTCTGCACAACGGTGCGGCGCAACAGTTGCTCGGCTTCGAAGCTGATTTGACGACGATGGGAAAGATCATCGGCGGCGGATTGCCTGCCGCGGCGTACGGTGGACGTGCGGAGCTTATGAATCACATAGCGCCACTGGGACCCGTGTACCAGGCAGGCACCCTGGCCGGTAATCCTTTGGCCATGAGCGCAGGGATCGCAACGCTAACCGAATTGAAGAAGGCGGGACTGTACGAACGTGTGAATGCGTTGGCTGCGAAGTTGGCGGCAGGCCTCAAAGAGGCAATTGCCGAAGCCCGGATCGCGGCACAAGTCAACGCGCATGATTCCCTGGCAACCATATTTTTCACGGACAACCCGGTACGGAATTATCGCGACGCGAAGAGCTCCAACACCAAACGATATAGCCGTTATTTTCGCGAGATGCTCGACTGCGGCATCTTTCTTGCTCCGTCCCAGTTTGAAGCCGCTTTCGTATCGGCGGCCCACACGGAACAGGACATCGAAAGAACGCTTTCCGCGGCGAAGCAGGCCTTCGCGCTGCTGGCAGACGAAAGCGGACATTAGGAGGGCTTGTGCACGAAGGGATGGAAGGACACGGCGAGCACGGAGCGACGCACGATTCGTTCACCACACGGGTGTCTCTATCAATTTCGATTCTTGCAGTCGTCCTCGCCATTACAACGATGCTGGGACATCGAGCGGCCAGCGAGGGTTCACAAAAACAAGCCGAAGCATTCGACCAGTGGGCTTACTACCAGGCGAAAAATGGCCGCCAGTTTACGGCCGAGAAGACGATGGAACTCGAAGGCGTGATTACGGCAGTCGACCGCGAAAAGTCGGACAAACTCGCCGAAGGTCTCAAAAAGGAAATCAAGAAATACGAGGACGACAAGAAAGAGATTGCCGACAAGGCAAAGGAATTACAGCGCGAACGCGATTTGATGCAGCGAAAGGTGGACAAATTCGAAGCGGGCGAGTCCCTGCTAGAAATTGCCCTGGTTCTTTGCTCGATTACGTTGATCACCCGCCGCTCTGCGCTGTGGTATATCGGATTGGCAGTCGCCGCCGGCGGCTCCTATTTTGCGGTTGTCGGGTACTTGCTTCATTAGACGACGAGTTGGTCGTTACGCCTTTGCCGGCGGCTGCGCTTGACGAAGCTTGGCCAACTCTGCCGTCATTTTCTCCATGCGATCCATCAATTCGCGGTGACGCAACTCGTCCGTGCCGGGCTTCTTGCCGATGAAAGTAATCGTTCCGCCGGGCTCGAGCACGCACTGCTGCACTTCCGCAATCGATTCGAACCCTTGTTTGCGCCCCGCAGCCTCTAGTTGAGCCATGGTAATCAGTTCGCGTTTTAGATTCCCCATGCGAACTTTGCCGTCTTCGATAAGGACATCCGCGCGTCCTTCCACAAACTGATCCAGCTTGCGATGCTTATAGAGGAAGCGGACGACGAGGTAGTTGACGACAAGCAGCGAAGTCGCTCCGATCACGCCTCCGGTGACGGTATTATCTTCGCCAATGATGGCATTTTGCACCGTGTTCGAAAGCGTCAGCAATACAACGAGGTCGAAGGGATTTAGCTGGACCAGCTCCCGCTTTCCCGAAAGACGTAAACTGACGATTAGGAAGACATAAACCGCGATCGGTCGAAGAACTTTCTCCAAAATCGGCACCGCCAGAACGAACATATCCTTCCACACGTCGTGCATGCGCGCGTTTCCTTCTCGAGGAAGTCCTGGATTCCCCGCAGGTATGAATTTAGCTGGCCAACGACTGCGAGCGTAACACGGCCAGCCGACCCGCAAAAGGTGCGAACCTGTCCCTTCGTACAGTCATTCATTGGCATCAACCGTCCGGCAGGCCAGCAGCAAAACACCGAACTCGCCCTGTACCCTAACCGAGTAGCGTTGCGCTTTTCCGTTCGGGCTTGACCAGATCGAACAATCTTGCGGAGGCACCCGGTGCCGGAAGCAGAAGCAGATGATTCCGGCGTAACCGAGAGCTGCGAATTCATGTCACTGGATACACCGCCAGCAGAAAGTATTCTGGCCGGCTCGACAGCGTTGAAGGCACTGCTCAATTCGCCTGGCGAATTGCTCGCCGTGTTGCAACCGGATCGCACCCTTTCCTTCGCAAATGAAGGCTTTCTGCGTGTCCTCGGCTTTGCCCCGTCAGAGCTTCTTGGCCGCACCTTAGACCTCCTCCACCATCCCGCCGAGTTTCGGGCCATGAGGGATCAGTTTCAGGTGTCGCGCGTGGCGGTAGAACAAAAACTCACAGGTCGCTGCCGGTTGCACTCAAAGGAAGGTTCGTGGCTCTGGTTCGACTACGAGATCACGAATCACCTGAACACGCCCGAAATCGGCGGCTGGCTGGTGTCCTACAAAAACGTAACGGAATTACGCCGTCTGGAAGCCGAACGGCAGGTGATTTCCGACGTTGTTCACGCGCTGAATCAAACGTCCAATCTCGACGAGCTGCTTCGCAAGATTCACCAGGCGCTAACAAAAGTCGTATATTCCGAGAATTGCTTTGTTGCTCTCTACGATCGTTCCACGGACCTCTTTCATTTTCCCTTCTTCGTAGATCAGTTCGACCCTCCGCCACCTCCCCAGAAAATCGCTCACACCTGCATGGCGTATGTATTTAGAACGGCTCAAGCGCAACTAATTCCGCAAGCGGAGTTCGACCGCCTGGCCGCGGAAGGAGAAGTGGAACTCGTCGGTTCTGCCTCGCCAGCTTGGCTGGGCGTCCCGCTCAAGACGCCAACAGAGACCATCGGCGTTCTGGTGGTTCAGCACTATCAGAATGAAAATGCCTACGACCAGCGCGATCTGGAGTTTCTTGACTCCGTCGGTGGACACATTGCGCTGGCCATCGATCGCCGCCGCAACGAAGAAGCCCTGCGTCGGAATGAGTCCATGTTTCGCCTGCTTTTTTCGCACACGCCGTTGCCAACCTGGGTGTTCGACACGGAAACGGGAAGATTTCTCGAAGTGAACGAAGCGACGACGAAGCAGTATGGATACACCGAAGAAGAATTCCGGCGAATGACCGTACTGGATCTGCGTCCGCTTTCCGACCGGAAGTGCGACGGGGAAGTCTGGAAATACTCGGCGCTGGGAGTGTTTCACCAGGGAACGTGGCGCCACCAAAGTAAAGATGGTCGAGTGTTTAAAGTCGAACTCGTTGCGCATGAGCTCGAGTATGCAGGAAAAAAAGTGCGCCTCGTGGTAGCACAGGATGTCAGCGAACGGCAGCAGCTCGAAGAGCAACTGCGGCAGGCGCAAAAAATGGAAGCAGTAGGGCGGCTGGCCGGCGGCGTCGCCCACGACTTCAACAATTTGCTGATGGTCATCAAGGGGCACACAGAATTGCTACTAGGAACCTTGCCCGCCGGCGATAGTTCACGCCGCAAGATCGAGCAAATCGAGCGTTCCGCGGATCGTGCCACGACACTAACGCGGCAGTTGCTCGCCTTCAGCCGCATGCAGGTTTTGCAACCGCGCACCATCAATCTGAATACCATCGTTGAGGAAATGGGGAAACTCTTGCCGCGCCTCATCGGCGAAGACATCGAACTGGCGATTCACACAACGCCTGATCTCGGCGCCATTCGCGCCGATGCGGGACAAATCGAACAAATCCTGATGAACCTCGCCGTCAATGCACGCGACGCCATGCCCAAAGGCGGCAAACTCCTCATTGAGACTTCGAATGCGGAGCTCGACCACGCATACAAGTTGGTCCATCCCGTGGTCAAGCCCGGCAAATACGTTCTGCTCGCAGTGTCCGACACGGGAACGGGAATGGATGCGGAAACGCAGGCGCACATCTTCGAGCCGTTTTTCACGACAAAAGAGCAGGGAAAGGGAACCGGCCTCGGTCTTTCCACCGTGTATGGTGTCGTAAAGCAAAGCGGCGGCTTCATTTGGGTCTACAGTGAAGTCGGCAAAGGGGCAACGTTCAAGATTTACTTGCCTCGCGTGGAGGGGACAACCGACGCTCCCGTGCAGGCTCCGCAGTCGGCACAATTGCCGCGCGGCACTGAAACAATTCTGCTTGCGGAAGACGAGCAGGACGTCCGCGAAGTTGCTCGCGAGTTTTTGGAATCCGCTGGCTACAGAGTGCTTCTCGCTGCAAACGGCGTGGAAGCCGTCTCTCTCGCCGAGGCGCACGAAGACACGATCGATTTGCTCTTAACGGACATGGTCATGCCTGGAATGATGGGTCGCGATCTCGCGCGCAAACTCCGGCAACAGCGGCCCGAAGTTGGCGTCATTTATATGTCCGGATACAGCGAGCACGCCGCGGCGGAAGCCACCAAATCGGATCCACTGGCGACGGTACTGACAAAACCATTCAGCCGGGCCGCCATTCTGCGGGCCGTGCATGACGTGCTGAAAAACAAATCTGCAAGCTGAGTTTTTTCTGCTAACGCAACAATCTTATGCGATCTTCGGACGGCGACGATGCCAGTCGGTGTGCTGTTGGAACGCTCGCGCAGCCTGAATCACTGCGGCATCATTTCCCGCCTTCGCCATGAATTGCATCCCCACGGGAAGGCCCTTGTCCGTAAATCCGCACGGAACGGATAGCGCCGGCAGCCCGCAGAGGTTCCCAATCGCGCCGAGCGGGTCGGGATACACGACATCTGTTTCAAGGTTTGCTTCGAGCGGTGTGGCCGCCGTCGGCTGCGTCGCCGCGACCAAAACATCGAATGTGTCAAACAGCTCGGTCATCTTGCGCTGCAGAATCTCCCGGACCTGCAACGCTCTCAGGTAATCCGCCCCCGCGATCTGTTCGTTCACGTAACCCGAAAGTTGGCCGAGCGGATCTATGAGTTGTGCTACTTTTCCTGAGCGGATTAGTTCACGAAACGCAGCCGCCCCTTCCACACTGATAATTACGCCGCCCGCTTCTTCAAACGGCCCCTCCGGCAGTTGCGCCGAGTGCGTGCTAGAGAAATATTTCCGCAGGGTCTTTTCCGCCGCGCCATAAACTTTCGCCACTGCTGTGTCGATCTTCTTCCAAGCGTTGTTCAAAATCCCGATTCGCAGTGGCTTCGCACCGAGTTCAAGTGAGGCGGAGTACGTGAACGCGGCTTTATCGATCGGCAGCGTACTCCTGTCGGCGAAGTCGTGGCCTGCAATCGCCGCGAAGATACGGGCGCAATCTTCGGCAGAACGTGCGAGTGGGCCGATTTTGTCCATCGAATAGGAAAGCGACATCGCTCCGTAACGGCTTACCCGCCCGTATGTAGGACGCAACCCGCTGATCCCGCAATACGCCGCTGGACACACGATCGAGCCCCACGTTTCCGTCCCTATCGCAAACGCCGCCAACGCCGCCCCGACAATCGTTCCCGAACCGGAAGAAGAGCCGCATGTCCAGCACTTCGTATTCCACGGATTCTTTGAGGCCCCTTGCAGCGACGCGTTCGCAAACCGATAGCCCATTCCGCCGGCCAGCTCGATCATCGCTGCTTTCCCCAGCAGCACCGCGCCTACGCGCCGCAGATGACCGATCACCGTCGCGTCGTAATCGAACAACTGGTTTTCATACGGCTTCGCTCCCCACGTGCACCGAAGTCCCTTGACGGCCAGCAAATCTTTCGCGGCGTACGGAATTCCGTGCAACGGACCCCGATAGTGCCCGCGCTTAATTTCTTTGTCAGCGGCCTCGGCCTGTTGCAAAGCGATCTCCGGCGTGAGCTTCGCATAAGCGCCCAATTTCGGCCCAAGTTTCTCGCTCCGGTCGAGATACGCCTTCGTCAAATCGACCGAAGAAAGCTTCTTCGTTTCAATTCGTTTGGAAAGTTCGCCAACCGATAGATAAAGGATCTCTTCGCCGATCATGAGCACGCTCTCAGGGCTTTTTTGCGGGCGACGCCGCGGCTGCGGCGGCGGGCGCCGGTTTCTTTTCTCGCTCGACCACTGGCTTTAAGAAAAGGGCAGGGGAGTCCCCGTTTTGCAAAGTGTACGAACGCAGCTTATCCAGCGGCGGCTGCGCGACATACGACAGCCTTCGCAGCTCCTCCTTCTGCTCGGCGCTGAACCGTCCGCTGTACTGTTTCACGATTGTTTCGCAGCGGGCTTCCGCTTCCGCGCGGCTTTGCTCGGAAAGTTTGGGAAAGTCCGCCGGAAGCTTTGGCGGCCGATCCTCCTGCGCGGGATCTCTCGGCAGACTCTCTGCAAGTGTGCCGGCGCCTGCAATCGGTGCCACAACGGAGAGGAATGCCGCTTTCTTCGCAAACTCTCTTCTGGAAGGTTTATCTTTTTGCTGACTCACGAATTTTGTCTCCAAAGATATTGCCGCCGACGACCCTTGCGAGGCTACAGAATCCGGCCGCCTACCGTCAACCAGCGACAAGGGCAGTGTCGTTAACACATGATATGTCGGTCGAAATAGCGCATAAAATGTGCGTAATGTGTAGCTCTGTTTGCACAATTGTGGTGCAGTGGAACAATACGCGCGGATAGCACCGTTTACCGGGAGCTTGACTGTACCTGGTTTCCTCTATAATGTATATCTAATGCCAAAGCGCGATTTTCTCGGTGAGTTCGAACACATCGTCATCCTTGCTCTCTTGCGCCTCTCTGGCCGCGCTTACGGTGTCACCGTTAGGCAGGAGATTCAAACGCGAATTGGCCGTGAAGTGTCCATCGGAGCAATCTACGCGACGCTCGACCGCTTGGAGGACAAGGGTTACGTGACCTCGTTTCTGGGTGAGCCGACTCCCGAGCGCGGAGGAAGGTCAAAACGTTTCTTCCGTGCTACTGCAAAGGGATTGGCGGCCGTGAATCGCACCCAGACGGCATTTCTGAAAATGGCTGACGGTTTACGTCTCGCTGCAACGTACTTACAATGACGACCCTAGGATCATCTCGGCCTCCACGACTTGCTACGTGGCTGATCGAGCTGTTCGTCTCTGATGAACAGTCGCCCTCCGTTCTTGGCGATCTCGTTGAGGAATATTCTGAGGCTGCGGCGAAATCGACTATCGCCCATGCGCGGCGCTGGTATTGGCGCCAAGCGCTACCAACGGTTCTTCATCTTCTGAGGAGCGAATTCCAGGCTTCTCCGTGGTTGATGGTTGGCGTCGTAACAGGAGGCGTCGTCTTAGGGAAGTTGGGTCACTTGTTCATAAATTGGTCGTTTTGGAACGGATTTAACTCCTTCAACCAGTACGTGTTCCCGTTCGATACCGTAAATTCGCGTTTAGCAACGTTCCTGATAAACAGCGGGATACTTGTATACTCTCTTGCGGTATCGCTGCTGATCGGCTGTACAGTCGCGCTGTTAAGCAAGAGGAGGGAAATGCCAGCCACTCTCGCGCTAAGCTTGGCTTGCAGTATTCCTGTCTTGACCAGATTCTTGCCGTCTTTTCAACGCAACTACGAAACTTTTCGGCACTCGGGATTCTTGCTCCAGACTTGGGTCTTGCTTTACTTTTTTGGAGGCTTGTTCGCCCTTGTCGCTGGCGGTGCTATTGTCAAGTCGCACCGATTGCGCTCGCGCCGCGCAGCGAGCTCCCGATAAGTGCTGTCGAAACCGGTAGCGACGTCTGGCTCGGCTTAGTCGCGGCCGTGATCGTTACGACTGTGTGGAGATGATCGCGTTCGCTGCCCCGTTCACCGATCCAAGGCCACTTTTCGCTAGTCCGACCTGTCCTGCGAATGCCAAACTAACAATGTCAACCGGAGGCAGACTCACTTTTGAACGACGCGCGGGAACTGTTCGACGAGTACGCAAAGGGCTACGAAGCGGCCTTGTCCAACGCGCTCGCGCCATCCGGCGAAGGTCGCGAATACTTCGCCGAAGGCCGCGTCCGCTGGCTCAAGCACTGC
>Ga0126376_10000907_pt1 | contig 15286 bp, 14 predicted proteins | sample PanSoiMetPlot_15_FD_92760 | JGI IMG/M metagenome (GOLD analysis project Ga0126376, IMG submission 92760) | Tropical forest soil microbial communities from Panama - MetaG Plot_15 | ecosystem: Environmental > Terrestrial > Soil > Tropical forest > Bulk soil | place: Panama | collected 2016-02-17
AATATGATCGGTGGTGAGTGTGACCGCTAATTAAGAAAGTGATCAGTGACCGGTAATCAGTAAGCAGTGATCAGGCCGCTTTATGGCTTTAGAATTTTCACCCGAAACGCTGGCGAAGTTTGAGCAGATCATCGCGCGCTATCCTAAGAAAGAAGCGGCGATGCTGCCGGTGCTCAATCTTGCTCAGCGGGAGTTTGGCTATCTGGGAGAAGAAGCGATTGCCTATGTCGCTGGACTGATGGATCAATCGCCGGCGCGGGTTTTAGGCGTGGTGAGTTTCTACACGATGCTCAATAGGAAGCCCATCGGCCGCCATCACATTCAAGTGTGCCGGACTTTGCCGTGCGCGCTTGGCGGCGCCGAGAAAATCACCAGCTTCATCAAATCGAAATTGGGTATTGAGGTTGGACAGACGACTGCGGATGGAAGATTTACTTTATCCGAAGTTGAATGCCTCGCTTCCTGCGGGACGGCGCCGATGATGCAAATCAACGATGCCTACTATGAAAACTTGACGGAGGCCCGGGTGACGGAAATCTTAGATTCGCTCCGCTAGGTCAAGGGACCGCCATTCGCAACCATGGAAAAAATTCTGCTGCGCAATATCGATACTCCGGACTCGCACAAAATCTCGGTCTACCAATCGCGCGGCGGATATGGTTCGTGGGAAAAAGTGGTGCGAGAGATAACACCGGAGCAATTGATCGACGAGGTTAAGGCTTCGGGCCTGCGCGGACGTGGCGGCGCGGGATTTCCCACGGGCATGAAGTGGGGCTTCGTGCCGAAAGACAATCCCAAGCCCAAGTATCTGGTTTGCAACGCGGATGAGAGTGAGCCCGGCACGTTCAAGGACCGGCTGCTCATCGAGAAAGATCCCCATGCGGTCGTCGAGGGCACGCTTATCGCCGCGTATGCGATTCGGTCGCATACCGCCTTCATCTATATCCGAGGTGAGTTAACGTTTGGCGCCGGCATCCTCGAGCAAGCGGTAGAAGAGGCAATCGCTGCCGGCTACATAGGCAAGAACATTTTCGGCTCGGGGTATGACTTGGATGTGATCGTCCATCGCGGGGCGGGGGCCTATATCTGCGGCGAGGAGACGGCGCTGCTCTCGTCACTTGAAGGCGGCAGAGGCTGGCCAAAAGTCAAACCACCTTTTCCGGCGACCAACGGGCTCTTCGGCTGTCCGACTGTCGTCAACAATGTCGAAACGTTGGCGGCGCTGCCCTGGATTCTCGATCATGGTGCTGCTGCCTACGCGTCCATGGGCACGGAAAAAAGCAAAGGCACCAAACTCTTCAGCGTGAGCGGCCATATCAACAAACCTGGCGTTTATGAGCTGGTGATGGGGTACCCACTGAAAAAATTTCTTGAAGAGGATTGCGGCGGCGTGCCGAATGGCCGAAAGCTCAAAGGCCTGATTCCCGGCGGCGGATCTATGCCGGTGTTGCGTCGCGAAGAAATCGAAAATGTAAACCTGGACTACGAATCCGTTCAAGCGGCGGGTAGCTTCCTCGGTTCCGGCGGCGTGATCGTCATGGACGATAGCACCTGTATGGTTCGCGCCGCATGGAACCTGGCACATTTTTTCGCCCACGAGTCCTGCGGGCAATGCACTCCTTGCCGCGAAGGCTGTCACTGGATGGAAAAAATTTTTCGCGGCATCGAGCAAGGCAAGGGCGAGAAGGGCGATCTCGATCTCATTCTCAATGTCAGCGGCAACATCATGGGCAATACGATTTGCCCATTCGGTGATGCGGCGGCGATGCCCGCAGCAGCGTTTATTAAGAAATATCGCGACGAATTCGAAGCGCACATCAAGGAAAAGAAATGCACGGTGAGAATGGAGTAATGGAATGATGGAATAATGGAATGGTGGGGCGATCGGAAGCCAATATTCCGTCAATCCAATGTTCCAGTATTCCAAGTTTTCGTTTTTATGGATCCGGTTCAGATCATCATCGACGGTCAAGAGATCACCACCACGAAGGGGACGACCGTCATTCAAGCCGCGGCGGAGGTGGGAATCGACATCCCGCATTATTGTTATCATGCCAAACTTTCGATTGCGGGAAATTGCCGTATGTGCATGGTCGAGATCGAGAAGATGCCCAAGCTGCAAATCGCCTGCAATACCCAAGTGGCCGAGGGCATGTCCGTGTTGACCCAAAGTCCCAAGGTGCTGGCCGTGCGCAAAGCGGTGATGGAGTTTCTGCTCATCAACCACCCCCTCGATTGTCCTATCTGCGATCAAGCGGGGGAGTGCTGGTTGCAAGATTACTACATGGAGCATGATCTGCAGGACAGCCGCTTCGATGCGCGCAAGGAGCACGAGCGTAAACGGGAAATCTTCGGTCCCAACATTGTCTTCGACGGCGAGCGCTGCATCAAATGCACCCGCTGCGTCCGTTTTCTCCAGGAAGTCACCCATACCAACGAGCTGGCGGTGATCCATCGCGGGGATCACTCGACCATCGCGCTTTTTCCCGACGCCGTGCTCGACAATCCTCTCGCGGCCAATGTTGTCGATATCTGCCCGGTGGGCGCGCTGACGGATCGCGATTTTCGCTTCAAAGTGCGGGTCTGGTACTTGCACAAAACCCCGTCTATCTGCCCCGGTTGCAGCACCGGCTGCAACATCAGCGTCGAAGAGTATCAAAACCGCATCGCGCGCTTTAAGCCGAGGGTCAATGAAGCGGTCAACAGCCATTGGCTTTGCGATGAAGGGCGCTACTGTTTTCATGATTTGACCGGCGGCGAACGTTTAACGACGCCGATGATCCGTCAGGAAGGCGGACTGGTTCCGACGACTTGGGAAAAGGCGTTGCAGGCGGTGGTCACCGGCTTGCGTGCGGCGGCCCCGTTGGCCGGAATCCTGTCGGGAAGAAATACCAACGAAGAAGCGTTTCTGTTCGCCAAATTGATGAAAACCTTGTCGCTCGATGCGGCTCTGGAAGTGTTTTATCACGAGCGCGCGCTGACGGAGGTTCAAAAGATTCTGATGAGTCCGGACCGGTCGCCGAATTTTCGCGGCGCCCGAGAAATGGGAGTCAGCTCCAATGGCGACTTCGAGTCATTGATGCAAAAGTTGCTGGCCGGTAATTTTTCCGGCGCCTACGTTGTGGGAGAGGATATCTTTGGTGCGGACGGTAACCCGGAGGATGTTCGCCGCGCCCTACAAAAGCTTTCTTTCTTAGTGGTGCAAGATATCCGGCTGACGGAGACGGGGAAATTGGCACACGTGGTGTTGCCCGGGACTCATTTCGGCGAGAAAGAAGGAACCTTCACAAGCCGCAAGGGTCGCGTCCAGAAACTCAACGCCGCCGTGGTTCCGCCGGAAAGCGCGATGCAGGATGTGGAGATTTTTATGCGCCTGCTGGATGCCGCTGGGGAGAAAATGTCATACTCCTCGCCGTCTGAAATCTTTGCGGCTTTGGCGAAAGAGATACCCGGCTATCGAGGTCTCGACTATGCGGCGATTGGAGATCTGGGAACAACGTTGGGTGGCGGTGAGGCGACGCGGCAATGATCGTTGACATCGGGATTATCGCCCTCAAAGCTTTCCTCGTTCTCTTCATGGTTTTGAATCTGGCCGGCATCCTGGGCTGGGTCGAGCGCAAGGGAAGCGCCTTGATTCAGGACCGCATCGGCGCCAACCGGGCTTCCATTTTTGGCTTCGCCGGCATGGGGCTTGTAAACACACTCATCGCCGATCCCCTCAAGTTTCTTACCAAAGAAGATTTCATTCCACCGGCGGGAGACAAATTTCTCCACACCCTGGCCCCCTGCATGGCTTTTTTCCCTGCCCTGGTTACTTTCGCAGTCATTCCTTTCGGCGACGTACTGGTCATCGGAGATCGGGTAATCAATCTCCAGGTTGCCAACATCAACGTTGGCATTCTTTATATTTTCGCCATGGCTTCTTTGGGGGTCTACGGCATCGTCATCGGTGCCTGGGCGTCGAACAATAAATTTTCTCTGCTCGGTGGCGTGCGCGGCTCAGCGCAGATGATCTCCTACGAAGTCGCCATGGGACTATCGGTCATCGGCATTCTCATGGTTTACGGAACGCTCGAACTGCAAGAAATCGCGAGAGCGCAGGGCGAGTTGCTGTGGGGCTGGTTACCCCGGTGGGGCGTTTTCCTTCAGCCCTTGGCGTTCTTGCTTTTTTTCGTGGCGGCGGTTGCCGAAACGAAAAGAATTCCCTTTGACTTGCCGGAGGGAGAATCGGAGCTCGTCGCGGGCTATCACGTGGAGTATTCCGGCGGCAAGTTTTTGATGTTCTTTGCCGGCGAGTTCGCCGAAATCGTCACCGCGGCGGGTCTCATAACGACGCTTTTCTTTGGCGGCTGGCAGGTTCCTTATTTAATGCGCGACGGATTTCATTTTCCCTGGGGTGGCGTCTGGCTTATGCACCAATGGGCCGTCGCATTGCTTCAAGTGGTGGCATTCACCGTTAAAGTGGTTTTTTTCTGCTGGCTGCAGATCTCGCTGCGCTGGACTGTGCCGCGATTCCGTTATGATCAAGTCATGCGGCTCGGTTGGAAGATGATGCTGCCGCTGGCGCTCCTAAACGTGGCGATTACGGCTATTGTGATCATCGCCGTGCAATAAATGTTCCGAGGTGTGATGGCTCCTCCATTGATCCCATTCTTCGTGCTCGCGTTTTTGCTGGTGATTACTTCGTTGATGGTGGTGTTCCAGCGTAACGTGGTCCATAGCGCGTTGTCTCTGGTGGCGGCGCTCTTTTTGATCGCCCTGTTTTTTATCATGCTCCATGCGCCGATGGTCGGCGTGCTGCAAATTTTAATTTATGCCGGTGCCATTATGGTTCTCTTTTTATTCGTGATCATGTTGCTGAATCCCGCCGCTCTTGAGCAACGGCGCGGCGTATGGTGGTGGTTCGGCACCGTAGCGGCTCTGATCCTAGGGGGACTCCTGGTTGCCGTGATGACGGGCACCGAACCGCCGCCGGATCCGGCAGCGGCGACGGCGTTGTTCGGCAGCCCGGAGATGTTGGCGAAAAGTCTTTTCACCGACTTCGTTCTTCCCTTTGAGATCGCTTCGATCCTGTTGTTGGTGGCAATTGTGGGCGCGGTGGTTTTGGCCAAGCGCGAACCCTAAGTTTTTATGGTGCCGCTTAACCATTATCTCATTCTGAGCGCCATCGTCTTCACCATCGGCGTCATCGGCGTGCTGATCCGGCGGAATCTCATTGTCATCCTTATGTCCATCGAGCTAATGCTCAATGCCGTGAATTTGACCTTCATAGTTTTTTCGCGCTTCCTCGGATCGATGGAAGGGCAAGTGATTGTTTTCTTCGTCATGGCTGTAGCGGCGGCGGAAGCCGTGGTCGGCCTTGCCATCATCATCGCGATTTTTCGCCACCGCCAGACACTCGATCCTTCGGAGATGCAGTTCCTCAAATGGTAGCCGCCACCCAGAGCCCTGTGACGCTTGACCTGTTGCGGTGGATTCCTCTGATTCCGCTGCTGACATCTGTCTTCAACGTATTTTTCGGCGCTCGATTGGGGAAAAAGGGCGCGGGAGTGCTGGCGTGTGTGGCGGTCGGCGCTTCATTTGCCATCGCACTGTACGTTTTTTGGCTCCTGCCCGCTGCGGGGATTTTTCGCGACACCCTCTATACCTGGATCGAGTCCGGTTCTTTCCAAGTACAACTTTCGTTCCAGGTCGATGACCTCACCGCGGTGATGTTGCTTGTCGTCACCGGCATCGGATTTCTTATCCACATCTATTCCCTCGGTTATATGGCCCACGATGAGGGAATGGCGCGCTTTTTCGTCTACCTCAACCTTTTTATTTTTTTCATGCTGGTCCTGGTGATGGCCGACAATCTGCTGGCGCTCTTCGTCGGTTGGGAAGGGGTGGGCCTCTGTTCCTATCTGCTGATTAGTTTTTGGTATGAAGAGCCACTGAATGTTATCGCCGGGAACAAGGCGTTTGTCGTCAACCGCATCGGCGACTTTGGTTTTACGCTGGCTATTTTTCTTATCGTTTCGGAGCTGGGCCGCCAGGGGATTTGGACGCTGAACTTCATGGAGCTGCAGAAACATGTCGGGTTATTGAGTCCGGGTAAAATCACACTCATCACGTTGCTTCTTTTTGTCGGTGCCACGGGAAAGTCGGCGCAGATCCCTTTGTTTGTCTGGTTGCCCGATGCGATGGCCGGCCCGACACCGGTGAGCGCTCTGATCCACGCCGCCACCATGGTGACGGCCGGCGTCTACATGGCCGCGCGTCTTCACTTTCTGTTTTCCCTGGCCCCCGACACGATGTCGCTCATTGCCACCATCGGCGCCGCCACGGCTTTCTTTGCCGGCTCCATTGCGATCGCGCAAAACGACATCAAGAAAGTCTTGGCGTATTCGACGGTAAGCCAGCTTGGTTATATGTTTTTGGCTGTCGGAGTAGGCGCATTCAGCGCCGCGATCTTCCATGTGTTCACCCATGCTTTCTTCAAGGCATGCTTGTTCTTGGGCGCCGGCAGTGTGATTCATGCGCTCGGCGGCGAGCAAGACATGCGCAAGATGGGTGGTTTGAAATCCTATCTTCCCAAAACCTATTGGACCTACCTCATTGCAGCGGTCGCCATCTCCGGGGTGCCGTTCACCGCCGGCTTCTTCTCCAAAGATCTCATCCTGTGGCAAGCCTACAATAACCCGCAGAGTGGACCGATTCTCTGGGCGGTCGGTTGGTTCACCGCGGGCCTGACGGCCTTTTACATGTTTCGCCAATTATTATTGGTCTTTCACGGTGAATGCCGAGCCGACGAACATGTAAAGGCCCATATCCATGAGTCACCGCCGGTGATGACGATACCGCTGATGATTCTGGCGCTGGGCTCGATCTTCGCGGGCTGGTTAGGGGCGCCAGAATATTTGTGGGGCAGCGTTTGGGAGCGTCGGTTCGAGCAAATGTTCGGCGTTCACGGAGAGCATCTTGGATCGCTTACCACCGAGATCTCTTTAATGCTGGTCACGCTCGCCATCGTTGGATTAGGTATTCTGCTCGCCTACGTTTCGTACGGCCGCGGCGTGAGATTGCCCGAGCGGCTTTCTTCGCTGGCCGGAGGCGGTCTTTATCGACTGCTGCTCAATAAGTATTACGTTGACGAGCTTTATGACTTTTTCATCGTGCGCCCGTTCACCGCGGTGTCTCGTTTTCTTGCGCAGGTTTTCGACCCGTGGGTCATCGATGGCGCCGTTAACGGAATCGCCGCCAGCGCCCGGGGCGTGAGCTTTTTGTGGCGCGGCGTCCAAAGCGGCAACGTGCAGCACTATTTAGTGGGTTTTCTCGCCGGGACATTGGCGCTATTAGCGTACTATCTCGGTCAACAATAAAAAAAGATGTCCGCACTTCCCCTGGGAGATTTGAGCTTTTTGCTCGCTATCCCTGTAGTGGGGGCCCTGGCGCTCATGCTGGTTCCCCGGCGTCAGACGCAGGCGCTTTTTTTCCTGGCGCTGATCGCTGGCCTGGCTGATTTTGTTTGGTCGCTGATTATCCTCAGCCAATTTGATGGCAGCAAAGGGGAAATGCAGTTGGTCGAGCGTATGCCATGGATGCCAAACTACGGTATCCAATACATCGTCGGCATTGATGGCATCAGCCTGTTTCTGGTGCTGCTCACGACTTTTCTTATGCCGTTGGCGATTCTCGCCTCCTGGTCGGTGAAGGATAGGGTCAAGGAATATCTTTTCTTCATGCTCCTGTTGGAAACCGGGATGCTCGGCGCGTTCGTCGCGCTGGACCTTTTTCTTTTTTATGTCTTTTGGGAAGTCATGCTGGTGCCGATGTATTTTCTCGTCGGTGTCTGGGGCGGCCCGCGGAGGATCTATGCCGCGCTTAAATTCGTTATCTATACGATGGCCGGTAGTCTGCTCATGCTGGTGGCGATCATCTATCTGGCGACACGTCATGCGCAGCTCACGCAGGTTTTAACTTTCGATCTGCTGCAGATTTACGATCTTCGCCTGCCGTTCAACGAACAGTCCTGGCTTTTTTTCGCCTTCGCGCTTTCTTTCGCCATCAAAGTGCCCGTGTTTCCATTTCATACCTGGCTGCCGGATGCCCACGTCGAAGCACCCACCGCCGGCTCGGTGATCCTCGCCGGCGTTCTGCTAAAGCTGGGAACCTACGGCTTTCTGCGCTTTGCGATACCGCTTTTTCCCGACGCGGCTCTGGCCGCCGCTCCTTTTTTTATCGTCCTCGCGGTGATTGGAATTATTTACGGCGCGGTGGTGGCCATGATGCAAGCCGACATCAAAAAGCTCGTCGCTTATTCTTCCGTGAGCCATCTCGGTTTCGTCATGCTGGGACTTTTCGCCTTGAACATGCAAAGCGTGCAGGGCGGTATCTACCAGATGCTCAATCACGGGCTGTCCACAGGCGCGCTCTTTCTGCTAGTCGGCATGATTTATGACCGGCGCCACACGCGACTCATCGAAGACTTCGGTGGCCTGTGGAAGCCGTTGCCGATTTTCTCCAGTGTTTTTATGGTGGTGATGTTTTCTTCCATCGGTCTTCCGGGATTGAACGGTTTTGTCGGTGAATTCCTGATTTTGGTGGGCGCTTTTGCCGTTACGCCTGGTTGGACTGCGGCCGCCGCGACGGGCGTAATTCTTGGGGCCATTTATATGCTGTGGATGTACCGCCGCGTCATATTCGGTCCGCTCGCGCATCCGGAGAACCAAAAAGTACAAGATTTGAACGGCCGTGAAATTTCTCTCCTCGTGCCAATCCTTGCGTTGATCGTCTGGATGGGCGTCTATCCGCAGCCGTTTCTCGATCGCATGAAGCCTTCCGTGGATCGCACTTTGAAAAAAGTTTTCTCCATCCAGCCCGCAACCGTGGCTGCCAAGCGCGAGGCCGGAGCTAAGGATGACGGACGCTAATCTCGTACCTCTGCTTCCGGCAGCTCAGGTATGGTTGACGGCTTTGGTTGTCATGCTCCTCGACCTTTTTCTCGACGAGCAGGAAAAGGGTTTCCTGGCTTGGATTAGCCTGCTCGGACTGGCGCTTTGCGCTGGCGAAACCATGATTCTGTGGGGAAGTCAGGACACCGCCTTCCGTAGCGCGATCGTGCTGGACAATTTTGCGCTGTTTTTTACCCAGCTCTTTATTGGTGTCGCCGCGTTGACCATCCTCTCATCCATTCACTACATCAAGGAAACGAAGATCCATGAGGGCGAGTTCTACGCGCTCGTTCTATTCGCCACCGGTGGCATGATTCTCATGGCGGCGGCCAACGATCTGATTGTTTTCTTTCTCGCCCTAGAAACCATGTCCATCGCGGTCTATGTGTTGACTGGGATGTGGCGTGCCAGCAGTCGCTCCAGCGAAGCGGCGATGAAATATTTTCTTATGGGCGCGTTCGCGACGGGCTTCCTTCTTTACGGCATCGCTCTGATGTATGGCGCCACCGGTTCCACCAACCTCAACCAGATATCGGCTTACCTGCTCGAGCCGGCGTCCGATTGGCCGGTTTATCTCGTTGGTGGCGCTTTTCTTGTGTTGATCGGGTTTGCGTTCAAAGCCGGCGCTGTGCCGTTTCACTTTTGGATTCCGGATGTTTACGAAGGCGCGCCGACGCCGGTGACGGGTCTCATGGCGGTGGCGGTCAAGGCGGCGGCATTTGCCGCTTGGGCGCGCATCCTCATGCACAAGCTGGCGCCCTTCGACAGCGATTGGGCCAGCGCCCTATGGGTTTTGTGTATCCTCACGATGACCGTGGGAAACCTTCTCGCCATCACGCAGTCCAGCGTGAAGCGGATGCTTGCCTATTCGAGTATTGCCCACGCAGGCTATCTGCTTATCGCGTTGGTTGTGGGCGAAGAATGGGGCGGATTGCCGTTGCTTTTTTATTTGCTGGCGTACGCATGTATGACGGCCGGAGCCTTTGCGGTGGTAACAAGTCTTTCGGAAAACAACCGGACGCGCGAGGACTACAGCGATTTTGCCGGATTGGGATTTAAACGGCCTTTTCTAGGCATGGCCATGTCGCTGTTCATGCTGTCGCTTGCTGGCTTCCCGCCGCTCGCAGGCTTCACCGGAAAGTTTTACATATTTCGCTCTGCGGTTCTTTCCGGACACACGCCGCTGGCAATCATCGGCGTTTTGAACAGTCTATTATCGGTGGTCTATTATCTGCGCGTCATAGTGTCGATGTATATGGAAGAGGGCGGCGCGGGGGCAAAATCCTGGGGCCAATCTCCCTATCTTTACATAGCGATTGCCCTGGCGGTTGTGGGAACGGTTTATCTGGGAATCGTGCCCGCCAAAGCATTGGAGTGGAGCCGGATTTCGTTTTTTTCCATCGACTAGTAGATTCCAGCAGTTGATTGACGTCAAATTCGAAGCTCACGCCTCACCCAGTGCGGGCGACAGCGGCGATGATCTTTAAGCTGCCGCCGCAGTTCGGGCAGTGTTCAATATCGATGTCGAAGATCCGCTTGAGTAACCTAGCCCGACTCTTGCGCGCCGGCGCGCCCTGCGCCTGAGCGTCAACGGTTGAGGCCTCGGTTGCAGGCTCTGGCGGACTCGGTGGAGCGGCATGACCGCTGGCGCGAAAATTCTCGTCGTCGACGACACGCCGGCGAATCTGAAAATGCTCGCCGACATCCGACGGAAACTTTGTAGGTGAGATCGCAGCGCGCGGATCTTTGGCTCACTGAGATTAGTTAGAGTCAAAGTCCACCGAAGCGACCGCGCCCTCTGTCAAAATCACCAGGACCGTTGAAGCAACACCAAATTTCCGCATTGTGCTTGGGATGCGCGACTTGCGTGTTGGCTGAGCTCTCACCCTGTTGCAGCGGCTATCGGCTACGTTTCGGAATGATTCATCAGACGTGCGAAAGCCTCGAGATCGGCTTGCAGCTCACGCTGTTTTTCCGCCAGCGAAGCCTGCTTCGAAAGCAGCTCAAGATAGGGCGTCTGTAAAGCAGCGAGGCGCTGTCGATGTTCTTCAGCTTCGGCGGCTCGGGCCTGGAATTGAACCAATTGCTGTTCGCGTTGGCGGATTTCCTCCCGAAATCCCTGTTGCTCGCGCTCCGCTTGCTGCAATCGCGCCCGGAGATGCTCCAGCTCGGAAACGCTCTGTTCGGCTGCGGTAAGCGTTCTCTCCAGGTGGGCGTTCCGCGCCTCCAAGCTATGCATTCTAATGTCGCTTTGGTGAAGTTTTTCCTTGAGCGCATTAATCTCAGCTTCCGTTTCAATGTGCGCTTGGCTCATTGCATCAGGCGCGGCGGACGAGCGGAGTTGTGCTTCGCTGTTTGCCAACTGAGTGTGTAGCTGACTGATTTCCATCCGTAGGCGTTCATTGGTGGTTCGCAGGTCCTGAATCTCAGCCAAGTTGCGCGCGCTCGTTTGTTCAGCCGTTGTCAGTTGGTGCATCTGTTGGCGACTGAGGTCCAGCTCACCTGACAACGCGGCGATTTGCTTCTGCAGTTCGCGGTTCTGTGCCCGCAGCTCGTTTAGCTCGGCGGAATGGTTAGTCTCAGGCAGTGCGCTGCCTGCCGGGGTTAGGCCTTCGGAAAGGCCCTCGAGCTTCGAGAACAGTGCCTCGACTTCGCGCCGCTTGGTTTTAAGCTCCCGCTCCGAAGCGATGAGCAAAGCTCCGAGAAGTGTGAGCGCCCCAACGCCTAAAAGCAGAATCCAGACAAACGAACCTTCCATTGGCATTCTCCTAATGGGTTTTCAGAGCAGTCTATCATTGGACAACGCCAAATATATGCCAAGAAAAAATCCGGCTTTTCGCTGCTAAGTCTTTGACATCACGGTAAGTTTCGGCCGAGCTAGCCACCGAGACAGGTCATATGTGAACAAATTGGCGAAATTTGTAAGTACGCAACTGGCAAGGATTTCTACGTTAGCAGTGGGGTTGCTGGCATGGCTTCACTGGCTTCAGGTCTATACTTAGGATATCAGAGATGCTCATGCCAGCGCATGACCCTCTCAGATCCGCTCCGTAGCCGATTCATCGTCTCTAATGCGCGGGGAAAAGCGGGCAATTCTCACCGTGACGTGCTTGGCAGCATTATGTATAGGAAATTTAAACCACCTTTTTTCTGGCCCGAGCAATAGCGCAGGACCGGGGAGTTGTCAATTTCCTTTCTGTTTGATGAAAATCGCGGTGTTGCTTCGGCTGGCTTGGGGGATGCAGTGGTCGGAGGGGCACTAAGTGTTCCCGATCGCACTCGCTCAAACTCAGAGCGAGCGGTTCCGTCGGCTAGCGTGCGCAACCGGTTTCGGCTCCTTAGGTCGTTTGGTATAAATCGAAGCGCTGCGCCGGCGCGCGGGGCGGGGCGCGGCTGGGCAGGCCCAGATGGCTGAGGATTTTGACAATCACCGGCGGATCTTCGACAGCGGCGATGATCTTTAAGCTGCCGCCGCAGTTCGGGCAGTGTTCAATGTCGATGTCGAAGACCCGCTTGAGTAACCTAGCCCGACTCATGCCCGCCGGCGCGCCCTGCGCCTGAGCGTCAACGGTTGAGGCCTCGGTTGCAGGCTCTAGCGGACTCGGTGTGATTGCAGAGCGCAACTTCGCGTTCGGCGCCAGCACGCCATGGAAGCGGATCAGATGTAAGCGCGGACGCGGCACCAGCGCGGCGAGGCGAAGAAGACGAGGCGACGAAAACGAGGCGCGCAAGATGGCGTTTTATCTAAGCCGCGAGTTGGGTGGGCACAACCAGGGAGATATCGGCAAAGCGGTGGGAGTGCAGAAAACTTCATCGGCGAGCTCAACCTATCTACGGATGAAGTCGCGGGTGGCTCAGGAGAGAAGGCTCGTCCGGAGAGCACAAAAGATTGGGGAGGCGTTGGGTAAGAGCAAAAGCGTGACCCCTTTCGATGGCCTGCGCTCTCCAGGACTCGGCCTCGGTCGGTTCATGACTTCGCAATAACAGCACAAGCCAGTAGGGTCGTGTTTGAAACCCGCCCTACCGATAAAAAATGCCGATAGCCACCGGAACTTCTGCGGTTCCGGGCACCATCGCTTCGAAGTTGCCCGACTTAACGTAGAGTTGAGCGGAGCCCCCACCATCTAGATTGAGCAGATCGGTGAGTTGAACTTGCCACGTCGATGCCGAGAGAAGCTCCTGTAATTCGTACCAATGAAGACCACCGAGCACCGTATCGGTCACGGCCACAACCAATCTTTGCTCGTGATCGATACCGATCAACGTGCGCCGGTTTGCACGGTTTGGCACTCCGGTCACCGCTTGGGGGATTCCGTGGAGGAGCAACAGTGGCCCGCACTGGAGCGCCTCTTCTGCCTGGTCGGGAAGAAACTCGTCGCGGTGCCAAATCAGCGGTCGTTGGTCCTTTACGCCGAAAGTGCCGGTGTAAAGCGGGCTTGTGGAAACTCGCGAATTGATCATTTGGCCAGCAATTTTGAGAAATGCCAGCGGCTTTCCATCGGTGTCGAAGTAACTAGCATTGATAGCCGCCACGGCACCGCTTTTTTCCACAAACGTTTTTGCGGTCGCCCCTTTGAAGCCGAATTGCACGCTGCGGAGGATGCGAGGGAAAAGCGACTGCGTGTCGAAGCGAACCAGCTTCAAATCAATGGAATGTTTAGGCTCGGAGCGCTCCAAACCGATTTGGCGAAACGCCATGCCCTTGTAAACCGTCTTCCAGGTCCCTGCATCGGTAACGGTCAAGGCTGGACTGCTCTTGAGTCTGCCCGGCGCGGTTAACGGTTCAGATGAGGCTGGAACTGAACTCGCAAGTAAAAACAGCAAACTGACGATGAGTTTATCGCAGACTGACATGAAGGCGACTAAAGCATAGCAAAAGCCGGGGGCGAGCAAAAGGCGGTCTCCACCGGCTGATGAGTGGGCCTGGAAATTGCCGGTCGAAAATGAAACAAAGCGAGCCGTGAGCTTTCCGTAACGAAGTCAATGGGTCTGATAAACGAGAGTTCAAGGTTCACGCGCAAAGCCTGTCCTGGACGAAGTGAAGGATCTTGTTTCCCAGTCGAAAGATCCTTCGAAGCTCAGGACGGGCGAAGCGCCCGCCTGGAAACTTTGAACGACCTATTCCTTCACGCCTTCAGGCTCACGCTCCCTCGGCGCAGGTCCCAATGTTAACCGCAGAATCCTGGTTTGGTTTGCGCGGGTGAGCGAAATCCTGTTAACTAGCGAGAACAAGTCAGCAACAGTGAAGGAGATCAGTTATCATGAAATATCTTATTTCCATAGGAGCGCTTTTGATTGCCGCGAGCCTTTTGCCCGCTTGCAGCAAGGACGAGAAGAGCTCAGCCGAGCGAGACAAAGAAATCCAGAAAGCGCTTCAAGAGGGAGCGCAAAAAGAACAAAAAATGTATGAAGGAATGCAAAAAGGTGTGGAGAGTGTGGAAAAGAAAATGGAAGGGTCAAAAGAAGAAACCAAAAAGTAACAATCCCGTTATTGCGGTTTAATTTCAAATACTACTCGATCCAAGGCAGGTGGCGTATCGCGCAATTCTAAGATGCGGCGGCGCAAGGCCTCATCGGTCACCTGCCTTGCGACGCAGGTGAACCGCTCGCCTCGGGCTTTTATTTCGACGTTTGGGTTGCGCAACAAATTTTCGCACCAGTGTTTTCCCTTTACTCTGCTTGACGTGGCATAAAAACTACCCTGATAACAAAGGAAGCCAAGCTCCACCGTGCGTGGCAGCCCGGTTTTCCGTCCTACCGTTGTAAGATCAGCGACTATGCTCGATCCATCTTTCAGTTTCATACGACGAACTATAGGGCGATCCCTGGAGCGAGGCAAACTTGACGGTAGCCTTGACGGGGGTCCGTTCGCGGCGGTAGGCTTGGTCGCGTTCCGAGAGCTTCGCAAATAATCTCCTGCGACATGCACAGAACGCAAGGCCTAGCTCACACGGGCAGTTGAAACATCAAGCATTCGGAGGCATCCATGGCAGCCAAGAAAACAACCGGCATTTCACCAACCACTGTGCGGTTCGGAAGCAGCATTAGCGCTCTCCGGGCCTTACCCAAAGCCAAGGGCAAGCGGCCGGCGGTGATCATTCTCCACGAGCGCTACGGCATCGATCAACATACGAAGGATCTGACTGGGAAGCTTGCCCAGGCCGGCTTCGTCGGTCTGGCGCCGGACTTATTTCATCGCTTCACAGGCGACCGCAAGGCGGTTCTGCGCGGCGAGCAGAGAGTAGACCTGCGCGATGATGAAGCGCTGGAGGATCTAAACGCAGCGGTGGATTATTTGAAAAAATCCAGCAACGTCGATGGCTCGCGCATCGGCATCATCGGCGTGTGCCAGA
>Ga0126376_10000908_pt1 | contig 15285 bp, 16 predicted proteins | sample PanSoiMetPlot_15_FD_92760 | JGI IMG/M metagenome (GOLD analysis project Ga0126376, IMG submission 92760) | Tropical forest soil microbial communities from Panama - MetaG Plot_15 | ecosystem: Environmental > Terrestrial > Soil > Tropical forest > Bulk soil | place: Panama | collected 2016-02-17
AGCTGGGCGGAGAGCGGCATGCTCAGCTCCCCTCGGTGATGAAGAAGGGATAGACCACATTCGCGAGCGCATTGTTGGCGCGGATGCGGTAGTCGACGCGCAGGAGGAGAACGTTGCTCTCGCCCGGCGGAATCTCGCCGGTCACGTCGAGGACGTCGATCCGCGGCTCCTGCGCGACCAGCGCGCGGCGAAGCTGGTCGACGATCTGGCCGACGCTCTGCGGCGAGCTCGGCGAGAACACGAGATCGTGGATGCCGCAGCCGTAGTCCGGCCGCATGACGCGTTCCTTCTTGGCGGTCGAGAGAATGAGCCAGACCGACTGCTCGATCTTAGTGTTGTTCGACGCTGTGGCGAGCGCCCCTTGCGGCGTAACGGCGAGCGGGAAGGCGAGGCCCGCGCCTCGAAACGCACGCGTGTCCGGCGTATTGGGCAGCTGGATCAGCATGGCAGTGCGTCCGCGACTTCCTTCATCACCTTGGCGACGGCGCCGATCTCGTCGAGCATCGATTGCATGGCCGCGAGGTCGCTCACCGGCACGGCCGATGGAATCGAGATATCGAGCTTCACGTTGGCGAGCTCCAGGAAGGCGCCGGCCAGCGAGAGCAGGACCATGACCGGCTGCAGCGATTGCATGGCGCCCTCGGCAGACTTCGAGGCGTTGTCCTGTGCGCATTGCAGCGCTTGAACCAGGTCGTCGTTGCCGGCAGCCTGGGCGGCGGAAATCTGAAGCTGAATCCCGCCGAGGAGCTTCAGGATGCTGTCGAGCTCGGTGACTAGGCAAAGGAGCATGGTCGAGATCAGCTTCAGCAGCCCCTTGACGAAGGTGCATTCCGGAAGCCCGGGGACCGCGATTCCGACGCACTTCAACACGTCCTCGGCCGCGGTGACGATGTCGCCGACCGACGTTGCTATCGTCGCTGGGTTGAAGTTCTTGAGGATTTTGACGATGACGCCGATGAATTTCAGGATCTTGAGCACGCATTCCATGCTCGCCATCATCGGTGCGAGCTGCAGCATCAGGTTGAGCTGCAGAGAACAGTCGGTGGGAATGCCGCGCGTGAGGTCGGCCATGCCCTGGATTGCGGTGCCGGTCGGCAACGTCACGCTCGCCGCGTCCGGGCTCGCCACTTTCGGCAGCGATAGGTCGAGGCACGACGGCGGGGTCAGCGCCTGCATCAGCTCGTCCGGAAGAGCGATGTCGATGGTGCTCATGCGCCCCTCAGATCGGATTGTTCGAGGGCGTGACGGGACGCGACCACGGCGCGACCCCGTTGACCGGACGGCCGGTGATGACGACGTTGTCGGCCTCGATCATCAGCGTCGACTGCGCGCTGACGCGCATGACGCTGTTGGTCATGACGATGCGGTTGCCATGCGCATCCTCGACGATGAGGGCGCCCATGTTTCCGCCGTTCGGCGTCGAATCGACGAACCGGATCTTGTGGCCGTTGGTCGAGCAGATCATGCGCTGGCGCGGATCGGGCGAGGGCGGGTTGGCGACGCCGTTCCACATGGCGCCAAGGACATAGGCATGCTCGAAGTGGCCGTGCTCGAACGCGACCACGAGCTCGTCGCCGATCTCCGGCATGAAATAGAGGCCGCGGCCCTTACCGGCGTAGGGAGCGACCATCGAGGCCCAGGTGCTCTGCAGCGATTCGTCGAGCCACGGGAACGAGACCTGCACGCGGCCCTGGTTTTGCGGGTCCTGCACGTTGATCACGGTCCCGATGACGATGCCGCGCATTTTTCCGTGCATCATGACGAGGCTCCTCCCGCGCCGAGATCCTCGCGCCGGCAGTCGAACTCGGTGACGTAGCCGTTCTCGCCGAGCGTGTGCGTCGTCTTGGTCACGAAATACGTGCCGGAGAGCCGCGACCCGATCCCCTGGATGCTGACCAGGGTGCCGGCCCTGAGCTTCGGCAGCCCGACCGTCTTGCCATGCGCGGTCACGATCTCCTTCGAGCGGTCGAGCATGATCGCGCGTGCGCGCTGCTTGGCCTCCGCGACCGTGAACACCGGAAGGTCGACGGTCTGTTCCTGACGATCGGGCACCAGACTCTGGAGGTTCCTATTCAGTTTCTTCACCTGGGGATCGTCCTGCCCGATCTTGACGACGATCGGCTTCTGGCTCTGGCGATCCCAGCCCCGCACGGTCACGGATTTCCATTGGTTAGCGGTCGCGAGCGAGGGCTTGAAGGACATGAGTCCCTTGCCCCATTCGAGCTGATAATTGGTGGGCATCGAGCTCAGGCTCGGACCGAAGCGCAGTTCCTTCGCGTCTTCGTCGGCTTCGAGCGTGTAGCCTTGTCCGTGCGCGAGCTGGAGCAGGAAATCGATATCGTACTGGTTCTTCTGCGCGACGTACTCGATCTCGTCCTCGCTGCTCGCCGCCTGATCGTCGGTGACGATCTTCCATGGGCTTGGCAGGCGTGGTTGGCTGCCGTTGCGCAGGGTATTGAAATTGAGCGCGATGTCACTCGGCGTCTGGTTCGTCCAGGCGCCGGTGAACTGCTTCGTGCGCAGGCTCTTCAGGATATTCGACGCGCGTACGGTCAGGACCGGCGGTCCGCTCTCGGGGAAGTTCGGCTCCATGGTGGTGAACGTCGCGCGGACCATGGTCTCGAAATTGCCGGAGTAGCCGAGAGCGAGCTCGGCAGTCTTGCCGCCGGGATCGAACAGGGTAAACAGCTTCGAGGCATTCGCGCCGCCCTCGGGCTGCCGCCCGCCCTGGGTCTGCTTCGCCCCCTCCGAGCCGATATACTTGCAGCGGCGCGCGGTGGCGTCCCAGTTGTTGACCGTCAGCTCGAAGCCGTCGATTTCGTTGATGTCGTCGTGATAGGTCACCTCCATGACGTCGCGGAGCACGCCCTTGGGCAACCCGACGCCATCGATCCTCAGCTCGAAGCCCGGCGCATAGAAGTCCCGGTTCGTCGGGTCGATGCTCTCGTCGTAGAGGGTCATGAACGCGGGCATGGATCAGTTCGCCAGCAGTGAGGGGACCTTGAGCTCCGTGCCTGGCTTCAATCGGCGCGGATCATCGATGCCGTTTGCGAGCGCGATCGGTCGCCAGTTCGTGGGATCGAAGTAAAATTTCGCCGCGACCAGCGCGAGCGTGTCGCCGCGCGCGAGCACGTAGCTGTGCGTCTTGTTCGGCGACGCGAGGTTCAAAGCCTCGAGCTGCTGCTGCAGGGGCGCGTATTCCCGCAGCGACAGCGAAATCTTCGCCCGCACCGGCACGCCGCCGCTGCTCCACAGCGTGAAGGTCTGCCGGATGTTGGTCACGACGCCGGTGAAACCGTTGCGGCGTTGGTCGCCAAGCTCCGGCGGCAGTTCGTTCCCGGGGAAATCGCTGCCCCAAACGAAGGTGACGATCGGCGGCGCGTGCTGATCGGGCACGATCCGCGACAGCGCGTAAATCGGATCCGTCAACGTGGCGACGCTGACGGCCGTCGCGCCCATGCCCTGATCAGAGGTGTCGAAGAACAATTCGAGCTTCAATGTCTCGGCGTCGCCGCGGACGAACTGCTGCAGCGGCGCCGTCAGCCCGGGAATCGCGATCTCGGCGATATGGACGTTCTTCTCGAGAACGATCTCGGTTGGATTGTGCTGGAGATCGACGAATTCGAGCTCGTTGGGGCCCCATTCGATCACCAGGGAGGCTTTGACGGAACCGGGCATAAGTCACCACCCTGACTGCTTGTCGACCGGATCTTCGCCGACGCGGGAATCGTCCCGCCGCCGGCGCTCGCGCTCGCGGCGCTCATCCGACCCGGTCAGCACCGCCTGCACCAGGCGCCGCACGAGCTTCGGATCGAGCAGGGTGGCGCTGTCCACGGTGCGGACGGTGGCGACGATTTCATCCACGACGACCGGCATGGCTCGAACTCCTAGAACAGTGAACCGACGGCGGCGGCCCCGCCGACGAGGGCAAGTCCGAGCGGGCCGCCGGTGACGATCGTCAGCCCCTCGTGCGCGATCTCGAGCTGCTCGATCGCAACCTGGCTCTGCTGCGCATTCAAGGTGGGGCCGGTCACCTTGACGAAGAGCCCACGACGCCAGCTCCAGGCCAGGGCAGCGGACCCCGACTCGTCCATGAGCGTGATGACACCGTCCTTGCGAACCACCTGGCCGTCGAGAAAGCTCTGCAGCCAGGACCAGAAATCAGAGGTGTCGGAGATCGGCCGCTTCGCGATGATCCCGCGCTTGAAGACGAGGTTCGACCATTTGACGCGGCCCGGAAATCGCAGCGCGCCGCCATTGATGCCGCCGGCGTCGTAGTTCTCGACGTCCATCGTCGCCTCGAGACCGGAAATCTCGGAGAAGCCGGCGGTCGCCTGCGAGGAGGTCAGGCTGATGGAGATCCCCGAGAGCGCGCTGCTCGCGGCCGGCCGGCTGTCGGTGACCGAGACGACGAAATTGAAGCCGAGCAGTGGATCGACGCGTCGCGGATCGAATCCGAGCAGTTGCCCCAGATCGGCCATCAGCCGCTCCCCGCGGCGACGACGCCGCGTTCCTGGATGTCGAGGGAATCGTCGCTCAGCCCGAGCCGCAGCAGGACGAACTCAAACGGGATCGATGGCGCCAGCGCGATGTGGGTGATCAATTGGCCCATCGCCTGCGTCGCCGGCGTGTTATTGGTGTCGTCGCAGATGACCTGGAACGCCGCCGCCGCGCTCGGTCCGACGAGCGCGCCCTGCGTCCAAAGCTCGCTGAGGAAGCGGCTGATTCCGGCCGCAAGCGTCGAGCGGGTGTGCGGGGTATTCGGCTCGAACACCACCCAGCGCGTCGAGCGCTGCAGCGCGGCGCGGATCATGCAGAGCAGCCGGCGGACATTGATGAACCGGAACGTCGGGTCGGAGGAAACGGTACGCGCACCCATGATGCGAATGGGCCGCCCCGTGTCGGTGCGGATCACGTTGACCCCGAGCGTGTTCAACACGCCGTGCGTCGGTTGATCGACCGGCACTGTCACGTCCTGCACCCAGGAGAGGTCGGTGTTGGCGGGAGCCTTGTGCACACCGATCGCGACGTCGGTGCCGGCGAAAAGGCCGGCGACATGGCCGGACGGCGGCAGTGCGCGCGTCGGCGCGAGCTGCAGCGGATCGGGCGCGGCGAGCCAGGGGAAGTAGAGGCCGCCGAACGCGCTGTCGAAGTTGTCTCGCCACGCCTTCACGGGCGCGACGCCGACTCTCGAGTCGGATACCGTATCCCAGGGCGGATCGAGCAACGCGACGCGGTCGCCCAGCGCCTCGCACTGAGCGATCATGGCGGCCTGCACGGCGAGGATCGCGGAGTCGGGAAAGATCGTCGGCAACTCTTCCGGGATGATCGGCGAGACCGGGATCGCGCGCGTCGGCGCGGGCGGACAGACCGGGCAGGGGTCGACCGTCACGGGAGGTGGATTGAACACCGGCGGCTCGACCGGCCGGATCAGGATGTCGGGCACCGCGAGCATCGCGACGTCGCAAGCGGATGCGAGCGCAGCGAGCCCGCGCAGCGGCGCTGCGTCCGCATTTGCAGACGCCCCGCCGAGTGGAGGCCCGATGAAATCGTCCTGCGTCAGCGCGGCGACACCATCGCGCCCGCCGGTGAGCGGCAGGACGGCGCCGGAGACGATCGACAGCGGCGCAGGCACGTCGGTTGCCGCTATCGATGGCGGCGCCATCGTCACCAGCGGCAGCGCGCCCGGCGGCGTGTCGAACTTCGAGTAGTCGATCGGCCCGAGAAGGACGCCGGCGTAGTTCTGCGCCTCGGGCACCAGCGACAGGCTCTGATTGAGCATCGCCAGGTTGCCGTGGCTGTAGACGACGAGGTCGTAGGTGAGACTCTCGGCGAGCAGCGGCACGCGCGGATCGAATCCGGTGACGGGATATTGTCGCGGGCCCCGCCGTGCCGGGTCCGGATCGAGCCAGTACAGGAGCTTCTGCGCCGCATCGATGCCCGCCAGCACGCGGACTTGCACGGGCGCGGCCGCTTGCGTGAGCCGCACCAGGGAGTTGGCTGCAAAACCCGAGGTGGATGCGACCGCCGCAAAGCTCGGCAGCGACCGGCTCTGGTCGACGAACGCCTGGCCGATCGTGCGTTCGACAAGAGCGACGGACAGTCCGTTGCCCCAGGCGCCGGGGCTCGAGGCGGCGATGATCCACGGATCGCCGCCGCCATGCACCGGGATGCTGTAGGCGGCCACGGCCGCGCCGAGCGCCGGTTCTTCGGAGACGACGCGCACGATGCGCGCGCGGCGCCCGCCGTTCTCGAAGAACGCCCGCACGCTGTAGGCGAGAAAGCCGCCGCCGATATAGCCGCCGAATACCGCATGGAACTGCCGCACGCTCTCGACCGCGACCGCGATGCCGATCGGGCCGCGCTCCGCGATGCCGACGAAGCCCGCGATATCGGTGCGCAGCGCGACCGTCGCCGGCGCCTGATCGTTGCGCTGCAGATATGCGCCCGGCGCCGCCGGATGTTGGAGCGAAAGGGTCATTTCGCGAGCTTGATGGTGAGGCTTTCGACGATCAGTTCGGCGCTCTCGATTGCGACCTCGTTGCCGGCGGCCTTGAAGTCCGGCCCGAGGATCTTGTTGAGAAAGCCGTTGGTGAAATGGAAGAAGAGGACATCGGTCTGCGTCTCGTCCCGCAGGACGATGCTGCCATCGCGCCGCGCGTTCGCGGCGCCCGTGGCGACGGCCGAATACCAATCCCACAGCGTGCTGTCCTTGGTGTAGCCGCGCTTGAGCGTGATGACGCCGTATTTGCGCAAGCCTACGAGCTTGCGGACGCTGTTCGCGCCGTCCTTGCCCTCGCGATAGTCCACCGCGTCGCCGTCGGCGGTCAGTCCGCTCACCTCGCTGAACGAAGCGACCGTGGTCTTGTCGATCTCGACGCGGAAATTGAATCCGCGAAACGGATCAGTTCGTGCCGTTGGCGCCATGGCGCGCTCCTGTTACTGGCTGGTGGTTGCCGTCATCAGCGCGATCTGGATGATCACGAATTCGGCCGGCATCGCCGGCGCCACGCCGACCAAGGCGATGAGCCGTCCCGCGTCGATGTCGTCGGGCGTCATCGTGGTCTGATCGCAGCGAACGAAGAACGACTGCGCGGGCGTCGCTCCCGCGAAAGCGCCGGATGTCCAGACTGTGTAGAGGAAATTGCCGATCACGCGCTCGACGCTCGCCCACAGCTGCGGCGTGTTCGGCTCGAACACCACGTCCTGCAGCCCGATGTTCAACGACTGCTCGATGAAGATCAGCAGCCGCCGCACGGGCACGTATTTGTAGTTGTCGTCCGAGGTGATGACGCGTGCGCCCCAGACCCGGATGCCGCGCCCTTGCGGGCGGAAGTCGCGGATGACGTTGATGTTGTTGGGAGCCGGGTTCAGCACGTCCTGGTCGCCCTCGACGAGCGTCTGGGTGAGCCCGGTGATGCCCCGCACGACCTCGTTGGCGGGGGCCTTGAACACCCCGCGAGCATCGTCGGTCCGCGCGTAGATTCCCACGACATGGCCGGACGGCGGCAAGGGGAAGTCCGGCACGAGCGCGAGGTTCGACGGCATCGGGTCCGGGATCGTGAGCCAGGGGTAGTAGATCGCGGCGTATTTGGTGTCGAAGCCCTGGCGCTGCGCCTGGATGTCGGCAATCGCCGAGTCCGGATAACGCGGATCGAGGACGGCGAACTGGTATTTCGAGGTCTCGCAGAAATCGATCAGCGCCGACTGGATCGCGGGCGTCCCCTGGCCGGGCACCGCGACGATGCTGACATTCGGCGCGTTCAGCAGCGCAAAGATGCCGGTACGATCCTGCGGGTTGACGGCATCGGCGCCGATATACGTCGTCGTGTCGTCCACGGTCGCGAGCGAATCGTCGCCGCCGATGTCGAGCTTATGCTGCGCGGGCTTGATGAGACCGTTCGGCAGCACGTCGATGAGAGGCTCGGGCCCGAGCCGCGGCGACTGGGTCGGCGCGATGTCCTGCACGCGGATGAGCCAGGACGAGCCTTCGGGCCGCCGATCGGAAAGCCGCAGTGGTCCATTGATGGCGCCGATCACCGTCTGGAAGTACTGGCTGTGCCGCGGATCCATCGAGAGGTTGCGGAACGTCTCGGTCTGGATCACCTGCGTGTTGCGCGACGGTACCGCCGGATCGGGATGGCGATAGAGGTAGATGGTCAGGCGGAATTCGCGCGATCGCACGACGATGCGCGTCGTCGGCGTCGACGTGCCGATCGCCCCGGCCTGGGCGCCGCTGATCGGCGTGCCCGGATCCAGAGTGATCGTCGTCGTCGAGCGGTTGACTGCGGCGACCTTGAGGGGCGTGGCTGCATCGACCAGGGTGCCGTCCGGGTACAGCAGCTCGAGGTAGGAGCCGGGCTGGATGCCGGTGAGGGCCGAGAGCTTCAATTGCGTCGCGGCGATCGAGGTGACGACCTGGACGTTCGAGACAAGCCCTGGCGCCTCGTCCTGGACCGCAAGTGCGATGCGCTGGCCCCAGGCGCCGGCGTCGAGCGCCTGCACCTGAATCAGCGGGTTGCGCGAGACGACGGGTGATCCGGCCGGATGCGTGCGTTGCACCGGCGTCGCGAGCTGCACCTGCTCGAGGCCCTGCGGCGTCGGTGCGGCGTCGATCGTCGTGTAGGCGACCGAGCCGTCCGCCAGCTCCACTTCGACGATGTCGCCGATCGCCCAGCCTCCGCCCCAGCTGACCAGCGCGCTGGTCGAGCCCGCCGGCGCATCGAGCACCAGCTGCGTCGTTCGCCTGCCGGCAGGCGGTGCCGCGCTGACGGTGCTTGCCGCGACCGTCGCGCCGTTCGTGTAGCCGTTGACGAGTCCCTGGCCGAGCGTGACCGGCCCGGGATCGGGTCCGGCCGTTGCGCGCACGCCGGGAACATAGATGACGGAAGCGTATTCCTGCTTCGGCGACGTGCCGAGCAACAGAACGGAGCCTTCATTGATTCCGGTTCGGCTCGCCAGCGACAGCGTCCGCGCGCCGGCCGGAGCATCGGCCGTGAGCGTCGTGGTCCCGCCTGCGGTCAGAGTGACAGGGATGATGGCGGTCTTCGCCGGCCAATTGACGCTCGACGGCGGCGTGAAGCTCAGTTGCGTCAGGGCCGCGGGCGGTGCGGTCGACTTTGCATTTCCGACCATGCGGATTTCCCGCGCGAGCGGATTGGCCGGATCGATGTCGACGAGCTCGCCGAGCGTAAGCGCGCCGCCGCCCGGCACGAAGATCAGCGTGTCGCCTCCCGATGCGGCGACCTCGAGCGTCGAGACCGGCGTGCTGTTTAGCTGCGTCAAGGTCGTCGTCGCCTTTGGGAAAAGCCTGGACAGCGGGGCGGAAAGCGTGAGCGTGTAATCGTTGCCGCCGGCCGCGGCGCCGTGCGTCACCGTGACGACGGCGGAGATTGGCCCGTCGGTAAGTTCGAGCGGCCAGGGTGTGGCGATGGTCGACAGATCGTCCGTCGGACTGTGGACCGAGAGCGAGGTCGCGTGGAGCGCTGCGTCCGAGTTCAGCGTGTAGGGTCCGCCGACCGCGGAATAGGCGGCGGCGGGAGACGCCACGAGCGCGGTCACCTTCGTTGTTGCCGCCCCAAACCCCGAGATCAGCGGCTGGGTCAGGGTGACCGCGTAGTGGTTGGCGGAGACCGCGACGACGACCTGCGGGACCACGATGGCCACCGTGTCGCCGTCCACGAGCTCGATCAGGAGGTCATTGAACTGGTCCAGGTGATCCGTGCTGCTCACGACCGTTATGACGGTCTGACCCGATCCGACATCGGCGGCGAGCGTATAGGGCGGGGTTCCCTGTGTCGTTCGGGCGTAAGGGCCGACCGGCGTGCCCTTCGCGTGACTGAGGGCGAGCGGCAGGTCGAGCGCGACGGCCTCGTTCACGGCGGCCGCAGCCTGAATGGTCGCGTATTCGCTGACGCTGCCGTCGTCGATGCGGATCGACGTGCCGGTGGGCGGCACCGGCGACAGCATGATCAGGGCGCCGGTCTCAGGCGTCGTGCCTGCTCCATCGCCGATCGCGGCGCTGCGCATCAGGGCGCTGGCGATGGGCGAGGCGCCCGTGCGGTCGTAGAGAAACTCCGACGCCGCCGTTGCTTCAGGCGGCAGCACGCGGATCACATAGGTGACCTGACCCGAATTGTTGAAGAAACCCGCGACCGCATAGGGCAGATAGCAGTGGAAGCGCTGGGGGTCCGTCGGGTCGGCGAACTCGTCCGGGACCATCAGCCCGCCGAACCAGCGCGTGTAGTCGCCGGGACTGGTGCAGAGGATCGGAACGTTGACGGGACCGCGCTCGGCCATGCCGATGAACGCGGCGATCGACGTGCTGACGCCGACAATAGGCGCCGGCCCTTCCAGCTCCTGGATATAGACGCCCGGCGAGAGATAATTTGCATCAGACATCGTTGCGCTCCGACTGGCGAGAGGGTGAGCCGGTCATGGGAAAACGAAGTCCACCGTCAGGGCATTGACGCCCAGCGGCAGCATGACGTCGCGAATGAGATCGACGGGTTCGAGGGCATGCTGCGCGCGCAGCCGCAGCTGCGCCGCGCGATGGACCGGCGGCAGGGTCACATTCCCCTGGACGCTGGTCGCGGAGATCGGGCTCGCGATGTTGTATTCATCTGGGGTGCCGGAGCCGCTGATGACCACGGGCGTCGGAGCCGCCGACAGCCCGGTCATGGCGGCCGGCAACAGCGTCACGTCGCCGGTTCTGCCCGCTGCCGACAGCGTGTTTGTCGTGCCGGCGGCTCCGAGTGTCATCGGGGTCACCGTTGCGCTGGCGGCGTGCGGGCGCGTCAGCGGGAAGGCGAGCGTGACGGCGGCAGCAAATGCCGCTCCGGGACCCAGATTGGTTATTGCCGTTATGGCCAGATATTCGGCGCGGCCGGGATCCTGAGCGTCGAACGCGATGACGCCGCCGACCGCAAGACCGAGCTGGTCGGACAGAACCACCGACGCGTCGCCGACATTGCCTGGCCGCAGAAGCGTCTTGGTTTGCGACCCCGCCGTCATGGGTTGCGACGCGATCGTCGCGGTGGTGTCGCGGCCGGCATAGAGGGGTACGGCCAGCGACACGAGGTTCGGCGATGCCGGAGGATTGGCGAGGTCGGCGAGCGTCCGCCAGAAGCCGTCGAGGCTGACCTTTGTGCCTGACCGGACCATGCCGGTGTGCGAAACCGTTCGCCCGCGTATTGTGATCGGCTGGCGATGCAAAGCGAGCACGCCGAGGTCGACAGGTAAGAAGGCGTCGGGGTAGTTGACCTCTGTGCCGAAGGCCGCGCTCAGCGTCACCGGGAGATATCCCGGCCCCGACAGCGCAAGCTGCAGCGGAGCGCCGGTAATGAAGCCGGGCTGGAAGGTTTGCAGCGGCTGGCCCACGAGGCCGGCGTGGGTTTCGCTCGCGCGGGCGATGACGCGCGGCGTCGTGGTGCTGGCGAGCGGGGCCACGGCTGGCGGGAGTGCCGTGACTTCGTCGAGCATCGCGACGCTCAGCAGCTCCTGCGGCCACCACGCCGCGGGCATCGGCCCGTCCGGCGCGAGGCGCCAGCCCGAAACGACGTCCTGCACGGGAAGCACGGTCATGGCGACCCTCCCGGCGCGCCGATCGCGACCTCGGCCATCGCGACATTGACGGGCGGCGCATCCATCGGCTGGCGCGCCGATCCGATCACGACGATTGCGACCTCGTATGAGATCGAGAGCTGGTAGGAACGCTCGAGGCCCTCCCAGATGCGGCTCGTCTCGTCGAGGCCGAGCGTCTCGAGGCGCACGGCAAGCTCGACCGATGAGCCCTGGTAGGAGCCCGCGAGATCGGGGCCGGAAATCAGCGGCTCGTCGTGAAAGGTCTGCAGGACGCGGCCGATGATGAGCTGCTCGGCCTCGGGCGCCGGAAGATTGGCGTTGCCGGTGATGATGGGCGTCATCAGGTAATGCGCCCGCACCGGCAGCGGCTGGCGTCGCGTCAGGGTCGCGGATATGCGGCGCGGCGGCCGATTCAATGTCTGTTCGTCGCGGACCAGGCGGTAGAGCCACATGGAGAGTCCGACGTCGCCGACGGACTCCATGCCGTCGGGCGTCGCCAGCGAGACGACCGCATTGCCGCCCTGCGAGGGGTCGAACATTTGTGCAAGGCTGGGGTCGGCGCGGAAGCTTCGCTGCAGCACGTTCTGCAGCGTGAGGCTGGCGCCTTGCAGGTGGGTGAACATCTACGGCTTCCGCAGCGCCGTGCCGGCGCGGATCGCGGCGGTCAGGCTCGAGTGCGCGAGCCGGCCGATCGCGTCGTGAGCTGGAACGAGGTGATGCAGCGTGCCTTCGTCGCGCGGTCCGTTGATCGAGAGCAGGGCGAGCCGCGGATTGGCCTTCAGTATTCCGGCGACCTTCTCGCCGGTAAATTGTGCGCTACCCGCGGGATAGATGACGACGTCGATGTGTCGCCGGCGGGTGTACGCGCCGATGTCGTCATCGCCGCGTCCAGCGCCGTCCACGATCGTCATGTCGGGCTCGGCTGAAACGGTTGAGCGGACGATTTCGTTCAGCATTCCTGCGACCTCGACCAGCAGGATTCGAATTCGCGTCACGCGGGCGGTGCTCCGCCGGTTTCTGGCTTGCGATGCGTGGGACTGTGGCAAGGCCGCGCGGCGCGCGTAATCGGCCGTGAGGGTCCAACGACGATCCTGCGCCGGTCCTGGATCGAAGGTCCTGGATCGAAGGTCTTGGATACAGATCCGGATTGGGCGCCCTATCGGGGTGCCGACAACCAAAGATTGTGGCGAAAATACATTCGCTCTCACTTCACGAAGTTGCGAAATTGAAGTTGCAAAATTGAAGTTGCAAAATTATTGAGTGTTGTTGTGAAATGAGATGAAGACTGTGACTTTGTTTCGAGAGTAAATTCGGTTGCAGGCACGCGACACGGTCGCTGGTTGATTTAGTTTTTTCAACGGGAGGGCAACATGGCCGCCAATGGCGCCAGCCACTCGCCGAAGGCCGTTATAGCAAGGCCGGTGCTGGTCTTCGTCATCTGCCGGGTTCGTCTTTATCTCGACGCCTTGGTTAAATTGTTGAATCGTCAACCCGGCACGACCGCGGTCGGCAGCACGGATTTTGACGACAGCGTGATATCCTCGTTGGAAGCGACGGCGCCCGATACGGTCCTGATTGATGTCAGCTCTCCGGAAGCCCTTCCCTTCGCTGCCCGCCTTGTACGGGCGAGGCCCGGCACGCGCATTCTGGGATTCGGTGTCGACGACGTGCCGGCTCAGGTCGTCGCGTGCGCCGAAGCCGGACTCTGCGGTTATGTTCCAAGTTCGGCGTCGGTTGTGGATCTGGCGCGGGCTGCGCGCCGCGTCGGGCTCGGCGACACGGTCTGCTCGGCGGAGATGGCCGACAAGCTGTTTCTGCACTTGCGAAGCGTCGCGCTGCGAGACACCGTCTTCTCAGGGAAGCCGACGCTGACGGGTCGCCAGGAGCAAATTCTGGGCTTGATCAGGGAAGGCCTGTCCAACAAGCAGATCGCCCAACGGCTGTCGCTGGGGCCGTCAACGGTCAAGAATCATGTGCATGGGCTCTTGAGCCGCCTGCAGGTTGGCCGCCGATCGGAAGCCGCGGCATGCATTCGTCATGTCGCCGCCAGACTGGAGCCCTCGCCCAAGCTGGGACGATCGAAGTAGCCGCTCCCCAAACGGCCGCGGAGGCCGCGGAGTCTGCAGCCATGGACCCGTCTCAGTTCTGGATCCGGTTCTTCCTGGCGACACTCGTGACCTGGCGGGTGTGCCATCTTCTGGCGGCCGAGGACGGTCCCGCCGACGTCGTGGTGAGGTTGCGCAGGTGGCTGGGAGCGTCGGTCTTCGGTCAACTCATCGACTGCTTTGCCTGCTTGAGCGTCTGGGTTGCGATCCCCATTGCCTTTTTCGTCGCCGAAGGCGCGCTCAATCTCGTGATAACTTGGCTTGCGCTTTCCGGCGCCGCATTGCTGCTCGAGCGGATGAGTCCCGAGCCGGTCGTGATCGAACGCATGCCCGAATCGTCAACAGGAGATCTACGTCAATGAGCTGCTGCGGCCAGAGACGTTCGAACTTCACGGTGCGTCCACCGGTTGCCCGTCCGACGGCCGCCGCGAGCGTCCGGCCTGCGCGGATGCCCACTCCTGCGCCGGCCGCTCAGTCGGGCGGGATGGTGGCGCTGCGCTTCGTCTCGACTGGCGGAATGGTCGTTCGCGGGCCCGCCACTGGAAGGCAATATTCGTTTTCGGCGACGACGCCGGTCCAGATGGTGGAAGTGCGCGACGCCGCCGCGCTGTTGCGAACGTCCTGGTTCCAGCGCGCCTGAGCCGCGGCGGGTTTGGAGATTGTCGACAACGTGAAGCCGGTAGTTCTGAAACAGAGCCTCGCAGCGAACGCTGAGCTCGTTGATATGGTTGTCCCTACCGCAAACCTCATCCAGTAGCGAGTCAGCGCGGATCGGTTGATGCTGTGCGCGATGAGGGATCTTTGCAGACTGATCTGGTGGGCGCTGGTCGGCTTGTTCCGCTCCAGAGCGGCGCTTGAAGCTGAGAATCTGGTGCTGCGCCGGCAGATCAATGTTCTGCGGCGGACAGGGCCAAAGAGGCCTGCCTTCAGCAGGACCGATCGATTGATTTTCGTCGGCCTCTGTTGGTTGTCCCCCGATGTTCGAGCGGCGCTGGCGATCATCAAACCGGACACCGTCATCCGTTGGCATCGTATGGGGTTCAGAGCGTACTGGCGCTGGAAGGCGAAATCGCGTGGGGGACGGCCGCGCGTGCCGCTGGAGGTACGTCAATTGATCCGCGACATGAGCCTTGCCAATCCACTCTGGGGCGCGCCGCGCATCCACGGCGAACTGCTCAAGCTCGGCATTGATGTCGGGCAGACGAGTGTGGCCAAGTACATGGCGCGGAGGAGAGGGCCGCCGTCCCAGGGGTGGAAGACCTTTCTGCGGAATCATGCCGATGGCATCGCCGCGATGGACCTGTTCGTAGTGCCGACGATCTCGTTTCGACTTCTGTATGGCTTGCTGATCCTGCGGCATGACCGGCGCCGGATTCTATGGATGGCAGTCACTGCGCACCCGACCGCTGAATGGATCGCCCACCAGCTCGTCGAGGCCTGCGGCTGGGAGCAGGCTCCAGGATACATTGTCCGTGATCGCGATTGCGCTTACGGCGAAGTATTCATCCGGCGTGTCCGCGCGATGGGCATCCGAGATCGACCGGTGTTGCCGCGGTCACCGTGGCAAAATGGATATGCGGAACGTCTGATCGGCTCG
>Ga0126376_10000909_pt1 | contig 15278 bp, 10 predicted proteins | sample PanSoiMetPlot_15_FD_92760 | JGI IMG/M metagenome (GOLD analysis project Ga0126376, IMG submission 92760) | Tropical forest soil microbial communities from Panama - MetaG Plot_15 | ecosystem: Environmental > Terrestrial > Soil > Tropical forest > Bulk soil | place: Panama | collected 2016-02-17
AAGATGGTCGTTCGCATTCCGTGAGGGTTGTCTGCGGCGAGAACGAGTTCTTCCTGTTCCTTTCGCATGCGGCCTTTGAAAGCCGTGGGATTACGTGGGTGAGACTCACTGACGAACTCCTGCTGAGGCACCCCGTAGGGATAAACGGTGCTGAGGTGCACGAACTGCCGCACCCCGGCGGTAGCCGCTGCTTCGAGCGCGATTCGTGTGAGCTTCGGATGTTGTTCAAATTCTGGATATGGAACTCCGACCGTGTAGAAAATGGTTTCGATGCCTGTAACGGCACGTGCCGCAGCCGCTGGATCGCTTAGGTCCGCTGCATAGTATTCGACAAGAGGCCCATAGGCCCCAAAGTCCCGCCGCAAGCGTTCTTCGGAGCGTCCGACCACGCGGAACGATTGGCCGCGCTCCGCGAGTTTCGCCGCCAGTGCCTTCCCAACGGCTCCTGTGGCTCCCAAAAGTGCGTACTTAACGTTTGCCATGATCGTTTCTCCTTTGACGATGTAAAAGACTTTCACATAAGAATTTGCGATCTACTGTTTGCCGAGACAGGCCGGAGTGCGAATACAGCAAATCACGTAAACAGAGCAATTAGATTGTGCGTCTCGTGCCGAGGGCGGGAGTCGAATCCGCGCCCTCTTTCGAGGAACGAATTTTAAGCCCGATTCCATGGTAATCACTTAATGTTACTACGCAGGACCAAGCAGTATTTACCGGCGTTTCAGCCGTCAAAGCAAATTAGGTAATGGGAGGTCTTAGTACATAGGTCCCTCATATTTCCGTCATCCTACGGCGAGATGTCAGAGGGAGTAATGATGGCGGATATTAAGTTGATGCCAAGCGTAGTCACCACAAGAATTGAAGGTTGGTGCCGATGGTGCGAGTCGAACCCGTACCCCTTTCGGGATGCAGACACAAAAGCTTTAAGAGGCACCCTGCAACAAGACGACTCAGATGCGTGACAACGCTCTTGTATAAGAATGAGAATCCAAACACAACTTACATTATGATCGAGCGAGGCATGCTAGTTTCTTCCTCCCTTCTTTAGAAATAATAGCTATACCCCTGAAGTTCCTCAGTTTCCATTACAGCACTAGGAAGTGCGTGAAGGAGTTCCAATGCAATACCAAGAGCTCTCGAAACTGCACAGGTTAAGCTCTCGCTATCTTCGGATCTTTGTTGATTTGAGCTTGCTGGTTCTATTTGTCACTCATCACGGATCGGTGTTTACCAGCGCGGCCGGACCACCATCATGCCTAACCGTTTCAGCTTCGGGACCTGTTTGGCAAAACTCCGCATTTGTCTCAAGTCAAAGTGGAACCTTTACAGCCGAAATGGATGCCACTCCGCTAGGGAATGGAATCGACGCTGGGATTGGGCTTTCTAATGGTTCACAGAATGCCTTCACAGGTCTCGCTTGTATCGGTCGATTCAACACTAGCGGAAACATTGACGCTCGGAACGGCGGTGGTTACGCTGCGGTAAACTCGATTTCATATTCCGCTAATGTGACGTATCACTTCCGATTTGTTGTCAACGTTTCGTCGCACACCTACTCTCTTTACGTAACTCCGTCAGGAGGCGTTGAGAAGGCTGTCGGTGTGAACTATGCATTTCGCACCGAACAAGCCACGGTGAGTAGTTTAAATAACTGGTCGTTATGGGGCGATATCGGTTTCATGCAAGGTTGTGGATTCGGTGCGCCGTGTTATACCGCGCCTCCAGGTGGAGGCTGGATCAACAACTCTTTTGCCTCACAGAGCAGCACGTTCACGACAGAATGGGATGCGACGCCATCTGCGGCAAATATCGATGCCGTTGTGGCCCTTTCGAATGACGCACAGACTGCGTTTACAGGCTTTGCGTGCCTGATTAGATTTAACGTTTTGGGAATGATTGATGCTCGTGACGGCGGTACATACCACTCGGCAGCTTCGATAACATATTCGGCCAACACAACCTATCATTTTCGCCTCGTCGTGAATGTAACTGCTCACACTTATTCCATCTACGTGACGCCGGCTGGAGGGAGTGAACAAGTGGTTGGGCTCAACTATGCGTTTCGCACCGAACAGTCAGGCGTAAGCAGTCTGAACAATTATGGATTGATCGTAGACAGTGGGGCAGGCACCGCGCGTCTTTGCAATTTTGCGATTGATCCGAGCAATACTCTCTTCCAAGACACGTTCACCGGATCTGACGGTTTGATCACGAACGAATATGCCCATTGGAATTCGGACGGTATAAATTCGCCCGACTGGGATATGACCAGCGGTTCACTCTTTCGCCAGACAAACACTGCCTGGACGGGAGTACCCGACTCATGTGCGCCAGATAAACTTTCCAGTACTTGTACTGATTCCAACGTCTTTAGGCTTAATACCAAGCAGAGTTTTTCTGGAAACGTCAAGATATCTCTGAGACTGAAGAATAATAGCGAAATTCATGACTCCAATTGCAATTCGAGCGATACTTGTTGGCATGGAGTTCACATTTGGATGCGCTACCAAACTCAATATGATCTCTATTACGTGAGTATCAACAGAGCCGACAATCAAGTAGTGATAAAGCGCAAAGTACCGTGTGGACCGGATAATCAGGGAACCTATTTTGTGTTGGCGCAAGCTACGCACGCGTGGACGGTTGGAACTTGGCAGCACTTCTCGATGACGATTCAGACAAACGGTGACGGGACTGTTACGTTGAAAGTCTATGATGACGATACCAACACACTGATTACGCAGGGGACCGATTCAGGAGGGACGAATCCGAACTGGACAGTAGGCTGCACGACGCAAGGACATTACGTCACAGCGCAGTATCCAGCGATTACCGCTGCCGGTTCTGTAGGCGTTCGTGGCGACTTTGATAATTTCAACTTTGATGACTTCATAGTTACTTCGTTTTGAGATGCGGATTTAGGATAACCCCACCTTGGAGCTCCTTTCTGCATAAGTGGTAGTTATAACGAGTGCCTCAGTTTAGGGGTTCAGTCCACTCCGTTGTGACTTACTTGTGACAGGCTTCTAGGACAGTTGAGACACCGATTTCTTTCTGTAGGTCTTTATTTGTTGCTCGAAACTCACTGCTTTTTGTCCCCCGTAGTTCGCAAGAGCTGAGCCCTAATCGGGCAACTCATCAATTCTCTTCTCAACATTGCGGGGGCGTCGCCTTCAGGGGCGATTTTGGAATAGAAGCGGTGCTGCATTATAAACATCGGGTTAGGTAAGGACGCGCGCGAAAACGAATAACCTCGTTTTGGGCCACAGAGTAGGTGCCCAATGAGTAGTTCGCTCGACAAACACGTTGCTGGTCCAATTCAGGCCTTGACCGAAATTACGCGTTAATATTGATGATCGGAGTGGCCGAGCGCAAATGGGGAATCGACGGATTATTTAGGGCGCCGATATCCTCTATCTCCGCTTGGTAAAGAATGAATTCTGAGGAGGGATCGCGAAAGTGGCCGAGACTTTCACACAGCAGAATTCCGACAGCGATCAGACCAGAACCTTTGCGCTTGGCTTGGGACTGACGAATGAATGCAATCTTGCCTGCTCGTTTTGCTATCGCGACCCAACTCAGATCGATCGCCTGACGCTGGCTCAAGTTAAGCAGGTGATGAGCAGTTTGCCTGTGCAGTCGGTCAATCTTGGCACGGGTGAGAATGGTATGCACCCCGACTTCCTTCCGATTCTCGACTTCCTGCGAACCCAACCAGTCAAGCTAACGATCACTTCGAATGGTCACAGTATTGCCATTCTCGATGACGAACACGTGCGTGCTTTTCACGATGTGGAATTCTCCCTGGATTATCCAACCGAAGAAGATCAGGACCGCCAACGTGGCCCAGGTAACTGGTGCCTTATTCAAGGACAGGCAGCACGTTGTCGCAGCCTCGGCGTACCGGTGACGATTACCGCAGTAATGATGAAGACGAACTATCTTAAGCTCGGGGACGTGGCTCGAATTGCCAAGAGATTTGATGCACCTTTGCGCGTGAATGTGTACCAATCAGTCCGGACGGACTCTCATGCTTTAACCTATGAGGAGTACTGGGAGGGTTTTCGCCGACTCTTCGAGGAGACTGACGTAATCGCGATCGGTGAGCCGTTGCTTCGTGCAATGGCGGGGCTTTCAGCTCCTGAGCGCGAGTGTGGTTGCGGCATAAGCACCGTGCGCGTAACTCCACGCGCAACAACCCAGCCGTGTGTCTACTGGCCAGGAGAAGGTGGACCATTATCGGCTTTGCTGGATTCGGCAGAAGACATAGTGAAGACAGCACCATTTGTCACCGCGCGGATGGTGCCTGCCGTTTGTGAAGTCTGCGAGTTTCGAGATGTCTGCCGCGGAGGGTGTGCCGGAAGGAGAATGCTCCAGGGCAGAATAGACGAGCCTGATTGCTATTGCCCTATAGTTCGCGGCGAGCGTGCGCAATTCGAAATCAGAATGACGCCCGCGCGTGATCTGCCGAAGCTTGGCAGCGCCTGCACAACCGTTGTTATCGCGCGGGATTAAAATTCGCTCAACGTCTCTGTACAGCGATGCGTGGCAGTGTTATGAGAATACGGGTTGTTGCCGGAATTAAACCACGCACTGTGCCGGCGATTTTTTGAATGACCTCCTGCCCGCCGTCGATACGAGCCGAACCTAATCTGATTCAGGTGCTGATTGTAAGCGGCGATCAACGGAAGCACGGGTGAGTTCAACAAGTCCGGATGAAGCGGATAGTTGGCACGACCCTGCAAGCGATTGTCCACCAGGCCGCCAAAGCCATCGGGACGAGGATGGACGAACCACTTGTGATACCAGGTGTGGCGACACACTGAATGTCAGAACCAGGAATGTGAACGAACCCTTGAGCTGAACGTCGGCTAAAGGTAACGAACTTGTGCGAAAGGCTGTGGATGGTGCGGATGATTTGGCTGATTGATTTAGTAGCCTATGGCTTCTGCCCCGGTGAAGAATTGGACCATTCGTAAGGATGTTTTCAGCTTTTCAAGTTCTCAGGCGTTTTTTTGCAGACGGGAGGTAGGTAGTGCACCAATCTTCTAAATCAAAAATCTCTGCCCACAAGTTAGCCATTACAATAAACATGCACGTTAACGCTCACGACTGGAAGTAATTGATTAAATGTGGTTGATGGTTGGGCGAGTGGATTCGCACCACCCCCCAAATCTAAAGATTGCAAGAACTTCGGTTTTACTGACTTCCGGTCCTTATATTATGCGCCGGATTTCCTGCCTTATCTGAGGAGCGTGGGAGTTTGCACTACGCGGCGTCAACACATATATAGGACATAAGAGGATTGGACCTTCACGAGGACGACGGAACAGAAAGACGAGAGGGTGAAATGAGATGACGGAACAGGAACGGAAGCGAGTTGCTCTTATCACGGGCGCGAACAAAGCAATAGGGTTTGAGGTCGCTAGACAGTTGGCGCAACGCGGCGACACCGTTTTGCTCGGCGCACGCGACGAGGAGCGAGGACGCGAGGCTGAGTCAAGCTCGGAGCAGAAGGTCTCGACGCACAGTTCATTCGACTGAACGTGGAAGATGTTGAGGCTCACCCAGCGGCTATTTTAATGACGAAGGCGTGCTGCCTTGGTGATCAAAGGATTAATGGAAGAAACAATTTGAAAGACAAGGTTGACAGGTGATCTAGCTGAACTGGCCGCTCACATAGTCCTGCGTATGCTTTTCCTTTGGCGAGGTGAAGAGCTCCCTGGATTCTCCAAACTCCACCAAATAGCCCGTACGCCCACCATCGCTCGTATCGACGTATAGAAATCCAGTGTAATCGGCTACCCTTTGCGCCTGCTGTAGGTTATGCGTCACGATTGCAATCGTATAGCGCGACTTTAGTTCGAGCATCAGCTCCTCAATACGACGCGTCGCGATGGGATCCAATGCAGAACACGGCTCGTCCATCAAGAGGACCTCTGGTTCGGTGGCAATTGCGCGCGCAATACATAGTCGCTGCTGCTGGCCACCCGAGAGCGAGAGTCCGCTCTTGTTGAGTTTATCCTTAACTTCGTCCCAAAGAGCCGAACGCTTTAGCGCTTCTTCTACCTTGGCGTGCTTGTCTCCCTTATAACCGTTCAGACGCAAGCCGAAGGCGACATTATTATAGATACTCGTCGCAAACGGGTTCGGCTGCTGAAAGACCATTCCGATATAACGACGAACCGCTACAGGATCGACGGTCGGATGATAGATGTCCTTGCCGCGGTATCGGACATGCCCCTTGAAACGAAAACCCCGAACCAAATCGTTCATACGATTCAGACACCGCAGTACTGTACTTTTGCCACAACCTGATGGGCCAATGAACGCCGTGATAGCATTCTTCTTCACTGGAATTGCGGTGTCGCGAACGGCTTTAAAGGTCCCGTAGTGAAGCTCTTTTATGTTGCAATCAATAACGGGAGCGTTTCCGTTACTACCGTTCGATTCAGTTCTCACCCTGTCGATTGCATCCTCAACTGTCCGCATTGTTTTGAATTTCCCTTTATTGAATCTGTCGATGTGAAAGACTCTGACCGATAAGATTTGTCGTCAAGACGAGTAGCACCAGGACCAGGGCGGCGGCCCATGCGAGTTCCAATTGATTCTGAAAAGGCATTGCCGAAAAGTTGTAGATCAAGACCGCCAGCGATGCGGTCGGTTGCATTAGATCCAACCGCCCCTCTTGGAAAGCCCAATAATTACTGAACAGCGCGGTGAACAGCAGAGGCGCAGTTTCACCGACGCCACGGGCGATGGCTAACATGATTCCGGTAAGAATACCTGGCAAAGCAGTTGGTAACAGGACCATCCAGACCGTTTGCGTTGGCGTAGTGCCCATGCCGATCGCAGCTTCTTTCATTTTTGCAGGAACCATCCGAATTGCGTCTTCGGCGGTCAACATAATGGTAGGCAACATGAGAATTGAGATCGCCACACCACCTGCAATAGCCGAGAAACCGCCTGTCAGCAATACCACGGTGCCGTAAGCGAACACACCGGCCAGGATTGAGGGAAAGCCAGTAAGAATTTTCGCCGCAAATCTGACCGCGTGAGCGAGTTTGTTTGTAGTTGTTGTCTGCGCGAGGTATATGGCACTCAGAAGTCCTAAAGGAACGCTAATTAACGTTGCAATAGTGATTATGATTAACGTTCCCACGATCGCATTTCCGAAGCCGCCTCCACTTTCTAGCGGCGCCGGGGGTAATTGAGTAAAAAGCGCAGTCCCAAGTCTTTGACCACCTCGCCACACGAGCATCCCCACAACTGAAATGAGCGGGATCAGTGCCAATAGCGTCATTAGTGTCACCAGCGCACTCATGAATACTGAGAAAAAGGTTCGGGGATGGCGCAGCGATCTTTCCAAAGCCGAGAAGTTGACATCCTTGAAGGGATCGAAACTACCAGTTGCCAGGGGATCGTTCATGGTTGAATCCATCACAGGCCTCCTTCAAAGCGAGTCGTTGTTCGTTCAAGAATGACTGACCCGATGATGTTCACCAATAGAGTTATGCCCAGTAACACCAGCGCGGCATACATCAATACACCTACGTCTTTGGGCCGGGCCTCGGGGAAACTATTAGCCAGCAAAGCCGCCAAAGTATTTGCGGGTGAGAAGAGTGAGAGACTGATAACGTTGCGGTTACCGACCAGCATCGCCAGCGCCATCGTCTCACCGAGCGCACGGCCAAACGCAAGGACCACGCCGCCGAAAATTCCACGCGTAGCACTTGGCAGGATTACAGCCAGAATCGTCTCCCAGCGCGTGGCCCCCAAACCGTAGGCTGCCAAACGAAGTTTCGGTGGCACCGATATCAAGGCGTCGCGACTGATAGCCGTAATTGTTGGCAGAATCATGATCGACAAGACTATTACGGCAGGCAGAATCCCTGGACCGCTCAAGTCTGTTCCGAAGAATGGCAGCCAACCAGCCTTTAGGTGCAGCCAGTGACAAACTGGGCGGACCAACGGTATTACGACAAATAGTCCCCACAATCCGTAAACTACACTGGGAATGGCGGCCAACAATTCGATCAAATTGCGCAAGAGATTTTCGACACGATCCGGCAACCAGCTCCATTTGCGATGAAATTGAAGCTTGAAGATTTTGAGGACGCGAAAAACAAATTCGCCGAGGTAGCCCTCGCTGAGAAAAATCGCTACCGACACACCGAAAGCACTACCCAGAATGAGGGCAAGCAGAGAACTGTAAAGCGTGCCCCACATTTCAGGCAGAATGGAATACTGACTTTGATTTGGATCCCAGACGGTCCCGGTAAGAAATTGCACTCCGTGGTCTCGCACTGCCGGTAACGCAGCAGTGACAATCCTCAGAACGATAAATACAACCAACAGGATAGAAAGCCAGGCGAATCCATAGCACAAAGACCGGAACGTTTTATCAACAACCTTTTGCTTTGTTGAGGGTGGACGGCTGATCTGGGTCGAGGAAACTTCCGGAAAAAAGCCCTGATCACCACTCGCGCGAGTCCCGGTTGCGCTCATTTTGGCGTTCACCTTTGCTAGCTTGCCTTCGGAGCTGCACTTATTGTTTGGGCCGCCGCTTTGACTGTTTCGACAACCTTAGGAGGAAGTGGAATATAACCAAGAGCCTCAGCGTCCTTTTGCCCGTCTGTCAAACAGTAATTGAGTAGTTCCTTCAACGCGTCAACCTTGTTCTTGTCTGAATATTGCTTGTAGCAAAGTAGCCATGTGTAGGTGACGATTGGATAGGCGTCTTTGACTTCAGGATCCGATTGCCAGGCAATTAGGTCGGCAGGCAATTCAGTGGCTGCCAGCGCTGCCTGTCCTGATTCTGTGGTCGGAGCAACATAGTTGCCGGACTTGTTTTCCAGGACTGCCATCGGCAGGTTCTGGCTTTTCGCATAACCAAACTCGATGTAGCCGAGCGAACTGGGTGTGGTTTTGATTGAGGCAGTGACCCCCTCGTTACCTTTCGAACGAGTGCCAACGGCCCAATTGGGCATATTGTTAGTGCCCGGACTCTTTGCAAACTCTTCATTGATCGCGCTGAGGTGCTTAGTAAAAACGAATGTGGTACCGCTGCTGTCAGCCCTCACGATGACATTGATTGGCGAGTCGGGCAGTTGCACTCCGGGATTCGTAGCTGTAATTAATGGGTCGTTCCACTTAGTAACTTTGCCGAGGAATATTCCAGAGTATGCCTTGCGGGAGAGTTTTAGATTATCTACTCCAGCCAGGTTGTAAGTAAGCACAATGCTCCCGGCGGTCATCGGCAGCAGTTGGACCCCGGTATCCACCCTGGCGATGTCTTCCGGCTTCATTGCAGCATCACTCGCGCCAAAGTCGACAGTCTTATCAACGAAACTCTTGACACCACTGCCGCTGCCAACTGACTGGTAGTCAATCTGAACATTTCTATGCGCAGCGCTGTATGTTTTGAACCACTTGGAATAGATCGGTGCCGGAAAACTAGCGCCAACTCCTTGCAGTTTGACTACTGTCGCCGGGCCGGCTTTGCCGCCGGAACAGCTGTTAAAGGCAAGCAATATCGAAAGCAGTATTAGGCAATCAACAACGCGAAACCTCATTTCAATCTCCTTTTCTCCAAACGAGGAAGCCAGCCCTGAACCAATTTCAACGAGGCGTAGTCTTGGGCAGATGCCAGACACGTTACCCGAACACTTCAGCACGCCCTCATTTGCTGGCTGCGAAATAAATTGAGAAGCGAAACTTATTAGGAGTCTGGAATTTAGCAGGCGGGCGTTAACACTTCGTTAAATCGACGCAGTGCTGTCTTAGGTTATCTCCATGACCTCGTGCAAACCGACTCGATTTGCATGGAACCCGTTCGGTTGATTGAGTCACCAAAGCAAGTTGCTCGAACCGTTTGAAGCTCGGCGTAACAGCTTGTTAATCATCGCGAGCTTAAATTGTCGTTAAAAATCATTCAAAGTTTGGAAGAAAGGAAGAACCAAAGTGTTAAGTATCCGCTTAGCTTTGCATAAATCTGCGGCAATCTTATTCGTCGTCTCTGGCCTGACATTCTGTGTGGGAATTCCATCCGCGAAATCACAGGATCGAAGTGATTCACCTCCGAAGAGCGAGCCTGCGCTGGACAAAAAGAAACCAGGTGCTGCTGGAGATTTGCCTGCCGATCCTCCTGTACCCCCGGATGAACTCAACAGGAAGAAATCTGAGTCGAACACCGAAATTGGTGAACGCGTTCGTGCACTTGAAGACAGGCTTGAGGAGATGCAGCAGACCATCGCGGTCCAGCAGCAGACCATCAACGCTCTGTTGAAAAAGTTATCGAATGAAGCTCCGGCTGTGTCGACCGCAACCGAGGCAGTTGCTTCCGCCGAGGTCGCAAACGATGGTCCACCACAGCAGCAACCACCGATCGAGAGTCGAGTGAAAAAACTGGAAGATCAGGCGCTGAGAATTGGCCCACTGCGCCTGAGCGGGGATTTCCGTTTGCGGTATGATGGCATTTTTCGGGATGCCGAACCCGATCCACCCGCTGGATTTGCCGCGCTCACGCACCAGCAGAATTCACGCGTGCGCTATCGCCTGAGGTTGAATTTTGATACTGATCTGAATTCGAAACTGAGCTTTCACGGTCAGCTGGCGACTGGACCAATCAACAATCCGCTGACCAACGATCAGGACTTTGGCGAGACTACGGTCCGTCATCCGCTCTTTATCAACGAGGTGTGGATCGACTACCACCCAAATAAGGCCGTGCAACTGCAAGCGGGCCGCGTGCAGGAGATTTTTACCGACAACCTGCGTTTCCTGTTTGACGACGATATTCGCTTCAACGGCTTCAACGAAAAATACAGCTGGCACCTGGACAAGCCGTTTGCAGATATAACCAGTATTGAAGCACGAGCAGGTCAATACATTCTCAGCAATCCCAATGTCGCCATTGTGACTCCGGGGAGCCCGCTGGACCAGGCTGGGGCGATTATTGGTTCTACCGGCCGCGCCTCAAACCTGTTTCACCAGGGATTTCTCTTCAATCAAAAATACAACGAGAAGTGGAGCGGACAGTTCGGTGGTGACCTCCAGCTTTACCGTAATCCGAATCAGATCCAATTGGCTTCAACTGCCAACGGGGTTGCGCTCATAGTGCAAAACGGCCTTGGCCTAACCTTGTCTGGACCAGTTTCGGGTACGGGGAATGCCACTACGACTAACGGCGGCGCGATCTATACTGCGAGAAATTTTCAGATTGCCCGGTTCATGTACCGGCTAAACTGGACGGGATTCAAACAAGGCGATCATGACTTTCCGGTGACCTTCAACATTCAGGGTGCGCGCAATGTTGGTGTCGGAATAAATGAGCGCGACGCGATGCTCGCAACAATGCAAGTCGGCAAAATCACAAAGCGAGGAGATACTGCCTACCTGTACTTGTTCACAATTAAAGGTGCTAACTCAATGATCTCGCAAGTCACGGATGACGATATCGGGACCAACAGCGGAGTTAACATCGCGACGCATCTATTCCGGTTTGAGCTTGGTCTATCCAAGAAAGTAACCTGGCAGAGTCTGTTGTTTATTCAAAACGAGTTGCGGAACAGCGGCCAGTTCGAGCACTTCTTCGTTCCACTTAATGGCTTTACACCTCGCCAGTACCGTGTGCAGGAGCAGTTGGTATTCTCATTCTGAAGGGTATTGGCGATACACTCGGATAGACCCGACTCTGAGTTCACGAACGTTTAGGCCCTCAACGTATTGCATGACGGTGAAATGCAGGTCGTCGTGGAGGGCCAATAGTTTGTCGATTCCAGTGTAGGTGATACAATTCGCCCCTCTTGCTTTGACCCTAAGCAGGGATTTATCTGACTCCAACCCACACCGGTTGACTTTCACTCAACCATGGAGAAAGACACAATGATGAGAACAGTCAGCACAGGTATCCTCAATTCAAAGCTTGACGACTGCAACTTCGATAAGATGAAACGGCGACTTCGTGTAAGAGCCCGTCCTGCTGCCATTTTTTTTATAATTATTTTTCTAATGGCCTGGCAAAGCAGCTGTGTTGGCATCGGGCCAAGATCCGGCGACGTCGTCTTACGCTTGTCAGGCTCTAATACGATAGGAGCAAAATTGGCACCGGCGCTGGTTGAGGCGTATTTAAAGAAAAAGGGCGCGGAGAAAATCAAGAGAATCGACGGAGCTAATGCCGAAGAACTAACGATTCAAGCTGTGTTGCCCGGCGACAGTGTTGCCAAAACAATCGAAATCAAAGCACACGGTTCAGATACAGCGGTGAAAGCATTTGAGAACGACGAGTGTGACATCGGGATGCTCTCGCGCAAGCTCAAACCTGAAGAAGCCCAGAAACTATCAGCAAAACTTGGCGACCTTCTCGCCTACGGTAGCGAGAATGTTATCGCGATGGACGGCATAGCAATCATCGTGAACAAGAGCAACGTGGTTCGAGAATTGACGCTGCCAAAAATAGCTCAAGTCTTTACCGGTGAGATCACAGATTGGCATGACCTGGATAACCGGATGAGCGGCAGCATCGACTTGTACGCGCGGGATGACAAATCAGGCACATTTGATACATTCAAGAATTTGGTCCTTGGTAAGGAGAAGAAGCTGGCCTCAGCGAAACGATTTGAAGATAGTCAAGAGCTATCCGACGCAGTTGCAAGTGATCCTAAGGGAATCGGCTTTGTCGGCTTGCCATACATTGGCCACACCTTCGCCATAGCGGTTTCCGAAGAAGGTATTGCACCGCTTTATCCAAATTCTGAGACAATCAATCGAAGGAAGTATCCACTCAACCGCGAACTCTATTTCTACTTGCCTTCGAAGAGCGCAAATAAGCTGGCAAAGGAGTTAGTAGCCTTTGCTATTTCGGATGATGGACAAGATGTTGCGAGCGAAGTCGGGTTCATTTCGCAGAAAAACCCGCCGCCTCAATCAAATCCAACGCCGGCAGTTTCCCTAAAGGAGACTAGCTCGATTCCTGCGGACCTGGCACGAATCAGGAGAGATTATAATGAGGCATATATCGCGTTTTATTTCACAAGCGGTGGCAAGGACTTTGATAACAAATCGCTTGACGATTTAGGCCGGTTCGTGAGCTTTTTACAAAAGCAAGGCATAAGAGAGATTCTGCTGGTGGGCTTCGCTGATAATGTAGGGGCAGACCAAAGGAATATTGACCTTTCAATCAGACGCGCTGAATCTGTTAAAAGCGAGTTTCTCAAAGCGGGAGTCAACCAATGTACGGCGACCGGCTTCGGCAAAGCTGCACCCATCGCATCCAACAGTACGCCGACAGGACAAGCAAAAAATAGGCGAGTTGAAGTGTACTACCGATAGCAGGGGACCACCGCTCGTTACAACAACATCTCGTTACAACAACATGTTGAGACTCTTTATAAGTAAAATTCTCAATCGCTCAAACTCATCTCCCGCAACCCTTATCAGGTAGAAGCGATGGCGGACAATAGTCAGCAATATCCTTTTACTCTGAGAAACGGTCACTATGAGATCTTTGAGAAGGTTGGCGGCGGAGGCATGGGGATAGTCTATCGCGGTACGGACATACTGATGCGTGCCGTGGCCATTAAGGAATTCTCACCATCAGAGCCAGAAAAACTGGAGCCGCCACTTCTGGCCGAATTGAAAGCCGCATTTCACCGCGAAGCGAAGCTTCTCGCAAAGCTCGAACATCCATCACTCCCGAAGGTTTATGATTACTTCACGGAAAACGACAAGCTTTACCTGGTGATGGAGTATATCGATGGTGATAATCTAAAAACGAAAGGGGCGCAACTAAAAAAAACTGAGGGAGAGTTTTCTATCAAGAAGGTTAGGCAATGGGCTAAAGAGCTTTTAGAGGTTCTGGTTTATTTACACGACCGAGACTTGCCCATCTTTCACCGCGACATCAAGCCCGATAACCTAAAAATCAGGGGTGGAAGAATATGTCTACTCGATTTCGGTCTGGCCCGAGCGACCGTTAGTGAAATGTCAGTTGAGGCAACTCGAACGATCTTTGGCTTTACTTTACGGTACGCGCCAATTGAGCAGATACGCGGCGAAAAAACCACTCCACAGACAGACCTCTACGCACTCGCGGCAACAATCTATTTTTTGCTTACAACGGAAGAACCAGTTGACTCCTTTACCCGTGACAAAGACAAAAGAGAATATGGGTCAGATCCATTGAGATCAATCAAAGAGTTGCGTCCAGAAGTCGATGAGGAGTTCGGTGCGATTATAATGGAGGCTCTTGCTGTCGAAGCCAAGGACCGTCCTGTTAGCGCGCGAGCGATGTTGGAAAGATTAGAAGGTCGCTCGAATGCTCCGCAGGGAAGCCGGGCTCTTGAGCCCATCGACCCCGACCTGACGATTCTACAGATTCCATCAACGCCTCCACCTGCTACGCCTCTACCTCCACCTTTTTCGCCTCCACCTCCTACGCCTACGCCTTCGCCTTCGCCTTATGCGCCTATACCGGGTCCATTGTCGGCAAAAACTTCGCAATCACCACGGAACTGGTTAGTCTTTGTGCTTATCGGCGGAATCTTCCTTTTCTTGTTAGTCGTGACTTCTGTGTTTATCTTCATTCGACGGTCCGTGGAAATTGATGAAGATAATCAGAATCAATCGAGTGGAGACAATCAGAATCAACCGAGGTCCAGCAGCAAAAAACTAGTTGCTGAGCGTGAACTTTACGACCGACCCTTCTCCAGAGCGAGAGTCATTGACACACTGCCCAGCGGCACGAGCTTTGAAGTTGTAGGAACACACGTGGAGGGAACTGACAAAGTTCGTTTCTTTTGGTCTCACATCAGAGTTTTAGGAAGCCAGAAGGATGGTTGGGTGAGATTGAGGTGTATGGAGAACGAGGAAGCTAAGCCTAATTGTGAATGAAATCTCGTCCCCGCAGTAGGACCACGTAGCGTCCTACCTACGACTCTATTCGGTGATCCTTAAAACCGAAAGATGGCATCCATCGCGAACATCGTTTGGATGACTGCCGAAAAGCACGAATTAAGCTGCATCAATATTGGTTGCGATTCGATCTAACTGTCCGGTGTGATTACGAGGAATATTAATTTTCCGCCACGCTCGATCTGGATGACCACTGAACTAGCACCATTTAGCAACCGATCGAAAGATGCCGGCCGGTGTTTTTGTTATTCCTAGTGAAGTGAGAACCCGAAAAACGAGTGCATGCGTCACTAGCAGCGGCGGCACAATCGCAGTCACAATGAAGTATGTGGCTCCGAGGTCGCCTGGGTTGAGTTGCACTCGAG
>Ga0126376_10000911_pt1 | contig 15274 bp, 12 predicted proteins | sample PanSoiMetPlot_15_FD_92760 | JGI IMG/M metagenome (GOLD analysis project Ga0126376, IMG submission 92760) | Tropical forest soil microbial communities from Panama - MetaG Plot_15 | ecosystem: Environmental > Terrestrial > Soil > Tropical forest > Bulk soil | place: Panama | collected 2016-02-17
CGTCTCTACGATGAGCTCCGCGACTTCTGCTTGCTTAATGTACAGATTGGGCTGGCTCTCGAGCACCTCGCGCATCTTCAGGCGGTATTGCTGTTTATCGCATTGCGCGCGCGGAGACCACACGGCCGGTCCGCGTGATGTATTCAGCAAGCGGAACTGGATACCAACAGCGTCGGTTACTTCGCCCATGATGCCGCCCAGTGCATCCACTTCGCGGACAAGATGGCCCTTGGCGATGCCGCCGACGGCTGGATTGCAGGACATCTGCGCGATCAGGTCGACGTTCAGCGTGAAGAGCGCGGTCTTCAGCCCCATGCGCGCGCACGCCATCGCCGCCTCGCATCCGGCATGACCGGCGCCAACGACGACTATGTCGTAATGTTCTGTAAAGGACATCCGTTTCTATTCTATCGGGCTGCTTGCATTCGCATTCACGTGTCTTTACGCAATCGCTTTTTCCCTATGTCGCCGGCCGCCAGGGACACGCATTCCAGCTTCACCTGACCATGACCCGATCCCTGCCCCCGTTTTTGCTTAAAATCCGGGGCCAATTGGACTTACTTTGCACGCGATCCCGATCCTGCCATTCTCGATACCAAGATATTGGAATTCGTCTCCTCGCGATCTCAAGATCTTGGGATTGCCTCTCGACTCTCTCGGATCTTGTCGGGATCAGCGACTCTTAATCGGACTACGTTCGGCTCCTCGACTTCGTCGCCGGTCGTTTCACCGCGTTCGCTGCGACCTGCAGTCCGTAAAGCACCGCAGTGGCGCGTTTAGGTTCAATCGTCTCGTTTACGACTGCCTGGCAGATTTTGGTGACGGCCATCTGAATGGCCCGATCGTCCTCCAGAGGTGGGAGTTGCACTGGCTTCGGTTTCTTCGGCTTGCCTCCCGGACGCAACTGAGCGTGAAAAAAACAGTATCTTTTCCCATTCAGCGCGGGCGATCCACACGTCCGGTTATCTGCCTTTATGTGCTCGCACTTGGGCACGTCACCGAAATTCTCGTAACGCGATGTTGTTCCATTGGTTTTGCCTGTCGCCTCGGGAACGGAGGGTGCAATCCCAGGTTCTGCTGCCAGGTTTAACTCTGGCAACCTTGACCGCAATTCCAAGATTTCGGCGTCCAGCTCCTCATCGTTTATGTACTTTTCGCACAGGTATTGTTGAATTGCTGCATCTCGTTCCTCGTCTGAGAGGTCGTCCTCGTAGCGGCGGTATTCACTCATATGCTTCCGTTGTTCTGCTCGGCGATACTCAGGATTCGTTCACTTTATATTCGCCACGAGAATCTGCTACTGCGATTCGGAATCCATGTCAATCTTTTTGATTTTCCAGGAGGTTAGAGCAGCGGATTGAAATGCCGTCGGTCGCTGTGGAACCACGTAACCTTCGTTGCCGCAAACCCTAATACAATTTCCAATCCAAATGATGAAATTCCTCTTGGTGCGGGCCTGCTGCTTAGTACTTCCTCTCTGTTTGACAAATCCCGTTTTGGCATCGGAACCTTCGCGTCCACGTGCTCGCGACGCCGGCGTGATCATCGGAGTTCTCCCGCCCGGGCCTTTGAATGCCATCACGGATGTTTCGGGCGTCACTGTCGGGCAAACTACGCTGATTCACGGCGACAACATTCACACGGGTGTGACTGCCATCCTGCCGCATGGCGGAAATCTGTTTCGTGAGAAGGTGCCTGGGGCGGTGTTCATTGGCAATGCTTTTGGGAAGCTGGCTGGATCCACGCAGGTGGAAGAGTTGGGCGAGATTGAGACTCCGATTCTCCTGACCTGCACGATCTGTGTACCGCGCGCGGCCGATGCGCTGATCGATTACATGCTCGCACTGCCGGGCAATGAAGACGTGCTGTCAGTAAATCCGCTCGTCGGCGAGACGAATGATGGTTATCTCAACGACATCCGCTCGCGGCCAATCACGCGTAAGGATGTTTTCGCGGCGATCAAGTCGGCCAAGGGCGGACCAGTAGAAGAAGGCTCAGTGGGCGCGGGGACTGGAACCGTGGCCTTCGGTTTCAAAGGCGGAATTGGGAGCTCGTCTCGCAAAATGCCGGCAACATTAGGCGCATATACCGTCGGCGTGCTGGTGCAGACAAACTTTGGCGGAGTGCTAACGATCGCCGGTGCTCCGGTTGGAAAAGAGCTCGGACGGTATTACTTGCGCGATGAAGGTGAGGGGAAAACATCGAGTCCTGCGCGCGGAGAGCACCGCACAGCGCTGGATCGTGCTGATGGTTCCTGCATGATTGTCGTTGCGACCGACGCTCCACTGGAGGCCCGCAATCTCAAGCGCCTTGCTGCTCGTGCCATTATGGGATTGGCGCGGACCGGCTCCTCCGCCAGCGATGGCAGCGGTGACTATGTGATTGCCTTCTCTACCGCGGCTGATCTGCGGGTTCGTTCGGGAGATTCCACGCGAGCACGTCAAGTGACAGTGCTGGGCAATCAGGCTATGTCGCCACTGTTCGAGGCGGTGATCGAGGCGACGGAGGAGGCGATTCTCAACTCGCTATTTAAAGCAACGACGGTCACGGGGCGAGGACACACGGTGGAGGCTCTGCCGTTGGAGGAGACGATGAGGATTCTGCGCGAGCATCGAGTGGTGCGGTGACGGAGCTCAAATGTTCGAAACTCTCAAAAACTGTCATCCTGAGGCACTCTTTGGCCGAAGGACCTCCCGCGATAATGAGGACTTGATTGCTTCTTGTGCGGCTTTTTCACCATGCGCTAGAATTTCGCGCCGCATGCGCGAACACCTCTATTCCGTCTACATCGTTGCGAGCCGCTCTGCTGTGGTTTACACGGGAATCACAAGCGATCTTGAACATCGTGTATCGCAACACAAGAATGGAACCCTTGAAGGCTTTACGAAGAAATACAAATGCAGTCGCCTTGTGTATTTCGAGCGCTACGGCCAAGTTCGCTCGGCAATCGGACGAGAAAAGCAGATCAAAGGCTGGACCAGGGCAAAAAAAAATCGCGCTGATCGAGTCAATGAACCCGCGTTGGCAAGATCTAAGCGAGCACTGGGGTTGGCGGTTTGTAGTGAATGGCCAATCGATGAAAGAAACAGATGAAGCCGATGCTCGCAAGATCAAACTAAAAATCGGTTCGTCGCCAAAAAGCCACGCCGGCAGCAATTAAGTCCTCATCATCGCGGGAGGTCCTTCGCCCAAAAGAGGGCTTAGGATGACAGAGTTAGGGAATAGCCACTCGCTTAGTGACAGCGCTCTTCGCGATCACCGGTTTACCATCACCCTCCTTGACCGTATTGATCGCATCGATCTTCACCTCAAAACTCTCGACCAATCCACTAGACCATCGCACTTCTACAGAACCAATTTTCGTCGCTTTGCCTAAGCCAAAGTGCACGCGCATATCGTTGGATGAGTTGTAGCTTGAACCGCTGCGGACTTCGTCGGCGAAAATCCTTCCTGCAGCTTTCACTGTAATGCGCGCTCCGATGCCGTCACGGTTGGATTTTGTTCCCACCGTCTTAATGCCGATCCAGTGATTGGGATAGCTCATCTGATTGACCAGGAGGCTGGGCGCTTCTCCCATATTGGTAATCACCGCCGAGATCTTTCCGTTGTTCCACAAATCTCCGATGGCGAGGCCGCGGCCAGAAGCTTTGCGCAGGATCGCTGGTCCGGCTGCGTTCGACACATCTTCAAAGGTCCCCTTACCTGAGTTTTTGTATAGGATTCGCGGCTCCTGGTAATCCGAACCTAGCTTGTATTTGTCGACTTCGGGATAAACGTGGCCGTTTACCAGCAGCAGATCCGGCCAGCCATCATTATCGAAATCGATGAACATCGTTCCCCAGCCTAGATAGTGCGTGTGCAACCCGAGACCGGAAGAGTACGTTGCATCGGTAAAAGTTCCGTCCCCATTGTTGCGATAGAGGGTGGAGCTGTCGTCGGAGAAATTGGTTTTGAAGATGTCGAGCTTACCGTCGCCATCGAAGTCGCCGACAGTGGATCCCATGCCGGCCTGCTCGCGTCCGTCTTCGTTGAAGGCTGCGCCTGCGACTACAGCGACATCCGTAAATGTGCCGTCGTGATTGTTGCGATAAAGGATGCTCGGAGTGCTGTCGCAGGCGATGTAGATGTCGGGCCAGCCATCGTTGTCGAAGTCGATCGTAGAGACGCTGAAGGCATAGTGGCCTGAGGTTTTATCAAGTCCCGCCGTTTTGCTGACATCCTCGAATTTACCGCGGCCCAGATTGTGGTAGAGGACGTTGGGAGCACTCTTCAACCCGCGGGGACCGCACATCACCGGCACACCTTTCCACATGCACGACGTGCCTTGGCCCGGAGCCGGTGTGTTGGCGAGATCGAAATCGACGTAGTTGGCGACAACGATGTCCAGAAGACCGTCGCGATCGTAATCAACGAAAGCGCAGCCGGTCCCCCAGTCTTTTCCTGAGCCTGAGACGCCCGCATCTTCAGCGACTTCTTTGAACGTGCTGTTTCCGAGGTTGTGGTAGAGCCGGTTCTTACCGTAGTACGTCACATACAGATCGTCGAACCCGTCGTTGTCGTAGTCGCCTGCGCACACACCTTGTCCCCATCCACTCGACCGTAGTCCAGCCTTCTCGGTGACATCCGTGAATGTGCCGTCGTGATTGTTGTGAAACAGATGGCTGGTGGGCGATGCGCCATCAGGCTTTGCATCGAGAGTAGTCCCGTTCACGATGAAGATGTCGGGCCAGCCGTCGTTGTCGTAGTCAAAGATTGCAACGCCAGTGCCTGTGGTCTCGATGATGTACTTCTTGGTTTCCTTGTCGCCAGAGACGATCTCGAACTTCAGCCCGGCTTTCTCTGCGATGTCCTGGAAATCGGCGACTGGCGTTTGCGGCCTTGGCGCCGGAGCTTGGGCCAAAGAGAAAGAGACGAGGATTAGAAGTGAGCCTAAGGTTCGACCGCTAGAGAGCATTCGAGAGTCATTTTAGCTGCGGCGCGAGAGATGCTAGTCAGTGGCTGGTAGAGACGCAGCACGGCGCGTCTTTTTCATACCGAGTGGAAAGATCTGGGCCGCTTAATTTCTCCGCGCCAGCTGAGGCCAAAGTGTTTCCAACGCCAGCCCGGGCCGATCAAACTTTGTAGGCTTACGATCGACGTATCTTCGCCGCGCGTGCTCGAGTGCCTCCAGTTGCATTGGATTGAGCACCTGTGGAGCCCCGATCTGACGCGCCGCCAAGGTCACTTTGGCAAAATGCTCGACGGCTTCCATTCGTAAGTACGCTGTCATCAGATCTTCGCCGTAGGTCACAACACCATGATTCGCCAGCAGAATCGCCTGATGATCGCGGATGAACGGACGAATGCTTCTGGTCAGCTCTGGTGTGCCGGTAGTGGCATAAGGAGCTAAGGGAACTTTGCCAAGCGTCATCACGACTTCCGCGCAGATAGGTTCTTCGAGGGAAATCCCGTTGCATGCAAAGGCCGTGGCTGTACATGGATGAGCATGCACAACTGCATCCACGTCGCGCCGCTCCTGGTAGATCGCGAGGTGCATCTCAACCTCGCTTGAGGCGTTATGGTTTCCTTCGATCTTTCCTCCGGTGAGGTCAACGAGCACCATGTCCTCGGGCTGCATCATTCCCTTGCTGAAGCCCGATGGCGTTATCATCACGCGACCCTGCTCTAGCCGAACTGACAGATTGCCGTCCGTGGCCGCGACAAAACCGTTCTCATGGAGCAGAGCGCCGAAGCGAACCAGCTCGTGCCGCGCCCGGTCTTCGCAACTCAGGGAGCCGCGCAGAACCGCAACTTGCTCGCGGAACATCGCCATCTGTTGGAGAGGGATCACCGCTCCCCTCAGCATGATGTCTTTCCAGTGCCCCATCAGGACCTCCCAACCCCACTGAGCCAAGCCATTGGCCGCTATGTCGGAGCAAAACAATATAAAGAAAAATCAACCGGTTAGGAACTGGGATGCATTCCCAGACTAGCAGAGCATAACGCAACTTCGCGCCAACAGAATCTGTGAATTCGTGAAGCCAAGGTTACGCCAGATTCTGAGCAGTTGAACCCCGGCCGCGTGAGATGAAAGGATTAAAACAATGAACAGGAGAGGAAGGACGGCAAACTTCAGGTTGCTGGTCGCTGCCAATTCCCGCAGAGGGGAAATCAGAACATACAAAATCGCCCCGAGCACTACTATCAGCAATACCAGTTTAGCCCGGTAACTCACCAGAAGTAGTTTAATTCGGGGCGCAAGTTGCGTCATCTGCAGTTCGAGAACGGAAGTGCGGGGCAGCGCCCAATCGGGAACTTCCAATGCACCGAAGAAATCCGGTCGCGAAGGTTTCATTCCTCGCTCGCTATTCAGCCTATTTATTTGACGCTATAAGTACTTAGCCGACTATTAAGGTTTGACAACCCCAATCCATCCCTACTAGCATTCGACGGCTTAGCACTCTCGCGGGACTTCCATCGCGAGGCCCAACATTTCAAAATTCCAACTCTTCGGAGGAGCAAGATGCGTCTGTTGTTCCGTCTAGGACTGATAGTTATAGTTGCGAGCGTACTCACGATTTTTGCACTCGGACAGGACATTTCGGGGAGCATTGCCGGCACAGTCACGGATTCAACCGGCGCCGTCATATCAGGAGCCACGATAACTGTCACTAATCTCGATAAGAACATAGTCGCCAGAACAATGACTACGGATTCTGGCGGCAAGTATTCGATGCCTCAGCTTCCTATAGGCAGATACTCTGTAACCGCTGAAGCCGGCGGATTCACGAAGAACACAATCAACAACGTGCAACTGAACGTCAACGACCGGCTGACCGAAAACTTTCAGCTTTCCGTCGGCCAAAGCACGCAGAGTGTAACTGTCGAAGCGGACGCGATTCAGGTCGAGCTTCAGAGCGCGACTGCGGCAGGCCTCATCAATGGAACCCAGGTACGAGAGCTTTCTCTGAATAACCGGAATTACGAGCAACTGGTTGCGCTGCAGCCCGGCGTTTCCTACGGCGGAACAGACCAATTGTTTATCGGTCTGTCGACGCCTGCGGGTCAAAGCAGCAGCGTTAGTTTCTCAATCAACGGTCAGCGAAACAGCGGGAACAACTGGACAATCGACGGTGCCGACAACGTTGATCGCGGATCGAACCAAACACTCCTTAATTTCCCTAGCGTAGACGCAATCTCCGAATTCAAGACTTTGCGCGGACAATACACAGCCGAATTTGGCCGGAGCGCCAGTGGCGTTATCAATGTAGCAACGAAATCGGGAACGAGCAGTTTCCACGGGGACGCTTACGAATTCTTCCGCAATGACGTCTTGAACGCGAACAGCGTGCTGAACAAGCAGGCGAACCCGCAAAAACCCCGTGATCCACTTCGGTATAACAACTTCGGGTACACCATTGGCGGTCCGGTATTTATTCCTAAGGTGTACAACACCGAGAAAAACAAGACTTTCTTCTTCTTCTCTCAGGAGTTCCGCAGGGTCATAACCTATGGCTCCGTTAGGGGCCTCGTACCTACAGCGTCGGAATTGCAAGGTACATTCTCGTCTCCAATCTGCACTTCGATTAGCGTGTCCGCAAATGGAACGGCATCGTGTGGCACACAAGGCACCCAGATCGCTACCATTGATCCGGTTGCGCAAGCGTACATCAAAGACATTTTTTCCAAGCTCCCGCCACCCAATAATCCGTCCAGTGGCGATCCGCACAGCTACATCGCGCCTTTAAGAAACGTTTTTAACAATCGGCAAGAGTTGGTCAAGATCGATCAGAACTTCGGTTCGAGGTTTACCGGGTTCTTTCGCTACATCAACGATACGATTCCCACGGAGGAGCCCCAGGGAATCTTCGGAGGTGGGACTCGCCTGCCGGCCTTTGCGAATAGCAAGACGACAGCACCCGGGCACAACTACCTTGGACATGTGACGTTGGCATTTTCGCCCACACTGCTGGTGGATGGGGGTTATGCCTTTTCCTACGGAGCAATCCTGAGCCAGCTCACAGGACTAGCGAGCAGTAAGGCATCTCCCGACATCAAAGTCACGCTACCGTTTCCCAGTACGTTAGCTCGAGTTCCTTCCGTCACATTTACCGGCGATACCGGAGCCAGCAGGTTGAGCGCTCAGGGCCCGTATGCCGACTACAACCGAAACCACAACGCTTTTGGAAACCTGACGAAAATCTTGGGTTCGCACACACTGAAAACCGGTATTACCTACAATCACTATCAGAAGACGGAGAACAACGGCAGCGGTAATGAGGGTGCCTTCACTTTTGGCGCGGTTAAACCGCCAACCGGCAGCGCCGCAACTCAGTACATGGAATCGATCGCGGAGTTTCTGGAAGGCTTTACCTCCAGCTTCAATCAACCCTCTTTGGATATCACGCCAGATGTCCGCGCAAATCAGTTCGAGGCCTATGCGCAGGACGAGTGGAGGTTGCGGCCAAATCTAACCGTTGATTTTGGCGTGCGCTATTCCTACTTTCAGCAGCCCTACGATGCACGAAATGAATTAACCAACTTCGACCCGGCAGCCTTTGATCCAGCCAAGACTCCCGCCATTGACAATACTGGAAGGATTTGCACGACTGCTCCGTGCGCAGGTGGTGGAACACCGAATCCGAACTACGACCCTCTCAACGGAATCCTAATCAATAACAAGAATTCGCGATTCGGGGATCGAGTGGGCAGTACAGATACCACGAGCTTTGCTCCGCGGTTTGGCTTTGCCTGGGACCCCTATGGCAATGGCAAAACGTCGATTCGGGGCGGTTACGGCTGGGCCTTTGATTCGACGCTGTTCGGCATCTATGAGCAGAACATCTTCGTCAATCCTCCATTTGTGCAGAACATCACAATTCCAAACACGCAATTCTCCAATCCAGGAGCGGGAACCCCGAGTGTCAGCCTGTTGCCAAAAGCGCTGCATGGCACTCCCGCCAATTACCAGACGCCCTATACACAGCAGTGGAGTCTCGATTATCAACGCGAGCTGGCGCACAACTTTCAAGTGGACATCGGCTATTACGGCACCAAAGGCACACATCTTCTTGTGATCCAAGACTTGAATGAGCCTCTGCCCGGTCAGTATGTCACATCGGGAATCTTCACCCCGACACCCGCCAATCCATTCCTGAAGACTAGCAGCGTTACGCTGTTAAACCAGATTCGTCCATACAAAGGTTATGGCTCGATCAACTCGTTACAAACGGCCGCTGATTCTAATTACCACTCCCTACAAACTGCCGCGCGCTGGCAATTCAGTGGCAACTCCCTCATCGGGGTGGCTTATACATGGTCGCAATGCCTGACAGATTCTCGAAGCGATCGCAGCAACGCGCCACAGAATATCTACAACCTTGCCGGCGAGTACGGTCGCTGCCAACTCGATCGTAGAGACGTCTTCACCGCGAACTATGTGTACGCTCTGCCGTTTTTCCGGAATGGTAACAACATTCTGAAGTACACATTGGGGGGTTGGGAGATTTCCGGAATCATTTCAGCTTCCACGGGCTTGCCCTTGAATCCAGCCACCACATCCACTTTCGATCCTTCAGGACAGGGCGGTCCCCGGCGCCCTGATATCGTGGGGAATCCGAATAGCGGCGCTCCACACACCATTAAGCAGTGGTTCAATACGGCAGCGTTTATCGATGTGCCGCCTGGCAATTTCCGTCCAGGAACTTCTCATCCTGGGTCCATCAGCGGACCCGGCTTCCAACGTTTTGATTTTTCTTTGTTCAAGAACATCCCGATCCACGAATCGGTGAGTGCTCAGTTCCGGGCTGAGGCTTTCAATGTGTTTAACCACACAAATTTCGACGGCGTGGATACAACCCTCGGTTCCGCAACGTACGGACAAGTTACGGCCTATCGCGATCCGAGAATCATGCAGCTGGGATTGAAACTTTACTTCTGATCTGAGAGAAAACCTCAGGCCCGCTCCGATGAGCGGGCCTTTCACACTCGCCCGGATTATGTCGGCACAGAGCGGTTTTGTGTGGTGCCCTCACTCAGAGTTTTTGGGCTTAGCTCGATTTTCTATCGACCAGCTTTGCCAGTGGCCACAGGCACGACCTCGTCCCAAATCAGAACGTGCTTCGTCTCCTTCAGCAGCCACGACCCCACTATGAAAGTGATCGCTGCCACGGTCATCGGATACCACAGGCCGGCGTAGATGTTCTGGGTTGCGGCGCAGCTCCATAGCCCGATCAGAGGCAGCAAGCCTCCGAAGACTCCGTTCCCGATGTGGTATGGAAGTGAGAGCGATGTATAGCGGATCTTGGCTGGGAATGCTTCGACCAGATATGCGGCGATCGGCCCGTAGACCATGCAGACGTAGATCACCTGAATCCAAACCAGGAATACGAGCATAGCGAAGTTCGGGTCCTTCGCTTCTGGTGCCGGCACAAGCTTGCCGGTTGGATCCGGTGTAAGTGGAGTGAGCTGGGTAGCTCCAGTGACCTTGTTCTTGGTCGAGCTCACGCTTACCACGTTGTTTCCGGCAGCGGCCTCCATGCCGTGATAGATGGGATAGTAGGTAATCACGGCAAGCAGGCAGCCTGCCATGATGATCTTCTTTCTTCCAATCCGGTCAGAGAGCGCACCGAACACAGTGAAAAAGGGAAGAGAGATCAGCAGAGCGGTCGCAATGATGATGTTGGCTGTCTTCGGGTTCACTTTCAGGATGCTCTGCAGATAGAACAAAGCGTAAAACTGCCCTGCGTACCAGACCACACCCTGTCCAGCCGTAGCTCCGAAGAGCGTGATCAGCACCCGCTTCAGGTTTTCCCATCGCGTGAATGATTCCTTCAGCGGGGCCATCGAGGACATTCCCGTACTCTTGATGTGAGTGAAGATCGGCGACTCGCGCATCTTCAGCCGGATGTAAAGTGAGATGGCAACGAGGACGATTGAAATCAGGAACGGAATTCGCCATCCCCAGGCCGAAAACTGTTCACGGCTCATTCTCGACTGCGTTGCCAGGATAACAATCAAGGACAGAAACAGTCCGAGAGTGGCGGTAATTTGAATGAAGCTGGTGTAAAAACCGCGCTTCGCATCTTCGACATGCTCGGCAACGTAAATAACAGCCCCGCCATACTCGCCGCCCAGAGCCAACCCTTGCAGCACGCGAATGCCAATCAGCGCTATAGGAGAGAACCAGCCGGCGGTCTTGTAACTTGGCAGGCAGCCAATCAGGAAGGTCATGCCACCCATGATCGAAAGGGTGACGAGGAAGGCGTATTTACGTCCAACCAGGTCGCCGATACGGCCAAAAAAGAGAGCGCCAAACGGGCGAACAATGAATCCCACAGCAAAGGTCGCCAGGTAAGCGATGTAAGCAAATGTGTCGTTACCGGGTGGATAAAATTGCGGTGCCAGAATCGCCGTCAGACTGCCGAAAATGTAGAAGTCGTACCACTCGATCATCGTCCCCACAGCCGAAGCGGAGATGACCTTCCATGGATTGAAGTCGGCTGCAACGCTACCTGGTCCTAAGACGTTCGCGGCTGCTCCCATCGTTGAGTTCTCCCTATGCGCAGAGTCACGTGCTGGCGAGCCACTTTATCCGCAGCTTGGAGGTTTGTGAAGTTAATACTGCGTTAACAAAATCGTAATGTGCGAAGTTACGCCAGAGGCACAGTGCGCGTATCTCTTGTGAAGGCTTGCGGCTACGGGCTACAGTGGAAGGTTAAGAATCGTGTCTTCCGATACCAGTCCAGAAGCAGCCGCCGTCCAGCAGGAGATCTTTCGGCGTATGACGCCTGAACAGCGCCTTAGGATAGCGCTGGAGCTCAGCGAAGAGTTGCGCAATATCGCGCTCTCAGGCGTGCGCAGCCGACACCCAGAGATGAGCGAAGAGGAATTAAAGTTCGAACTGATGCGCATCATGTACGGATTCGTGGCGCCAGTGTGATCCTGCAAGAACTCCTATCGCGCCTCTTGCCTGCCCTTGAACGTGCCCAGGTGCCTTACATGTTGACGGGTTCAGTCGCGAGCTCAATCCACGGTAGGCCACGGTCCACTCTCGATCTGGACATTGTGATTGCTCCCAGTCGCATGCAATTGTTAGCCCTAATCCGGGAATTTCCCAACGATCGCTACTACGCAGACGAGGAGCAGGCGCTTCAGGCTTTGGCAAACAGAAGCCAATTCAATGTCATGGACTTTGCGACCGGTTGGAAGATGGACTTCATCATCGCCGAGGACTCCGAGTACGGTCGCACGGCTTTCGCCCGGAGGCATCTGACCGACGTTGCCGGACACGCGACGTATGTAGCCTCAGCCGAAGATGTATTGCTTGCCAAGCTGCGTTGGGCAAAGCTCAGCGGCTCCGATCGGCAGCTCCAAGATGCCGCGGCCATCGTGAGCACACAACTCGGCAAGTTGGATGTAGCCTACGTTGAGAGCTGGACTCATGAACTTCGACTAGAAGAGCAATGGCAGCTGGCGCGGAAAGGAAGCTAGAAGGGGTCGAGATCTGGCGCGCCCTGAGAGACTCGAACTCCCGACCTACTGGTTCGAAGCCAGCCGCTCTATCCAACTGAGCTAAGGGCGCGCTTGGTTATTGTACCGTGGTTGCGAAACCCCCGGAACATATTCTGGATTTCCTGACAGGCACAGCGCCGAAGCGGGGATTCTCGTAGCCCATATGCGGTTGAGCCATGGGATATCGATGCAGATTCAATTCGGAGCCCGTAGGGCGGCATTCATGCTATGTCGAGATCGGTTGGCGATGATTCAGTAGGTAAGCGATAGACCAGGATGCCGCCCTTGCGGGCTCACTGTTGTTCTCGATCCAGTACCCGATGGCTCGGATCGCACATGGGCTACCAGAATGCCGCGCCTTCGGCGCTAACACCTACTTCCGCTCCTCACTGTCCTGCTTCGGCACATCGACATGGCTGCTTTGCCGCTCGCTGCGTATTTGCTGACTCCCCAATCCCGGTTTGCTATATTCGAGGGTCATTCCCAACAGCAGCAGGGACTTGCGTGGATTCCCCGCGGGAGGATCGGTGCCCAGCCAGCAGCAGGTGAAGTGGTCACAGCTACGCGTCGGTGTCACGGTCCTGGTTGCTACTGTCACCCTCTTCGTCCTGATCTTCTTTATGAGCGGCACGGTCAGCCCCTTCAGCCGCAAAGTACGCCTGCGCTCCTATTTTGAGAATGCCGCCGGTCTGGTGAAGGGGGCGCCCGTAAGGCTGGCGGGCGTGGATATTGGAAATGTTGACGGCATTCACATTATCAACGCTCCCGACAGGAAGCAGACTCCTGTAGAAGTCGTTATGAAGATTAGCGCCGACCGGGCCGCGAGCGTGCGCAAAGACTCTCGCGCCACACTCGCGACGCAAGGCGTTCTCGGGGCCACCTTTGTCGACGTCGACAGTTCACACGCCAGCGGGCCGCCGATAAAAGATAACGGCGAGCTATTGACCACTGAGACCCCAGCCCTGCAAGACGTGCTTAAGGCCAGCCAGGGAACCATCGAAAAATTGAATGTGATCCTTAATCGGGTGGACGATATCGTAGCTGCAGTCCAAACCGGGAAGGGATCTGTGGGCAAGATCATCAATGATCCTGAGCTCTATGATCGTGCCAACGCCACCGTCGCCGAGTTGCAGCGGCTGACGAATCAGATTGCGCAGGGCAAGGGCAGCATCGGCAAGCTGCTCTACTCGGACGAGCTTTACGATAAGTTCAACGACTCGGTAACCAAGCTGAACAAGATGGTCGACGACGTAAATTCCGGAAAAGGGAACCTTGGAAAGATTCTCAAGGACGAGCAGCTCTACAACAACCTGAATCAGACCGCAGCAAAGCTCAACGCTCTGATGGCTGACATCGATGCCGGACGCGGAACAATAGGCAAGATCGCCAAAGATCAGGAGTACGCGCAGAAGATCGACCGCATCACTACCAATATTGACAAACTCACTGCTCGTCTCGAAGCCGGCGAAGGTACCGCCGGAAAGCTATTCAAGGATCCCGCACTGTACAACAACGCTGATCAGATGCTGGTCGAGAGCCGGCACCTGGTAAAAGCCATTCGTGAGAATCCCAAGAAGTATCTAACGATTCGGTTCAAGGTTTTTTAGCTGCGACGACGCTGCTAAGCGAATTCTAGATTCTCCCGATTCGAAACAATTTAGCGTTGTCATCCTGAGCCCTCTGTTGGCGAAGGACCTTCCGCGATACTTCCGACTCCAAATGCAGCGTCCTGGCTGTTTGGCGAGACCCCTCGTGAAAAAGCCAAGAAACTGCATCTTAAGTCCGATGCATTCCAGGAGATCCTACGCAACAGCCCGGCTCAGGATGACAGGCTAGGGTGAAGTCTTTCGCAGTGCCTTTCCCGCCAGCGTGCCGTTGTACTTGCCATCTTCAACCGCAATTTTCCCGTTTACAATGACATATCGCATACCTGTTGCGAGTAATTCCGGCTTCTCATACGTCGCCTGATCGGCAACTGTTCGTTCATCGAAAACGATAACGTCGGCGAAGTAGCCGACTCGTAGTGCTCCGCGATCTTTGATACCGAGGGATTCGGCGGTGAGGGCGGTGCTGGAGCGAATGGCAAAGGGAAGACTCACAACCTTTTGCTTCAACACATACTCCCGGATCTTCCTTGGGAAGGTACCGAATTTTCGCGGATGTCCCGTCGTTCCGTCGGAACCAGTCATTACGAAGTCCTGTTTCATGAAGTTCTCGATGTCTTCTTCGCTCATGTTGAAGGAGGCCACGTTGTTGGGTCCTGCCCTGATCAACTCGATTGCTGAGGCGAGCGGGGCCTCGTGTCGCTCGACAGCGATCTGCTGCAGGTTCTTTCCTGCTGCTCGCGCATCTGCCGATGACGTGATTAACAACGATTTCGGGCCGCCGCGGCGTTTTAGGTTCTTCTCCATTTCGCCGACCAACCGCGTCCGGGTATTCGGATCGTCGAAGCGCTTGAGCATCTGCTCACGGCCACCGGCTTCAGCCCAGCGCGGCACCAGTGCCGGAACGAGACTGGTGCCGGAGGCACTGTATGGGTACTGATCTGCAGTGACATCAATTCCTTGCGCCTTCGCTTCGCGAATTAAGCGGATGGCTTCTGTGCTCTGTCCCCAGACATCGGTTCCTAGCGCCTTAATGTGCGAGATGTGGACTGGGAGCTTAGCCTCGCGGCCGATGCGGATCGTTTCCCGAATTGAGCCGAGAAGCCCGATCGAGTAGGAACTCTCGTCGCGCATATGCGTGTCATAGTATCCATGCTTCGCGGCCGCGATCTTCGCGA
>Ga0126376_10000912_pt1 | contig 15271 bp, 10 predicted proteins | sample PanSoiMetPlot_15_FD_92760 | JGI IMG/M metagenome (GOLD analysis project Ga0126376, IMG submission 92760) | Tropical forest soil microbial communities from Panama - MetaG Plot_15 | ecosystem: Environmental > Terrestrial > Soil > Tropical forest > Bulk soil | place: Panama | collected 2016-02-17
CGTTCTTATTTGTCAAAGTATAAAGATCCACCGGTTCCCCGTCGGGCGTCTTCCCGAAAGAAGATTTTTTCGTGGAACCTGGCTTTGCCGCTGCCCCGCTTGCTGCCCATGTCGTCATCAGAAGCGCCCCCGCGATTGTAACCCACAGCACCCTTCTCATCATTAGAACCTCTCCTGACCATCTTACACAGCTGCAAAACCAGCGGCCGATCTCTCCTCGAGGGAAGCCGGAGAAGCGCGACCGCAGGAGAGTGAAACGCAAAACGAGCAGGGTGTCAAGGAACAACTGCAAACGCTTGCAACATTCGCCCCAGCAGCCGTGCCGCCAGCCCCTTGCCACACGCCAGACCAGCCCGCCCCGTGGTCGCATGGAAAATCGAGCAGCTGGAATTAGGGCGTCGGCTCGCTCCGCAGAATCCTACGCCCGGCTTGCGGCTGGCAACCGCCTACCGCAAGCGCGCCGCCATGAGCAAGCACAAGCAGTCCTCGCCATCGTCTATCAAGAGCAGGCCCGGAAACGACGACAGGCTTTGTACGAAAATCATCGACCCGTTCTCGGTCTAGACACGCCGATCCTTATCCCTTGGGAGTCTTGGGCGTGAGCTTCGCGATCTCAGGAAACGTGGTCGGAGAAGTATAGATGTGATCGGCCATGCCGCTCCTTTTCCAAAGGGCCTCGGCCATCAGCCTGAGCGCTTTTCCCGAGCTGGCTGGCACAATCACGGTTGCGGCAAGCTTTCCGCTATTCACCCAGGCTTGCCCCGTTTTCAATACTCCATCAACGCCGGTGATGGGAATTTCCAGCCAGTCGTCGCGGTTGGGTCCGGTGACCGTTTCCTCGATGGCCTTTCGCGCTCCCATGCCCATGACATCGTTCTGCGCAAGCACGAGGTCAATGCGCGCTTTCTGCGCCGTCACTAATTTGAACCAGGAACATACACTCTGATACGCGCTCTCTTCCGTCCATCGCCCGCGCAGCTTCGTAAGATGCACATTGCCGGGAAGCAATTCCATCAACCCGTCGTGACGTTCCCGGGAGACCGAACTGACCGATGGGCCTTGAATGAACAGTACGGAACCGCCTCGCGGCAGAAGTGCCATTACTTGCCGCGCCTGCATGCGGCCAACTTCCACCTGGTCCACGCTCACGGAAAACACGGGAGAGCGCGAGGATTTGCCAAGCTCACTGGCGTAGTCGGCGCGTCGGCTGAGCACCGCCCAACCGATGCCCGCCCTGACCGCCGCTTGCGCAGCCTGCAGAAAAGCCGTGGCGCCGAGAGGCTCGATGATAATTCCCTCGGGCCGCTGAGAAGCTTCCGCCTGAATAGCCTTCAGGACTTGCGTGCTTTGCGTAATGGGATCATTGTCCGCGTAGACGATCTCGGCTTCCACCCCGATTTCTTTTGCGGACGCAAGCGCGTCCGCCGCTTGTTCCACCTGGTAGTCGTTTTCCCTGGTAATCAACGAAAACAAAAATCGCAGTTTGCTCATCCTTTCCTCTCCCGGACAAGCTACCGCCGTCTCACTCTACGCGCCGCAAATCTGCCGCGGCGCAGAAGGTAAGGTTGATACTAATTTGCCGACCTGGCCTGTTCAGATTCCGCGAGCCGAATCAGTTCGGGCAAAACGCTCCCGCACTCCCTGCTTTCCGGCTGGCCGAATGCAAAATACACTTTGCTGAAGAGCGAGTAAAGCCTGTCGTAGGTCCGCTTGGTGGACGGGTCGGGCTGGAAGGTCCGGTATTTTGGACAAATCTTATCCTGTGCTTCCTCAACGGTCTTAAATGTTCCCGCGGCGAGAAACGCAAAAATTGCCGACCCGAGACTCACAACACTTCCCACAGGAACAAGAACCGGCCTCCCCAGCACGTTGGCATAAACTTGATTCAGCACATCGTTTTTTTGCGGAATTCCTCCGGCATTGATGACGCGGCGCACGGCAACACCGTTCTGCTCCATGCGATCCAGAATCACGCGCGTGTGCAGCGCCGTGCCTTCAATCGCCGCGAACAATTCGTCCTGAGCCGTAGTTTGCAGATTCCAGCCGAGGGTGATGCCGCGTAAATTGGGGTTTACGAGGACCGTGCGATCGCCGTTGTCCCAGGTCATGCGGAGCAAGCCCGTCTGCCCCGCGCGATAATTTTCCAGATCCTGGCCGAGCGTTTTCACGTCGGTTCCTGCGCGGGTGGCAATGCTGTGAAAAATGTCTCCAACCGCGGAAAGACCGGCCTCAATGCCGGTGCGCTTGGGATGCACGCTTCCCTGCACCACTCCGCAGACTCCGGGAACCAGCTTCACCGATGGAGTGATTCCGATAATGCAGGTCGAGGTACCGACGACGTTGACGATGTCCTCGCTGCGGCAACCCGCGCCGATGGCATCCCAATGCGCGTCAAAAGCGCCGACGGGTACGGGAATACCCGTTTTGATGCCGAGTCGCTCAGCCCATTCCGCGGAAACATGCCCCGCGAGATGGTCCGAGGTCGCATATTCGCCATCCAGCTTTTCGCGGATGCCAGACAACAGCGGGTCCACCTTGACGAGAAATTCTTCTGGCGGCAGACCACCGAGCGCGGCGTTCCACATCCATTTGTGGCCCATCGCACAAACGCTGCGCTTCACCTTCTTCGCGTCGGCGATGCCACACAACGTCGCGGCCACCATGTCACAGTGCTCGAACGCAGAAACAAACTCGCCGCGCTTCCCCGGATTGTGCCTCAACCAATGGAGGAGCTTCGAAAAGCCCCATTCCGACGAATACACGCCGCCGCACCATGCAATGGCTTCAAGCTTTTCTCGCCACGCGGCTTCCGTGATTTCCGCAGCTTCCGCTTTTGCGCGATGGTCGCACCAGAGGTAGTAGTCATCGAGCGGCTGAAGGTTTTTTCCAACGGGAAGCACCGACGAACCCGTGGTATCGAGGGCCATGGAGCAAACCCGATCGCCGCCTACTCCCGCTTTCTGCAAAACCTCTTGCGTGGCCGCAGCCAACGCTTTCATATGATCCGCATGCGATTGGGTAGCGAATTCAGGATCTTCGCGTTTGCGGTGGAGCGGGTATTCGGCAACGGCGGAAGCGAGCAGACCGTGGTCGCTATCCACCAGCGAGACGCGCACGCTCAAAGTCCCAAAGTCAACGCCAGCTACCACCGCCATTCCGCTTCTCCCCTAAAGACCCGGCTTCCATGCCGAGCGCGAAACAAACCTACATCTCGCTCCGCGGGTAATACTTCGCGCAATAAATCACACCGAGAACAATCAGAAGGCCGCCCCACCACACCGGCGCATGCAGGTTCGTCAATTCCACACCCTCAGGCGGATGCGACCAGTTCACCAAGCCGCTCCCAAGAATCAGGACTCCATAAATCAGCAAAAGAAACCCCACGAAAAACCAGACCGGAATGATGCTATGTTTTTCGCTCATGACCTCTCACCAGAAGATAATTTGGAGAACCACAAGGATCGCAAGCGCCACCCCTCCCCAAACAACGGGCCGGTGCAGCCAACTCGTATGTTCTTCGCTCGGCACTTCCGTAAGCGCGTAGACCAGACCTCGCAATTCCTCGTCCGGTTTTGGCTTGGTCACCATCGTCGCAAGCACAGTAACGACCACGCAAGTGACGCACGCCCAGAGCGCCTGCCACATGGCTTGAGCAAGCGGTTGCGCCAACGGCGAAAACGCAAACACCTTGACCCAGCTCGGGTCGAATTTCATCAAGAGGAATGCCGTGACCGAGGTGACCACCCCCGCCAGCAGCCCCCAAAAACCGGCCATACGGCTTACGCGTTTCCAAAGCATGCCCAGCACAACTGTGCCAAATAGCGGAGCGATGAAGAAACCGAACAGTGCCTGCACGTAGTCCATCATGCTTTTGTTGTACTGGACCAGATAAGCCGTGCCGATACTCACCAACAGGCCAATGATCGTGCACCACCGCCCCATCGAAACGTAATGCGCATCCGGCGCATCTTTCCGCAGGTACGGACGGTAGAGGTCATACGTCCATACCGTCGCGAAGGCGCTCACGTTGCCTGCCATGCCCGCCATGAAGCCCGCCACCAGCGCTGTAATCCCCAAACCCATCAAGCCAGGGCCGCAATAACGAGCCAGCATGAGCGGTAAGACATCGTCATACTTAAACTGTCCCGGCTGCGCCACGTTTCCTGGCACCAGATGAAAAGGCAGCACGGCACGCCCAAGAAGACCAGGAAGAATCACAATCAGTGGCACGGCCATTTTGAAGAAAGAGCCAATAATCGGCGCCAATTTCGCCGAGCGCACGTCTTTTGCCGAAAGCACGCGCTGCACGACAAGAAAGTCGGTCGTCCAATACCCCATGGACTGGACCGCTCCCAAGCCAAACACGATCGCGATCCAGTGAACTCCCATCGGGTTATTACTGGCAGAGCTCATCGGGCCCCACATGTGTGTGAAGTTTGCTCCGGGAAAATTCTGGTGAATGCGCGCCACCATGCCGCTCCATCCACCTGTCTCAATTAGCCCCAGAATCGGAATGAGCAGCGCGCCAAACCAAATCAGGAAAAATTGCAGCACCTCGTTGAAGATCGCGGAGAAAAGCCCGCCGGCGGCGACATACACCCCAACCGTGAGCGAAGAAACGATGATGCTAAAATGCAAATTCCACCCAAGCACCACTTCCATAACGACCGCCATTGCATACATGTTGACGCCCGACATGAGGATGGTCATGAACGCAAACGTAACTGCGCTCAACGCGCTGGCCTCCGTCCCGTAGCGCAGCTTCAAATAGCCCGGCACAGAATGCGTCTTTGAAATGTAGTAGAACGGCATCATCACGATGCCCAGAAACACCATCGCGGGAATCGCGCCGATCCAATACCAATGCGCAGCCATGATCCCGTATTGATAGGCGTTGCCCGCCCAACCCAAAAGCTCCAGGGACCCAAGGTTCGCGGAAACAAACGCCAGCCCCGCCACCCAAGCGGTCATTTCGCGGCCCGCCAAGAAGAAGTCTTCGCCTGTCTTCGCAAACTTCTTCAGGTAAAAGCCAATCGCCAGCACCAGCAGGAAATAAATCGCGATAATCGCTAGATCGACGCCCGAAAGATGCACCAGCGTACTGGGAGCGTTCAGCGCCATCATGGCGATCATTTTTTCTCCTTAGGCTGCCCGTAATAGGCGTCCTTGCCGTGCTTTCTCAGAAAATGTTTGTCGTGGAGCGAACGCCCGATCGCGCCCGCTTGTGCATTGATGCCCAAAGTAAAATAAGCCAGGCGCGCCACAAATTCCAGAACCGCCGCGTTGTGCGCAGACGCCATCGGCTCCGGCCCCCAGGTGAAAGGAGCGTGATTCGCCACCAGAACACCGGGAATCGCCGCGTAATCTAGGTCGCGAAACTCACGCACAATCGCGTGCCCCGTGCTCGTTTCATAATCGTCGGAAATCTCGACATCTTTGAGCTCCGCGGTCACCGGAACCGGCCCATGAAAAGTATCCGCGTGCGTCGTTCCAAAACAAGGAATCGGCCGTCGCGCCTGCGCCCAGGCGGTCGCATACTCCGAGTGTGTATGGCTGACGCCGCCGATCGCCGGAAATGATTTATAAAGAATCAAATGTGTCGGCAAATCCGAGGAAGGCCGCAGCTTCCCTTCCACGATTTTGCCGTTCAGGTCCGTAACCACCAGGTCTCCCGGCTTCATGCGCTGGTAAGGCACTCCGCTCGGCTTGATCACCACCAGCGAATCTTTTCGCGAAATCCCGCTCGCGTTGCCAAACGTGAAAAGCACCAGCCCGCTGCGCACCAGCTCCAGGTTAGCTTCCAGGACTTGGCGGCGCAGTTCAGGCAGCAGCATCGCTTCCGCAGTCGGGCTGCAAATGCAAATCCCGCAGCCGGTTGGGCTGAAATGCTATTTCAGGCAGTGAAGGGATTCGGTAAAGAGCGTGGCGGCCTTGGATTCCGTTGGGCTGCGCAATCTGCGGAAGGCTCATAGCGGCCGGTGACGTCCCCCAAAACACAAGATTTCTGCGCGTCACGATATCACGGGGTGAGCACGCCTGCAACTGCAAACGCTTGCAGCAATTCGCCTCAGGTTGAAACCCCGAGGCGTCTGGCTCCTAACGCAGCGACCCAGGGACGCTCCCTGGAAGGGCCCGAGGATCAATGCGCTTTCGTCGAAGGACTCCAGCGAAACGTGGCGACGGCACCGGCGGGGAGCTTGTAGTTCGCGTACTTCCCTGCCCATCCGATGTTGAACGTGGCGTTGCCCCCAGTGCTGTTCAACACGATGAGAATGAGCGAGCCATCCGGGTTGCGGAACGCGACGTCTTCGAGGCTGCCTTCGCCAAAAGTGTTGGATTCGATGCGGTAAGCGCCGGGGACAACAAACTTGCTTGCCTGTCCGAGCGCCGTGTAATCCACCGTGGGTTCGATTCTTGAAGGTTGCGCGGTGTGGTTCACGGTGATGATGCCGCGGCAAGTGGTGCAGCCTCCGAGAAATGGTTTGTGATCCTGGTCGAGAGCAAGGTTCCACAAAACGACACTCTTTGCCCAGTTACGCGTTGCGCCGATTACGAGCCTCACCTGTTGGTCTAGCAAATTCCCTTTTTGCCAATCGCCGCCAGAGCACTCCGTCATCCAGATGTCTTTGTCGGGGAAGCGGTCGTGCAATTCGTTCTGCGCTGTGACGTTTCCGCCGTAACAATGCGTCGCCGTTCCCGCTGCAAAGGACGCGGCTTTCGCGTCGCTCAGGACTTCCAAGGGATATTGCATCAAGTCCCAGTTGTGATCGAACACCAGGATTTTTGTTTTCAGCTTCGCGTCGCGGAACGCCGGACCGACATGATTCGCCAGGACTTCGGTTTGCTCTGGCGCGGTGAAAATCATGCCGGGATAATCATTCGGAATGAATTTCGGCTCGTTCTGCATGGTGATGGCATAGATGGGAACGCCGGCGGCTTCATACTCCTTCACGAACCGAACGAAATATTTCGCGAACGCCGGATACGCGGAAGGCAGGAGCGCGCCTTGAGTCATGGAGCCAGAAGTTTTCATCCAGCCGGGAGGGCTCCAGGGAGACGCGAAGATCTTCAGATTGGGATTGCGGGCGAGCGCTTCGCGGAGAAGTGGAAGGATGTACGCGCGATCGTGCTCGATGGAGAAATATTTGAGGTCAGGATCGCTTGTGCCGAAAGGCTGCCCCGGCGGTAAGTCGTCGTAGCTGTATTCCGTGAGCGCGAAGTCGCTGGCGCCCATCGGCTGGCGCAGGATGCTGAGGCCGATTCCCTTGGTTGGACTGAAAAGCATCTGCAGGGCTTCTTTGCGCTGCGCTTCGGTGAGCTTGTTCCACATCAGCCAGGCGGAAGAGTCGGTCAGCGAGGCGCCGAAACCGTCCATCTGCTGATACTTCACCGCGTCGTTTACCGTGATGGTGAGATTCGGCGTGCGCGTCGCGCCAAACATCAACGCCGCCTTGTCCAGCAGCGCCTCGTGCAACTCCTCCGAAGACTCGGTGACCTCAATGTGCGGCGCTTCGGTTCCAGAAGGTGGCTTTTGCTGGGCAAGCAAATTCGGCAAGAACAGAAGCGCCGAGCTAGCAGCGACAGCGAGCCTAGCTAACAATACCACTTACCCTCCCCACCTTTTTTCGCAACAGCGCATTTTAAACGATTTACAGCCGGGAATCGTGGAACTGCGCATTATAAAGGACGTGGCTCTCCGTGAGCCGAAGAGCTTTCGAGAACACCCCACAAAGGGTCCAGTTGACCGAAACGGGCCACGCCCAGGGGCAGATCTTCAGAAAAACAGAGGACCACATAGCATAACGCGAACTGATAACCGTCAAACAATGTTATACGGTTGGTTCTCATTTAAAATGGATGAATCAGAAAATGCCTTTGGTCCGAACTTAGGTCGCCCAGGAAGAAAAAGCAGATCCCTCACCGTCGTTCGCAAACAACGCGACCGGGTTCGGGATGACCGATGCTGGCAAAACTTGAACGGCTAGGGAGTCTGAGGGGCGGCTGGGGCAGGGCTATGGCCGGCAGCTTCGCGTTTCCTCCTGAGGCGCTCCTGGGATTTTGGCATGGCTTTGTCTCTGAGCCGAGCTTACTGAGGTTTTTCAGACTCTGGAGGGGGTTCGGCGGCGGTGGGATTTTGCCTGTTCTTGAATTTCGCAAGGGACTGTTGAGAGGCTTCGGCAGACGCGTCTTTGAGCTTCTGGAACGTGGCCAGCGCTTTTTGCGCGTCCTCCGGACGATGCAGGCGGCGATACAAAAGGCTAAGCTGATACCAGGTTTGCTGCAAAATCTCAGGATCTGAATCGGTAGCGGCAGCCTTCTCCAAGTCCGCAACCGCCGCAGCATCATTTCCCAGCAGCTTTTCTGCACGGCCGAGATTGTAACCCTCATGCAGCTGTCCCGGCTTTTCTCGTATCGCGGCCTCCATCAACTCTTTCCCCTTTGCGACGTCGCCCCTTTCCATGAGAAGCACGCCTAACTCATAGCGAGCGAGGGCATCATGCGGATCAATCGCAAGTTCGCTCTGGAAAGCAGCCTCCGCTTCATTCACCTTCATAGCAAGCCGATAGACCGCGCCAAGTTGCTCATGCAGCCCCGGCTGGGTAGGGGCAAGTTTGATCGCCTCGAGGTATTCGTAGATAGCGTCTGGGTAGTGCTCACCTTCAGAAGCAACCTGACCAAGGACCTGATGTACGCGCCATGACTTCGGGTCTTCTTTGAACATCCTTTCGTAGCTGTTCTTGGAGACCTGCAAGTGGGCCTGGCCGCGATGATAAAGAATGTCGGTGTTGTCCGGGGCAAGCTTTGCCGCTTTGTCCAGGGCGTCGGCGGCTTCCTCCGCATGACCCAGCGCAAGTTCGACAACACCAAGCCACATCCAGGCGTTGGCGTCCTTGGGATAGGCCGTCGTTTCTTTACGCAGGGTGGGGATAGCTTCGTCCAACTTGTTTAACCGGTACTGCGCAATCCCCAGAAAGAGGTTCGCGCCCCGAAGCCTTGGATTCAGAACCAAGGCCTTCCGAAAACTGGCAATGGCTTCTTCATGTCGCCCCTGTTCTTCGCGGACCAGACCAAGGTTGAAGTAGGCAGGAGCGAAACTCGGTGCCTCGTTAGTGACGGCGGCGAAGCCTTCGGCAGCGGCGTCCAAGTTGCCGCCGCGCATGGCTTCCGAGGCCTGACGGAAGCGGTCCTCGATACGCGGCGGTATTTGAGCCCAAAGCTGAGCGGCAACTCCACAGATCAGGCAAAAACCAAGCAAGACCGTCATTGGAAAGGACCGCAAGCGCACTCTAATTCGCACGTTTAAATTCTACATCCTTTCGCACAAGGGGGACTGGGACTTAGTCACTTCCAACAGAAAACCCCCCGGCTTCGAAATAGAGCCAGAGGGTTTCAGCCTGAGAAGCTGGACAAGACTCAGAATTGGTAGCGCAATGTCAACTGGATTACCCGTCGAGAGTTGATTGTCCCTCGGGGGCCTTTGGGCACGCCGAACGTGCTGTCCAGAATAAAACCGTCCAAGGTACCAAAAATGTGCCGGTTAAAAGCATTGGGAATGTCCGCTTTGAAGATTAGTGAATGCCCTTCTGCAAGCTCCGTGCGTTTGATAATTGAAAAATCCTCGCTGAAATAGTGCTCACTGCGTATATCGCCCCGCGTCAAAGGCAAATTCCCGAAGAGATAACCGCGCTTGGCCACAAGACCGGGAGCGTTTTGATCAAGAAATGCCGCGCAATTGAAGTAGTTGTTCGTAGTGTTGCTAGTGAAGGTGCCGTCCGCGGAGTTTTCCGAGCAGCCGCTGGGCAAAGCTGGGTCAAAGGAGGACTTGTTCGGACTATAAATCGGCACGCCAGGTATGAGGCTGTATTTAAAGTTGCCACCACTGAAAACTGGAGAAGGTGCGAAGCTGTTCATGATCACCGGAGACCCGCTCTGATAGCGGTGCACTCCACCAATTTGCCATCCCCCAAGCACTTTGCTGGCCGGACCATGGCTGAGATATTTCTTGCCAGGGCCCGCCGGAAGTTCGTAGAGATAGCTAAGGACAACGGCATGGGGTGTGTCCTGATAGCTGAGTGCCTTTTCAGTTTTTAGATTGAAGGGATTTTGCGCACCGAAATTGTTGGACTGAAAGGCAGAAAAGAACGGGAAGAGACTATCTGCATCGGTAAGGGTCTTCGAGTAGGTATACGATGCGAGCAGATTTAGGCCGTTGCGAAAGCGCCGCTCGAGCTTTGCTTCCAAAGCATTAAACGTGGACTGGCCGGCATTTTCTAGACAACAACTCGAGCCGATGCCCTGGTACTGCGGGAAGGGACGAAGCAACTGGCCGATCGGCTCACTGCTTCCATAGAGCGGTACAAACCAGCTGGGGATGGAGACTCCGAGGCTAGCCAGAGTGGCCTGCCCAGCAGGATCTCCCACGGTCTCCGTCTCAATTGTCGTTCCCAGGGCGTAAAACTTCGGATCAATGCTGTTGATTTGCAAAAGATTTGAGTGCAGCCGAGTAGCATGGTTACCCACGTAGCCCACGCTAAGGATCAAGTCGGTGGCTAGCTGATGCTGTACCTCTAAACTCCAGTTTTGAATCATGCCTGGGCGGCCAAAGTTGGGCGCCACGTAATTTGGAAAGCCCCCGTTGAGGAGCGCGGGATCTTTGGCGTTCGAAGGTGGCGTGTAGCTGGGAAAACCCGCGTCTAGCGACTGCACCGGAGAAAAGGCGTTTTGCGATTTGAAGTCCGGATTTACCGTAGTGCCGCTTGTCAGCGAATCGCCGAAATCAGAGTAACTCAGAGCGGCGTAATAGATTCCGTATCCACCCCGAATAGCCATATTGCGAAGGCGGCCCAGCAGCCTCTCCGGCGCGTAGGCGAAACCGAAACGCGGAGCAAAGTCTTTGTAATAGGTATTTGCACCTCTCGCATTCGAGCCGTAAATGAGAGCACCGGGCACAGCAGGGGAGATTGGGACACCGGGTAGCGGATCGCCGCTATTGGGCGCCGTGAGGTCCAAAACAGACATGGCCCCTTTGGCCTCGTGGCGCGGAGTATCCACATCGTAGCGCAAGCCGATGTTCAGGGTCAGATCTTTCCTGAATTTGAAATCGTCCTCAGCATAACCTGCGTAGTAATTGGAGATCCAACGCGGGTTATGGGAGGAGATTTGCAAACTCGCCTCATTTGGAAGCCCAAGTAGGAAGCTGGCAAAAGGATCGCCAGTCTGCGTGTTATTGGGGGCAACCGCCGTCTGGAGATTCTGAAAACTGTAGTTGGGAGAGGTGTTGGCGTTGGCGATCCGGGAGTATTGGGAATACCTCCACTCGAACCCCATGCGGAGCGAGTGACGACCCCTGATCCAGGAAACACTATCCGCCGTAATCAAGCTGTTAGGAACCGCGATATCGAAGCTACCGCCGCCGACACCCTGATATCCGATGCCCAACGGACTGCCACCGAAGCTGAACTGGGGGAAACCAATGCCACTGGCGCCTGTTATGCCCAGTGTCTTTTCCCAGTCTTGACCTGTCACCGCTACTCCTTTACTGGGATTGTAGAGGCGGTTAAAACCGATCGTAAGGTGGTTGAGCAGAGTAGGGCTGATCGTGTCGTCCCAACCGAAGCGCAGGTAGTGGGTGACGCGCGATCTAAAAAAGTTCTGATCTAGCGGCGGGGGAAGCACAGGCGTTCCATTCAGCGCTTCCAAATCACGGTCATTGTAGGAGAAAAACAGCTTATGATTCGTCCCCAAGTTCTGATCTATACGAAAGGACATCGTATAGGTTCGCTGAGGTATGTGGGAATTGAAAAGGAAATTGTTAATCAGCCCGTTCAGGTTCCCGGAAGTTGGCGCAATATTGGGATGCACATTCAAGAAGGTAAGCACCTTTTGCGCCACGGCGCTGTTGAGAGGAACCTGATTATTGGCAAAGGCGATGCGGCCTCCGACGAAACCGGTGGGGCATGAGACAGTCGCAGGATTAAAAATCTGCCCTTTTCTTTCTGGAGTGTTATCGCAGGGGTTCAAAATCGGATTGCCGCTGGTATTCGTCAGAACCGGGCCCAACAGAGCGGAAAAGTCGCCCGTGCGTTCCGCATCGGTGGGCAGCGTCGTGATGTTTGATGTGCCGATGTTGTTGCGATATTGCTCATAGGAGAAGAAGAAGAAGGTTTTATCGGTGCCTTTGTAAAGCTTGGGGATCCAAACGGGGCCACCGAAGCTTCCGCCGAAGTCGTTTTGGTGATCCCTTGGCTTCGGTGCACCATTCAAATCGTTTTCCCAAGAATTGGCGTTCAGTTTATCGTTGTGCAGGATGTCAAACGCCGTACCGTGAAACACATTTGTACCGGATTTGGTGGTGAAGCTTTCCACGCCGCCAGAGGTGCGGCCGAATTCTGCTGGAACGGTCGAGGTTGTGACTTTGAATTCGTTGAGGGCCTCGACAGAAGGAGCGTTCTCATCAAAGGTGGAACCCAGTTCCGCATGCACGATGCTCGCGCCATCGAGAATGACTTCCGTGCTGAAGTTCTGCCCGCCCGATAATTTCGATTCGAAAACGCCAGAATTGGCATGATCACTATTGGTTCCCGGGCCAGCCGTGCCGGGGGTCAAAAACACGAAAGCCTCTGGCGAACGCAGAAAGCTCTGTCCCGTAGCCGCGATGGACAGCGGCAAATCTTCAATTTGCCTTTTGTCCACGACCGTACCGATATCGGACGACTCCGCTTGGATACCAGGCGCATCAGCAACGACCGTAAGTGTTTCGGACACGGTACCGGGTGTCATGGTGAAATCTAGCGAAGAGGTCGTGTTGATCTGCACGATAACCCCAGTTTTTTCTTCGGTTTTGAATCCCTGAGCAGCAACCGAGACTCTATATGTGCTGACGCGCAAATCGAAGAGGCGATAGCCGCCCGTCGGTCCAGTGGTGGCGGTATAGACAGCACTGGTCGCAGTATCAGTCGCTGTGACGGTGGCGCCAGTAACGGCACCGCCCGTGGAGTCGAGAACTGTGCCCGCAATCGTGCCGCGGTCGGACTGCGAGAATCCCGGGGTGGCCGCGGCGAGAACGAACAGGGCTACGGCGATGTAGCGGGCCGCCGCAGACTGAGCGAAAGAGGAATGACAGCATTGAGCGAAAGAGGAGTGACGGGCGAAAATCCGGAACGGGACGGATGCAAAGCGTACGAAGCGCATCTACTTGCCTCCTGCACAGCCGCGCCGAAGCGACGAACGCTTAAGGCGTAACGATATTCTCGACTGATCCGCGCACCATGGGCGGGTGGGAAGCATTTGTCCCGCAGGCCGGACGAAAAGCGGGACGATGAGCCGAATCGTGGGCCAAGCGGCGAACGCTAAGCAGACGATTGTGAACGCTGCTCCCAGCGACCCCCAAACTTTGCGCACATTTAGCCTCACAAAAATTCAGTTGTCAACAAGAAATTTCTTGAATAAGGTTTAGACAAACGTTTGTCTTGTGCATTCTAGAGCGCAGAAAGGGCAACTCGGGCGCAGAATCGCACCGGCAGGTCGCTCACCAATGAGGACGGGCAAATCTGGAAGCTGGGATTACCGTGATTAGGTCAACCTGCAATCTCTTGTTCAGGCTATGCTTATGCAGCCCTTGAAAGAAAAAGACGGAGTGGAAACGGGTCTTCCCCGCAAAGCCGGAACCCCCCGAGAGGGTCATGGTGAACGCGAACCAAGAAAGACTCGCCACTACAACTTGAAGGGCGTATGCCAAAAACCAGACGTAGAAATCGCAGAGTCACCCGTGGCCGGACGCAAGGAAAACCAAAACGGCGGGGAGCGGCCCGTCAGCCTGAAAATTTTGGCGGACTACCTGGGGTTGTGCCCGGCGACGGTGTCCGTGGTGCTGAACAATGTTCCGGGGCGATCGATTCCCGCCGAAACGCGCGAGCGTGTGCGGGCGGCGGCGCGGAAATTCAATTATCAACCGAGCTTGCTGGCGCGTTCGCTTCGAAAACAGCGAACGTTTACCGTGGGCGTGCTAGCGCCGGAGCTGAGCGACGGCTACCACACGATGGTGATGAGCGGCATCGGGGATCACTTGATGCGCGAGGGGTACTTCTACTTCATCGCGCATCACCGTCACAAGCCGGACATGATTGAAGAGTATCCGCGATTGCTGGTAGGTCGCGGCGCGGAGGGATTGATCGCGATTGATACGGCGCTCGCGCATCCGTTACCCGTGCCGGTGGTGGCGGTGGCGGGTCATCGCAAAATTGCGGGAGTGACGAATGTGGTGCTGGATCATAAGCGCGCTGCGGAATTGTCGCTGCGGCATTTGCATCAGCTCGGGCATCGACGGATTGCGTTCATGCGCGGGCAGCCGTTCAGCGCGGACTCGGATGACCGCTGGAAGAGCATTGTGAGCGTCGGGCGAGAATTGGGGCTGGAAATTCGTGCGGACCTGACGATTCAGCTGGAGCGCGACTTGACTTCCCCGGAGCTGGGCTATCCCGTGGTGCAGGAGCTGCTTCAAAAGCGGCGGCGATTCACGGCGATTGTGTCGTTTAATGATATCGCGGCGATTGGAGCGATTCGCGCGTTGCAGGACGCGAATCTGCGCGTCCCGGAAGACGTGTCGGTGATTGGATTTGACGATATTCAGGTGGCGGCGTATCACACTCCGAGGCTGACGACGATTCGTCAGCCGCTGCGCGACATGGGCGAAACGGCGGCGCGGATTTTGTTGCAACGCATGCAGGGATTCAAGGACTATCCGGAAGAGTTTGCGGTGCCGCCGGAGCTGATTACGCGGGAGACCACGGCGCAGGTGAATCCGCGCATCCGGCGGCGGTAGGGCTTGCGGGGCTAGTAGAAGGTACCGCGGGAATTGTTGCGGAATCTTTTTCTTTCGAGAACAATATTGCGGACAAAAGGAGCGTTCCTCTCATGAAAATGCGACACCTGGTTTTTGCTTTAGCGGTTGCGACGCTGTCGGTGGGCGCGTGGTCGTATGCGCGTTCGCGAGCATTCGAAAGCGCTCCGGCGGCGCCCGCAGGCGAATCGGCGAAGGCTTTTCTAGGGCGATGGGATTTGACGTTGAAAGACGGAAGTCGCGAGTATCCTTCGTGGCTCGAGCTGAGCCAGGAAAGTGGGCGCTTGGTGGCGCAGTTCGTCGGGCGTTGGGGAAATGCGCGGCCGCTGCCGAAGGCTGAGCTTTCGAAAGGAAAGCTTACTTTCGTTTCGCCGAAGGAGGAAGAGGGCGCACAGGCAGATTTGGTTTTTGAGGGGGCGCTGGCGGGCAAAA
>Ga0126376_10000913_pt1 | contig 15269 bp, 10 predicted proteins | sample PanSoiMetPlot_15_FD_92760 | JGI IMG/M metagenome (GOLD analysis project Ga0126376, IMG submission 92760) | Tropical forest soil microbial communities from Panama - MetaG Plot_15 | ecosystem: Environmental > Terrestrial > Soil > Tropical forest > Bulk soil | place: Panama | collected 2016-02-17
GGTAATGACATTGTTCTCGATTGAGAGATCGAAGTCTTGCTGTTTCATTCCAGGCAGTTCGGCCTCGAGCACGATCTGATCCTTGTTCTCATAGATGTCGACACTGGGCGCCCATGCGCCCCGGCCAATGCCCTCATCGCCGAAGGCACGAGTCAGGTTGGTCGAGAACAAGCGATTCACTTCTTCCTGTAAAGTCCGCAGGTCGCGGAACGGGTCGTAGCGAACAATAGTCATGGGTCTCACTTCCTCCTAATAATCCTTGTATCTTCTGTTAATGCCGCTCAGGTAGCTGAGCGTGCCGTCATAATAAAGGTTGAGTGTCGAACTGTCAAGGCGCGCCGCAAGAAAGCTTTTAGGCCACAAAAAGGCACAAAAAGCACAAAAGCAAGAGTCAGTGAAGGAAACTTTTGGGTGCCTTTTTGCGGCTAAATTCCGAAGAAGCGCTTGATAGCGGAGAGGATACCGGCGGAGGAGTCGGAACTGGTGGCGGTGGAATCGGCTTGCGAGGCAAGGCCTTCCCGGCGCTCAGACATGACGAAACTGAGCGATTCCACCAGGTCGGGGTTCGTATCAAACACTCTTTTCATCGCCGCATGGCCGATTTCCAGAACTTCTGTCTCTTCAAGAGCGAGGACATTGGCTGTTCGGGGCTCGCCGGTAAAGAGTGCCATCTCCCCGAAGAAGTCGCCTTCGTTGAGTGTCGCGACCGTTCTTGGGCGGCCATTCTCGTTGACCTGGACGCTCACTCTGCCTTTGTGTACGACGAACATTGAGGAACCAGGGTCACCAGCCCGGATAACTGTTTCACCCGGAGCGAAGACGTGCCTGACTGCGGCCTGAGCGAGCATCGTGGTCTCATCGGCTGACAACGGCGCGAAGATATCGACCGCCGACAGTCGTTCGGTAATTGCACCGCCGTCACCATCTCGCATTTCAGAACCGTGTCGCCGCTCGATATGGAGTGTTCGGGTTGGGAAGGCGAAGTTCAAACCCGCGCGCCGGAATGCATACCAGATCCGTTGGCGAACGAGGGCATCGGTATCGTTGTATTTGGCGTAGTCTATCAGCCAGTACTTCACCTCGTAATCGACGCCGTTGTCACCCAGATTTTTAATTCTGACGATGGGTGTGACTTTGTCTGAAACGTTGTCGGCTTCGCGCACCGCCTCGCGCACGACGTGGATCGTCTTGGCCGGCGAATCCGTGTAGAGAGTGTTGAAGAAGACAAGCCGCGCGTTCAGGTTGTCGCGCGGGCAAACCTCGATCGGCTCGCGGGCGGCGTTGCTGTTGGCGATTAGCACGATGTGGTTCTGAAATGTCCTGATTTTAATGGCGCGCCAACTGATTTCTTCCACGACGCCAGTGTGTCGCTGCGCTCCGACTGTAATCACGTCGCCTACCTGAAAGGGCCGATCGGCTTGCAAGGAGATCCCTGCGAAGAAGTTGCCGAGTGTATCCTGTAGTGCGAGACCGAGGATGACACCGAAGATGGCTGAAGTCGTGAAGAGTGCTCCGAGGTTCACGTCCGGAAAGAGAAACGTGAAGGCGACCAGAAACAGGATCGTAAAGACGATGATCGTGAATATGTTTCTGATCAGTGTCGGCGTGTCAATTCGTTTGAGCGAGAATGCGAGCGCGAAGAAGAGCGAGTTGAGCGCGCGGACAAACAGGTAAGCGAGGATTCCGATTAGAAACAGCTTGACGACAGTGATTATAGTGTCTGCCGAAGGAGAGGGGCGGGCGCCCATCCGGTGCTCCAGCAGTGTCTTGACTTCCGGAGTCAGCGACCAAAACAAGTAGGTGGCCAGCAAGGCGACTGCTGACGCAACCAGGAAGAGAACAATCTTATTAGTGAAACGTGGGCGAGTCACTCGCGTTCTTTTATCACCAAATTGCGTGGCAAGAAAGTCTCATTTAGACAGGATTTGCAAGATTGTTCATGATTATCATGATAAATCTTGCAAATCCTGCCTAGAAGCGCGTTAGACCAGGAAAGAGCGTAATTAGAATGAACACCGCGGAAATAATGGTCACGAGAATAGCTGTCGCCCACGCGGCTAAATTATAGATACGTCCGTTGACATACCTGCCCATCAGCTCGCGATTGTTAACCAGCCGCAACACCGCGAACAGCACGAACGGGAGCAACAATCCATTGATCACCTGCGTGACGAGTAACACCCGAATCAACGGCAGATTTGGCACCACGGCAATCGCCGCTCCTACGGCAACAAGAAAAGTAAACGTACCCAAAAAAATCGGCGCTTCGCGGAAACTCCGCGAAACGCCTTTTTCAAATCCGAGCGCTTCGCTAATCGAGTAGGCTGTTGCAAGCGGCAATACGCCCGCCGCGAGCATCGAGGCGCCGAAAAGTCCGAGGCCGAAGAGCGTTTCGGCGTAACGGCCGGCAAGTGGTCGCAAGGCACGAGCAGCGTCGGCCGCGGTCGATATCTGGATACCGGCTTTGTGAAGCGTTGCCGCGGTCGAGATGATAATGAAAAAGACGATAAGGATCGCAAAGACTGTCCCCACCCAGACGTCTGTTCTCGTCTTCGGATAGTCTTCTGGCGTGACTCCTTTTTCGACGACGGAAGACTGAACGTACACCTGCATGTATGGCGAGATCGTGGTTCCGATGACCGCCACAAACGTGAAGAGAAATGCCTGCTCGAGTTTGAACTCCGGTCGAACCAGACCGACTGCGACTGCACCCCAATCAGGCCGGGAAAGAAACGCAGAGACGATATAGCCGAGGAAAACAAGCGACATTAACAGAAAGGCTCGCTCCACACGCTTGTAAGAACCCTTCACGACGAGCCACCACACAAGCATTGCTGCCAGGGGCACAGATACAAAACGCGACACACCGAAGAGCTCAGTCGCCGCGGCGATGCCGACGAATTCAGAGACTGTCACGCCGGCATTCGCCACCAACAGCGCCAGCATGATTAGAGCGGTCCAGCGCACACCGAAACGTTCGCGGATCAGATCGGCGAGACCTTTACCAGTGACGGCGCCCATGCGAGCACACATCTCCTGAACGATACCCAGGCTAATAGTGAGTGGGATGAAGATCCAGAGGAGTGAGTAACCGAAGTCTGCGCCTACGGAAGCAAAGGTGGCGATGCCGCCGGCGTCATTGCCGGCATTGGCCGTGATCATTCCCGGGCCGAGGATGGCGATGTAAGCGAGCAGGCGTCTGCGGCGCGCGACGGTCTGTCGCACACCTTGAGCGCCGCGACGCATTAAGCGACGTCCGGCAGCTCGAACTGCTGCTCGCGGTTCTGCCATTTGGGGGGTCACCGTCCTTCATAACGCCACAAGAAGCCACAAAACGAATATTAGCCACAAAAAAACACAAAGTCCCAAATGAAGAATTCAAAAGGTTCGGCGGATCAAATTCATCTATCGCTTTGCGATTTTTTGCGCCTTTTTGTGGCTAACTGAAGAGGCGAGGCAGGCGCTGTCGCCAGTCTCTTGGCAACAGAATCTCCATCGCATCGTCTACAGTGATGATGCCGAGTATATCCGCAGAGTCATCGATCACGGGAAGCGCCAGTAGATTGTACTCAGCAATTCTTTGCGCCACCTCTTTCGCGGACTCACCAGGGTCTGCCTGCTGAAACTCAGTACGCATCACTTCTTCGAGCGGCGCTGATGGATCAGCGAGTATCAAACTGCGGAGTGCGATAACTCCAACCAGCTTCCATGAGCCCTCCGCCTCGACCACGTAGAGGTAATAGATCATGTTTGGCGTTTCCGCCATCTCACGCAGTCTCGCGAGTGCTTCGCCGACGGTGAGCGCGCGCGGCAACGTGACGAATTCCGTCGTCATCAATCCGCCGGCCGTGTCGTCTTCATACGGGAGCAGTTCGGCAACGTCTGCCTGCTCTTCGTGCTCCATGAGTCCGAGCAACTCTTCCGCCTTCTCTTCTGGAAGATCGCCCAGCACATCTGCCGCTTCATCAGGCGACATCCATTCAAGAATGTCTGCCGCACGTTCCTGGTCCATGTCGCCGAGGATTCTGGCCTGAGACTCGGCAGGCATCTCTTCGAGTGTCTCCGCCGCGGTTTCGTCGTCGAGCGCTTCGACGACTTCCGAGCCATGGTGATATGAAAGCGCTTCTGCGAGTCGCGCGATCTCAACCGGGTGCAAGCGCGCGAGCTTATCGCTCGACGATTTCAACTGGACTGTGGCTGCATCGGTAGCGAGATAGCCAACGTCAGCCCAATCGAGCACTTCAACCGGCTTATTTGTGCCGGCGAATCCAGCCGGCGCGAGCCGCCGCCAAAGTCCCTGAAGACTCACGTCGGCTCCGGTTACGCGCCAGTCGCCGGCGGCCTCGATGATCTGAACATCGTTGACGCGAACCACACGCTTGCCGTCGACATCGATCAGTTGTTTGTCGAGCACATCGCGCGCCAGCAGCACTTCGCTTTCGCGACGCACGAACGGTCGCAGGTCGAGAATGTCAGAGTTGAGACGCACGCCGTGCTCACTAAACTCAGTGATGCGCCATCGCGAGAGAAAGAAATCGCGCCGTCGATAACGCGCAACCAGGCCTGTCACGGGAGGATGCTCGTCCGTACCGAGACGCACGATCACGTCCTTAACGGTAGCGACACGCAACCCTTCAAGGTCACGAATGGGCCGACCTAAGACCTGCGATAGATACAGCATGGTTCGTAAGACATAATACAGGATTTATATGATTTGACAGGATGGACAAGACATCTTGTTCATCCTGCAAATCATGTAAATCCTGTCTAAAGTCTTTTATCGAGTAAGTCCCTGGCGAGCTTCAATGCAGGGTCATTGTGAGAATAGATATCGGTTCTGGTGAGTGTAATAAATCGATCCGGCTTGATTCCCACTCCTTCGAGTCGCACGCCGCCGGCAGTGCGATAGTCAAATTCGCTCACATCCAAAACGCCACCGTCTGGTAGCGCGTGCCTGTTTCGTATAGCCAACACGCAACCACACGTGCCGCTGCCGATAATCTGCGCGCGACCCTTAGCCTGTAACGCAGCCGCCAGGATTTCGGCGGCGCTCGACGTGTTTTCACTCGTGAGCACAACGAGCGGAAGTTTGCTTGGCGATGATGCGATACTGCGCCATAAACGTTTCGAAAAAGTTTGCAGCTCAAACGAAGCACCCGAGCGATCAGCAAACTTCCCGAGGTTCGTGCCCTCTTCGAGAAATAGCGATGCAACATCAGCCATCGCTTCAGCGTCGCCACCCCCATTAGCCCGTAGATCCAGGACGACGCCTTCAGCGCCGTCTAAAACGTCAGGTAGCTCCTTTGAAAATTCCAGCGCGACGCTTTGCGTGAAAGCATCGAGCCGGAGAATCGCGATGTTTCCTTTTCGCTGGTTGTTGAATCCCAACTGACGCTGGCTCCAGTAGCGCTGAAGCATAACTGACTTCTGTTTTCCCCCACGCGTCTTCCAGCCAACTTTTACGCTGCTGCCCGCTGGACCTTCAAAGATAGATCCGATACTTCGCAAACGTGTGGTGCCATCATCTACCAGGCCCGCATTCTTCATGCGTTGCGCGATAAATTCGGCAACCGGATCGTTATCGACACTGACGATTACGTCCCCTGGACGAATATCAGTTCGCGACGCTGCCGACCCTAGTTCGATGTGTATGACGGTCGGCACGCCTTCCACCTCGCGAACAGTCAGTCCCACCGTCACGAAACGCGGACTCCACCAATCAAATTTTTCATCCGGTGAATAAACGCGCGTGTGCGCATCTTTCAATGAGGCAATCATCTGCCGCAAGACTTCGTAAAACTCCTGGGTGTTGCCGGCGCGTGCTGCTGCAGGACGATACGTGGCGCGTTTTGCCTGCCAGTCGATCCCGCGAAACTTCGGATCGTAGTAACGTTCCTCAATCGTTTCCCAAACGTCATCAAAAACGATCAGGCGGCCTTCAACCGTTGTGGTGGAAACAAGTGACGAATCGTCGTGAGCTGCTCGTGAGCTGGAGATTGCGGACTGAAAAACACAGATCGTACAAAGTACAAAGCACAAAGTACGAAGCATCCACGAATACTGTGGTACTGGGTTTTTCCTGTTGCTTCCCATGCCTACCTCGGTGGTTTGCGAAAGTTATAGCGCAGTAGCACGCGCATCGGTATCGGTGTTCCGTTCTTCATTGCCGGGAAGAAGTGCAATCGTCGAACAGTTGCAACGGTTGATTCGTCAAGTCCGAATCCAGCCCAGCGAACGATTTGAACGTCACCCACCTCACCGTCGGCTCTCACATCAACGGCGACATCGACTATAGCTTCAGCCTCAGCGAGCGCGGCAGTCTGCGGATATGTGGGTCGTAGTCGTTGATAAGGCCGTGGCAATCGAATCCCCTGAACTTCGGCAGTCTTTTCGTCGTCGGGTGCTTCCGCGATCAATGCTTCGGGAGCGGTGGTCAAAATGGTTCGCTGAATACGTTCATCCTCGTGGCTCTTCTTTATCAGTTCGACCAGGCGTCGACTAAAAGCTTCGGCTGCGAGGTATTGTGACAACTTCGATTCTGCTTTGGTTGCCTCAACGTTTTCAAAGCTGGGACGTTCCCATAAAAGCAAACGACCGCTTCTCGCGCTCACCAGAAATATGGAGCAATACGATTCATAGTAGACCGGCATTTCAAAGGATGAGCGGCGCAACGTCTGAGCATCGCCAAGTATATAAAACTCACTCGCCAACGCAGCGCCGAGGTCGCGAGCTTCGGCCACCGAAAGATTCAGTGAACCCGAATACCCGATTCCCTTCGCAGCGGCGCGGCTCAAATCAGCATCAGCGACAACTACCTGTCCGTTGGCTCGAAGACGGTCGCGAAGAATATCGGTTGCCTGTTTCGCGATCGGCGTTGAGCCGAAGTCCAATACACTTACAGTCGGCGTCTGACTTGTCTGTGCGTCGGCTTTACCAGCCAGCAGCACAAGCAAGCCCAAGCCACATAACAAACTACATCTGTGCCTTTTGAGCCTCTTGATGACTACCACGATGATAAAGCTCGTAAACTTCAGTTTTCACATCCGCAGGAAAACACACCCGGTGCAGTTCGTAAGCATGCTGAAGTCCTCTAACCACATTGCTCACTTCGCTGATCTCTCGAATCTGTGGCGATGCATAACCGCTCTCCACGTAGATGTGTGTTTTGGGTTCCGATTTTTCAGTCTCGTAATAACTGTAGTAAGGAACATCACTGGCGCGGTCTTCAATGAAGTAGTAGTCAGGATCAAAACCTGCCTGCGCGATCGTCTGCCTCGCTGTTACCAGAAAATCGGCTTTCTGGTCCTGCGGCATGTCCAGATCGATTGCTTTGAATAAGCGACGGGAAATAAACCGTCGACTAAGATCACTCAGAATGCTATCGCCGGATTTTTGCCACTGCTTGATGTGAAAGACAAAATCGGAGTCGTCAACCTGCATGTGCTCGGTGATCGTCAACGGCTCGCGTCGCAGGATCTTTTCAAAGGCAGTTCCTGATGCATACCAGATCTTTTTACCCTCATCGAGCAGCTCCAATGCGCGGCGAATGATCGAACGCAACACTGCTTCTGCCGATCGCAGCGTGCGATGAAAATAGACCTGGCGAAACATGTAGTAACGAGCTTGCAGGTATTCTTCGACGGCATAAATGCCACGCGCCTGGACGTAGATGCGATCGGCAGCCTCATCGATTGCAAGAGCGTTGATGATCCACTCGAGATCATAGATACCATACTTCGCCCCCGTCATTAGCGAGTCGCGCAGCAGGTAGTCCATACGGTCCACGTCAAGCTGTGACGAAACGAGCTGGGCCAATGCGGCTGGTTGAAATTTACCTTCGATGATCGACGCGACTTTGCGAGGAAGATCCTGCGAGTGAGAACGCAGCAGCTCACCGATTTCAGAATGCTCGTCGAGGATCGCCTGCACCGTCCATCGCTCGTGATGAAAGTTGAGCACCTTTTCCATCACGTGCGAGAAAGGACCATGACCCACGTCGTGAAGCAGTGCCGCAGCGCGCGCGGCGATGCGATCGTCAGGATGGATCGCATATGTCTCACTCAATCGATCGAGCACGCGTGTCATCAAATGAAATGCGCCCAGTGAATGAGTGAAGCGAGAGTGTTCGGCGCCCTGGTATGTGTATAGACCAAGACCGAGCTGCTTGATGCGACGCAGGCGTTGAAACTCTGCGGCATCGATCAACCGCATCATCAACTCACCTTCATCGGAATCTGTTTGCAGACGGATGATGTTATGAACTGGATCCCGGTAGATGCGTTCAGCCATTGCGCGAATCTTAACAGATGCTGGATGTGAGTCATGTAAATCTTGTTAAATCTTGTAGATCCTATCCACCCGACCGGTTCTGAGAGCGCAATCGCCCCGGCCCTCAAACTAGCCCAAACTACGGTTGAAATTTCTGGATTTTCCCATTTTTTTGGATTTGAACCGAGGGCTCACCTCACGCGTGGTGGCCTCAAGCCTACGAATACTTAGGGATCTCTCCAAACTGGGAGGTGGGCATGGCATTTGCCAAAACCTGAGCTAGGCTAGGCCTCTTTTTAAGCCGCTTGTTTTAGTAATTCTTCGGTGCTGCCAATAAAAAGGGAGTTTTTTCACAGGAGGGGGCAGTCACTTTTGTTGTCTAGTTCAAGAAAGGAAAGCAGAAAATGAAGAATGTCTTTAAGTTTTTAGTGGTGGTTTGTCTGGCGTTTGCTGCGTCAGCGGCGTTAGCGCAGACCACCCTCACTACCGGATCGATCGCGGGTGACGTGATCGATGCCAACGGTGCGATCGTACCCGGTGCAACTGTCAAAGTTTCCGGCCCCCTGGGTGAACGTACGACCACCACAAATGATCAGGGACATTATGTCTTTGATAACCTCGTACCCGGTAGCTATACAGTCCGCGTCGAGAAGGAAAACTTCAAGGCCGCAGAAGTGACGGAAATAACAGTTCTGGTCAATAAGACCACGACTGCCAACGTTACTTTGCAGGCCGGACAGATTTCCGAAGTCGTTACGGTTACAGGTGGCGGCAATGCAGTCGATCAAGCGACGACAGCTATCAGCTCAAACCTGAACGATCAGCTGTTCAACAATGTCCCCGTTCAGCGCGCCGTTTCAGGATTGTTCTATTTGGCGCCGGGAACAGCAGATGGCCTCGGCGGCGGCAGAGACAATCCGTCCATTTCCGGCGGATCAGCGCTTGATAACTTGTACGTCGCAGATGGCGTGAATATTACTGATTCAGCTTTTGGTGGTATTGGTACTTTCTCCCGTTCGTACGGTGCTCTCGGCACTGGTATCAACACCTCCTTCGTAAAAGAAGTTCAGGTCAAGACTGCCGGTTTTGAACCGCAGTACGGCCAATCCCAGGGCGGCATCGTGAACATCGTTACGCAATCAGGCGGTAACGAATATCACGGCGCTATCTATGGTTATGCGAATCCGAAGTCGTTCGAAGCAGGCAGGAAGCAACCCGACGATTTTCCGCGTCGAAATCCTGGCGGCAAGCTCCTGCATCAGGAAGGATACGATGGCGGTGCCGACATTGGCGGTTATGTGCCGGGCGCCCGCAACAATCTGTTCTTCTTCGGATCCTTCAACCCCACAGTGAAACGAGACATCGTCCGTGGAGCTGAAGCAAACTCGCTGAATCCAGTCGACTCCGGATTGAGAAGAATCCGTGGTCCTGAATTCGCTCTTCGTACGCGTACATACAACTACGCTGCCAAGGGAGAGTGGTTGATCAACCAGAATCACCAGGTTACGTTCTCGATCTTCGGTGATCCTTCCAAGACGAATAACTCTTCTTTTAGAAGTCTTATCATCGACAACACAACCTCGGACAGTATTCTGGATTACGGAACCCGAAACATCGCGATCAGATACAACGGCACCTGGTCCCCAACTTTGACCTTTAATGCATCGTTGGGCCTCGGCAAAACACGATTCAATGAAACCGGGTTTGCAAACTTCAATCAGATTGCTGACAGACGCGGTTCTGATCAGCTCAATATTCAAGCTTTCACCGGGCAGCTTCCCGCTCGCGGAAACTTCACTGCAATCGGCTTGGGCTTCTTTGAGCCGACTGACAGCAGAACCAGACGCGCCGATTTTAACTTGTCGAAGATCCATGACATGTGGGGACAGCACACGCTCGGTATTGGTTACACATTCCAGCGTGGTCTCTACGACGGCACCCGTGATCGTAGCGGTCCGAAGTGGACGATTCCGGCAGGAAACGGCCTTGCCTCGGGTCAAACAGCGAACGTTCAGTTGCGGTTGCGTTTCCGGACCGGCACTTCCGGTGGCTTGCTGCCGCTGTTCCCAGTGCGCCTGGCAGATGGCACTACCGCGCAAATACCGGTTCGTCTCCAGGTCATTCGCGCTGAATTTGGAGATCCGAGCTTCTCCACGTTCTCGAACTATCATGCCTGGTACGCTCAGGACACCTGGCGCTTCAACAAGTACATCACTGGTCTCTTCGGTATTCGATGGGAGCAGGAACGGTTGAATGGAAGCCCAGGAACGAGCGGACAGCGTATCCACTACACTCTGACCGATAACTGGGCTCCACGTCTTGGCGTCACAGTAGATCCACTCGGCCATGGGAAAACGAAGGCCTTCTATAACTACGGACGGTTCTTCGAATACCTGCCATTGGATTTGGCTGAACGCTCGCTCTCGTCTGAGAAAGACTGGACGGGAAGCTTGTTTGTTCCCGATTTCACAGTTAATGGATCCGGACAGCGGATTGCCGTTATCAATCAGTTCGGAACAGTAAATCCGATCATTGATGCAGCACATCAGTTGCCGGGAGGAACAACGATCTCAGCTCAGGATCCTGCAAACGCATTCTCGGCGGGAACGAAGCTCGGTTTCACAGATGAACATACATTCGGCTTTGAGCAGCAGTTGCCGCATAACTTCACGTTCTCGGCGCGATATATCGATCGTCGCTCGAAACGGATTATTGAAGACGCGGCCGTGCTGTCGCCCGAAGCTGCACTGTCTTGCGATTGGCCGAATTGCGACACCTTCGCTATTAACCAGGTGTACTCAATCGTGAACATCAGCAGCCACCTGGATGCGTTCACCAATCTGCATCCGTTCATCTTCAATCCGACCTTCAACGCAGCCGGGCTCATCACAAATACGCCCGCCGGTTGTGCGTCAACCTTGTTTAGCGGACTGCGCCAGCCGAATTATTACTTCGACCATGGCTCAACGTCCGTCTGCTTTGCTCAGACCGGTATCGATGCCGATGGGAATACACTTGTCAGTCCGGATGGAACGCCAGATGGATTCCCGGATGCCGTGCGTAATTACAAGGCACTCGAGATCGAGCTCAATCGCCGCTTCTCGAATGGTTGGCAGGGCTTCTTCAACTGGCGCATAGCCAGTTTGAGGGGCAACTTCGAGGGACACCTGCGTAACGACAATGGCCAAACCGATCCTGGTATCAGCTCATTGTTCGACTTTACCCAGGGCGACCTTAACCTGCTGGGCGACCAGTTTGCTATCGGACCACTCAATAGCGATCGGCGTCACATCATCAACGTGTATGGCAGCTATTCGTTTGATAAAGCGCGTGGCTGGGGCATGCTTAATGGACTTAACATCGGTCTCAACATGCGTTATGAGACCGGGCTTCCGATTAACAAACTCGACCCGCATCCGGTTTACCTGAATACGGGCGAGGTTCCAGTCGGAGGACGAGGCAGCCAGGGTCGTACGCCAAATTACGCCCGCTTCGACCTTCACACGGATTATGCGTGGAAGGTTACTGAGAACTCGAAGCTGAAGCTCACGGCAGATTTCTTCAATCTCTTCAACAGCCAGAAAATCTGGCGGTTTGATGAGAATAACGCCCTGGATTTTGTGGGCGGTGGAAATCCGCCGAATCCTGACTTCCTCAAGCCCCGACCATATCCGGGACTGGGATACCATCTACCATTCAACCTGAGGCTGGGTCTCAGATTTGAATTCTAATTTGATTCGGCAACGAATCTGCATAGGGAGGAGACGCAAGTCTCCTCCTATTCTTTTTTCAGTGAGTCAGGTATCATTACTTTCCCTACTCTTTGACCTTAAATTCCGTCAGTCACGGGAGTACTAAGATGTTCCGGACAGTGCTCTACTCCGCCATAGTAGTTGTCGTAATTTGTAGTGCGAGCGCGGTCGCGAGCGGCCAACGAGTTCCGCGCCCAAACGGGGTTCAATGGCAGATCCACGGTCAGCTTCGTTATGCGCAAGGTGGTCGGCCGGCCGAGTTTATCCTGGTGCGTTTGGAAAGTTTTGGAGGTGGTTTAGCTGGCGAAACAACAACCGATCGCAATGGTCGATTCACATTTACCGGAATAGCACCCGAACTTTTCATTGTGTCTATTAGAGTCCCAGGCTTTAACGAGATACAGCAGCAAGTTGATCTTCGCACTAACGTCACTGATTACGTTCAATTGCAACTGGTTCCAGCAGAGAAGAACGTCCCGATCGAGTCAGCGGCGAAGCATCCAGGCGTAGTAGATGCGAACGTACCAGAAGCCGCACGCTCCGAGTTCGAGAAGGGGAGTCATGCTGTTTTGCAGGAAAACAATTTGAACAAGGGGATCGTCCACCTGGAAAACGCCGTGCGGCTTTACCCGCAATACCTGGAAGCGCTGTTGCTACTCGGTACCGCATACATGGATAAGCAGGACTGGTCTAAGGCTGAGGCTGCTTTGCACCAGGCAATCGCACGCGATCCTAAAACAACCGGCGCATATTTCGCGCTCGGCGAACTATACCTGCGGCAGAAAAAGTATCCTGAGGCTGAGACAAACATGCTTTCAGGGATTCATCTCGATCCGAAATCGGTCCAGGGCCATTTCCTGCTCGGGCGCCTGTACTATGGACTCGGAGATCTCGCGAAGGCAGGACCACATGTGGGAACGGCGCTGCAATTAGATCCGAAGTTTGCTCGCGGACATTTGCTGGCTGCGAATATCCTGTTGCGCGCTCGCCAGACGGAAAATGCCATTGTCGAATTTGAAGAGTATTTGCATCTGGAACCCAAAGGTGAATATGCAGAACAAGCCAAGCAGACTGTGGCGAAACTCAAACATCCGTCGCCCTAGAAATTGTTGTCATATCAAGTTCATTGTCTCCCCCAATGACATAAAGTCCTGAAGGAGAATTACAAATGCCGGCTCGATTGTTGCCTATTGTGCTGTTTTTATCTCTGCTGCTGTGTGGCGCGATTGTTTCTGCAGGCCAGAACAGAAATGAAGCTGCGACCCTCGCTGGACGGATAACTGGTCAGGTGCGTTTCGCTGATACCGGCCAACCCGCTTATAACGTGCTCGTAAGCTGCGACAATATTAATGGTGGTTTAGTTGGACAGGTGCAGACTGATAGAAATGGACGATTCACTTTCACGCCCCTTACGCTTGCGCAATTTAACATTACCGTACGAGTGAACGGTTATATCGAGGAAACGCAGAGTGTCGAGCTCATGACGTCACCCAGCGCTTATTTGCAGTTTCAGTTGAAACCCGATAAGTCGAAGCCGGCGGTGACAGCGAACCAGGGGGTTGTTGATGCTTCGGTCCCGGAGAGTGCGCGACGTGAATTCGATGCTGCTTCAAAGGCCTTGGCAACCGGAAAGAAGGAGGGAACCGAAGAGGCGGTTAATCACCTGGAAAAGGCTTTAGCCGCGTATCCCCATTTCGCACAGGCCGCTTTGATGTTGGGCACAGCATACATGGATCTTGGACAGTGGGATAAGGCGGAACACGCGCTCAAGCAGACGTTAGAGATTAACCCGCAGGCAGCCAACGCTTTGTTTGCACTCGGCGAGCTATATCACCAACAGAAGCATTATGACCAGGCAGAGAAAACTCTAGTTCAGGGGCTAACCATTGAGCCACGTTCCTATCAGGGGCATCTCAATCTGGCTCGCGTGTATTGGGACACTTCCCTCCAGATCAAAGATGAGGCACAAGCTCGACCAGGTCTTGAAAAAGCTTACGAAGAAGTCAAAAAATCCCTTGAGTTAAAGCCGGATTTTGCGCCCGCACACATCGTCAAAGGAAATCTTCTACTGCGAGTGCATCGGGTTGAAGACGCTCAACATGAGTTTGAAGAATATTTGAGACTGGAACCAAAGGGACCGTTCGCAGAACAAGCACGGACAACCGTCGACAAGATAAAGAAGGCTTTGGCAAGCCAGCCGCCCGCGAAACCTTAGTTACAGACGAACCAATACTTAAGAAGTGAGTAAAACGCTAGGTTCGCTTCAGTTCGAGGAGATGACCCAGCTTCTCTTTCTTCGTGCGCAGGTAACCGGCAGCGTCTTCCGTTGCATCGACCTCAATCGAAACTCGTTCGACAATCTTCAGCCCCGCCTCTTCGAGCGCGCGCAGTTTCAGCGGGTTGTTGGAGATGACTTTCACTTTGCACAAGCCGAGATCGAAGAGAATCTCGGCGCACTGGCGATAATCTCGTAAATCTACGGCGAGACCCAGTCGCTCATTGGCCTCTACAGTATCGGCGCCCTCGTCCTGAAGAGCGTAAGCGCGAATCTTGTTGACGATGCCGATGCCGCGACCTTCCTGCTGCTGGTACACGATTGCTCCGCGACCCTCCTGCTGAATCATCTGCATGGTCTGGTGAAGCTGACGCCCGCAGTCGCATTTGGTCGAGCCAAAAACGTCGCCCGTAAGACATTGGGAGTGAATGCGAACCAGGGTCGGCACATCCCGACTCATTTCGCCTTTATAGAGGACAACAAACTCCTCCCGCGTCGTGAGAGAGCGGTAGGCTGCAATCTGGAAATCGCCCCACTCAGTCGGCAAATTAGCAACTGCGACTCGTTCGATGGTTCCAGTTTCAACCGAATCGCAGCACGTTCCCACAGCCGATTTTTGCAATAAGTGTACTTCCATTAGTAAATACCTGAGGTAATTTGGATGGGTAATTATAGAAGGGCCTCACGCGGAGGTCAAAAATAGGACCTATAACCCAATTATTCTGAAACACCCAGTCCCACCCTGCGTGTAAATCTCCGGCGTTTGCGATTGTTTCCTAAGGCCGTGTATGCTTTCTCTCAGTTTGGCCTGCCCATGGGCTCTCGGCGAGGATTTTTCTTCCAGTGAATAATAGTCTTAACCTGGCCTCAAAACCGTTTAGTAATCGAATTCTGCCGTGGGCGCTCACGGTCATCATTCTCTTTGTGTCTCTTATCGGACTGATTATCGTGGTGCAACTTACGAGGACAGCAAA
>Ga0126376_10000914_pt1 | contig 15260 bp, 8 predicted proteins | sample PanSoiMetPlot_15_FD_92760 | JGI IMG/M metagenome (GOLD analysis project Ga0126376, IMG submission 92760) | Tropical forest soil microbial communities from Panama - MetaG Plot_15 | ecosystem: Environmental > Terrestrial > Soil > Tropical forest > Bulk soil | place: Panama | collected 2016-02-17
GCTGAATGGGAACTGATTCACGGAAAGAAAAAGATGAAAGTGTGCCTTGACATCAACCGGCCTTCTCATGGAAGGACTTCCTCACGCTATGGCAAGATGCCGACCTCGACATCCCCGTCTTAAAGCAAGCCAAGGTCGAGTACGCCAAGTTGAAATGACAGTCGGGAAGTTGCCGCAAGTTGACGAGTTTACCATAAGCTTTGCGTAGCGTTGAGCGATTCACGTCAGAATCGCGCGCTCCTTAAATCTCAATTCTAGACCGCCCAAGCTACAATTGTACGCGTGACTAAAGAACGTTGGGCTCAGATAGGAATCATGGCTGAATTTCTTATCCTCGTCAGGACTCTAGGTGAGTTCTTCCGGCTCAGGCACGTCCACGGCACGAACTTTTCGACCGCAGTGGCTGCGCTCTATGTCGGCGGCGCTTTGATCGCGGCTTGCTCCTGCTGGGCGGGCGTGACCTTCTACTTCTTCCGACGCTATACGCTGTCCGCCTGGATCACGCTAGCGACCGTACCCGCTCTGTTGGTGTACAAGATTGTCGTGATCGGCTGGTAGCGGCAGCAGCTCGCTCTGATGATGAGTCGTTGACCTTTGTCAGCGTCCGGTCGCATTTCTTGTCGTTGAGAAGAGAAAACAGCAGCTTAATGTCATCCAGGTCAGTAACGCCAGCCAGCGGATCCACGAGCTATTCGGAAGTAGTCTCCGACCCTGAACGAGTGTTTTACGGACCGTTGTATCGCGCACTGGGATAAGTTGGGATAAAGGCTTGTCGGGCCTGCTGCCGCCGCCGGTCTGAAGAACAGACGCTAAGCCCTAACAACTATTGGACTTAAGTTTGGCGGAGAGGGGGGATTGCAACCGTTGTAGTTGAGAGGGAGGTGAGGGTTGCTGAGCGTTGGTATGTCTCTTGTTTTCAACGCACCCTTCCGCTTCGAAGGAATCGCCAGTGTTTATGCGGGTTCTAATGACCCTGAAATCGCCCGAAATTGGTAGCAAGACTAGTAGCACACATGCGGCTGCCTCGGGTAGGGACTGGCTTTCGTAATACCGCATCATTTAATTATCTTCGTACCTAGGGAGAGAGTGGTCTCTGCCTTTCTTCTCGCAAAAATTTCGCAAGACTTGCCAGGGCGCTCTTCTGAGGGCGTTTTGGGGGCTTCGGTCACGCAGCGAATCTGCGAAAGAGTAGGTTCGGAGATCGGGAGTAGGCTACAGGTTCGCTTCCGTCCACGCCTGACCGAACGAGATTACTTGACGTTACATTTACGTCTACTCATGATAAAGGTAGCTACGCTGCGGGACTCGCCTCAATTCGCACATCCAATTGAGTGTAGAGATTGGGGCAGCCGGATCCGTTAGGGACGGGATCCCCATTCCGTCCTTGAGCAGCAGTTGTTAGCTGTGGGTTGGGGCTATTTGAGATTCGAAGAGTCCACGGCCAGCCTCGCAGGGGCGCCTAGGGACCGCATTTCCGCAAGTTATTCGATGTAAGGAGCGAGCCACGAGTAAACCAGCAACTCGCAAGTTACATCTTGTCGAGGCAATCTTGTTGTGTGTTGGTTTTCTTGTAATTGCATATCCGGCGCTGGGCCAGGCGACCACCGGCACGATTTCCGGAACTGTTGAGGATGTCCGAGGAGGAACGGTTGCCGGCGCCACCGTATGCGTGCGCAACCTAGACACAAGCCTTAAACGTTCGCAGGTGACGGAGTCCGACGGTCGGTTCGGATTCCCCGGACTTGGCGTGGGTCCATATGAATTGACGGTTGAGCACGCTGGGTTTGCCCGATACGTCCGCGGCCCGATTGTGCTCTTGCTCAATCAAGACGCGGTGGTCAATCCGGTCTTGAAGGTCGCAGCCGCGAACGACACGGTCACCGTTACACTAGACGCGCCGTTGCTGAACACGACGTCCCCGGAAGTCGGTGTGCGATTTGATGAGCGGCGGTTAGCCGACCTCCCTATTTTGCCTTCGCCAAGCAGCGGCAACGGCGGGTTCCGAGACGTTTTCGCTTTTGCCCTTGCGGCTCCGGGAGTCAGTCAGCTCAATAGTGGGAACCAGGTATTCACAACGGGCACAAACTTCTCGGTGAATGGCACGCGTGTTCGCAGCAACAGCTTCATGATTGACGGCCAAGACTCTAACGATGCCGGTGTCACCGGGCGAGAGCAGGTGATGAACAATCCAGAAATCGTTCAGGAGTTCCGTCTGATCACCAATCAGTTCTCGGCCGAATACGGCTGGGCGGCGGGATCGGTGGTGAGCCTGGTGACCAAGAGTGGAACGAACGACTTCCATGGTTCGGCATTCTGGTTTCACAACGACAATGCCTTGAATTCATGCAGCAATCTGGACAAGCGTGCTGGACTGACGAATCGGCAATTTTGCAGTTCACTCTTCGGCGGCCGCGAAGAGGCACCCTTCCGAATTGAGAACCAGATGGGCGGCATCCTGGGCGGGCCCATCTGGAAAAATCGTACTTTCTTTTTCGGGTCCGTGCAGCGCTGGACGGATCGTGCACTAGGCTCCGGTACTTCGATCAGCGGCGTGCCCACGGGCGCAGGAAAGGCGCTGCTTCAGTCAAGTGTCGGATCCCGGCCTCAGGTTGGGGCTCTTTTGCGATTTGTACCTGGGGCCGCAACGCAGGGCACAGATTCTGTCGGGAACCCCACGTATGCCACCTATTGCATCGGCGGGGGAACCCTACCGTTTTGCTCAGGGGGCACGCGGGTTGACGTTCCTACGGGGACGATCACCGGTTCTGCGCCCTCTTTCTTCAACAGCTGGCAGGCCTCGGGCCGGGTAGACCACACCTTCAGCAGCCGCCATATCATGGGAGGCCGCTACCTGTTCAGTGACAGCGAGCAGGGCGGGATAGGCCAAGTAACGCCACCGGGGCTGACGCTCCAGAACCTGTCTCGCACTCAGGCCATGTCTGTTTTTTTCACTAGCAACTTCACTCCGCGTATGCTGAACGAGTTCCGCATTTCGTGGCAACGCTTGGCGAACGTGACATCCGCGACGGACCCAAGTTCGCAGACCATCCCGTCCATCGAGATTCCGGAAATGGGGCTGACGGGATTCGCCGCCTCGCCTTCGCGGACGGCAATCGGGCTTCCCGTGAACATGCCACAAGCTCGGGTCACCAACACGTATCAGTTGCAAGAGACGATGGCTTGGACACGCGGCGCCCATGCTCTGAAGTTTGGACTTGATTTCCGGCGAGTAGGCCTTAAGGGTTCACTCGGGTCGTTCGTCCGTGGCCGGCTGTCCTACCCCACCAGCCAGGCAGGGTTGGGTCTCCCTGCCGGGACGGTGTCCATTCAAAACTTCATTAACGACGTCGCGGCTGTGGCGAGCATCAATAAGCCGCTTCCCGGAGGACGAACCGTTCAATACTTCCAGTGGTACGACTACTCCTTCTTCGCCCAGGATTCCTGGCAGGTGCACCGCACTTTGTTTCTGTCCTTAGGTCTGCGCTACGAGGCCCCCGGAAACGCTTTGGCCAGCTTGTTCCCGGTGAATGACGCCATCCAGGCCACCAATGGCGGGAACGCCGTGTTTCGCCTTGAGCCGCGGCCCGGGCGAGACCTCAACAATTTCCAGCCCCGTTTTGGATTTGCTTGGAATCCGAGGACTAGCGGCGACGGCTGGTTGCGATTTCTCACGGGAGGAAACAGACTCGTAGTGCGTGGGGGCTACGCCCGCACAAACGACTATCAGTTCACTACTCTGGCGCAACTCGTGGGCGCTTTTTTTCCATTCGTGGCTGCGCTCAGCAACCCCGGATTGGCAAATGCTTTCACCACCTTGCCCACATTCAATCCTGACCTGAGCAATCCGGCCGCGCTCAACCTGTCAGCGCGGCAGATACTCGACGCAGACTTTCGGTCTCCGATTGCCGAGCAGTTTTCACTGGAAGTCCAGCGTGAGTTGGACCCCAACACGGTGTTCCGAGTCGGCTATGTGGGCACCAAGGGCACCGCGCTCTTCCAGAGCATCGACGGTAATCCACGGACGCTGTGCTCGGCAGTTCCGATCCGCATCGACCCGACTACCGGTGCTCTCACCGCTTTGGGCTGTCCTCGGCTCGATTCCAGGGCGGGCGTAATCCTGGTTCGAGCTAACGCTGCCTCCTCGATCTACCATTCGATGCAACTCAGTTTGGATCGCAGGTTTAAGAGCGGCCTGAGTGCCGGTGCGCATTACACGTGGAGTTCGTTCCTTGATACAGCTTCAGACCCTTTCAACCCTTCTGTTCGCGGAGAAGTGGCCCTGGCTCAGAACTCTTTCAACAGGCGCGCAGACCGGGCCCGCTCCACCTACGACCGGCCGCACCGATTCTCGGTGAATGCTGTTTACGAATTGCCGTTTTGTCGAAGCCAAGCGGGTGCCCTCGGCCGCCTGTTGGGAGGCTGGCAGCTCGGTGGATTCCTCACGCTGCAGAGCGGCACCCCTTTCGGGCCGCTGAACGGTTCTGATCCAACGGCAGCGCTTAGTGGTATCGACGCGTTGGTGGGAGATCCGATTCGACCCAATCTCAACACGAACCTTCCGATTTCCAGCATGACCCTCAAGGAACTTCGGCAGGCGGGTGGCAGCTCGCTTTTCAGTACGCTCGCGCCATGCACCCGCATCGGCGCGACCTTGACGTGTGCCCCTGGTGACCGCTTCGGGAGCCTGGGCCGCAACGTCCTGCGTGGCGACGGGATCGGCAACGTGGATTTGAGCATCTCGAAGACTATGCGGCTGTTTGCGGAGCCCCACAGGCTTCAGTTTCGCGTGGACTTCTTCAATCTGACGAATACCCGCAACTACGGTATTCCCGAAGCGCGCATCACCAATCCCGGTTTCCTCGATGAAGCCTCCACAGACGGCGGTAACCGAAGAATTTTTCTGGGATTGAAGTACTCTTTCTGACGGGGCGGGTCCTAGCGCCAAATGAGCGAACCAGGACCCAGCGCCGCGTCTTTCGTAACCGCTAAGATGAAATTTAGTTTTGGTCCTGAGGTACCTCAATGCGTGTCGCCGTGCCGGTGGCGCAGGTGTTGGCGAGCACGTTACCATTAATATCCAGGAACTGACTCGTAGCGTCAATCGTCAGGTGGTCATCGTTAAGCTCGAAATCCCAATTTAACCGCTGCACGCCTCTCTTTCCCGTCCCGGGCGGAGGAGAGTCAAATTGAATGAATCCATCCCATATGGCCTTGTAAGTCCTGCCATGAGTGTGACTCCAGACACCGAGTCCCACCGACCGTTGACCGGGAAGGAACGCTGGGGAGTTGATGGCCTCGGTGAGCGTTCCACCTTGCGCGAACGACAGCAACAAGGAAAAGGGAGGGACCGGCGCCCCCGTGGCACAAACTCTCGGGTTGAGTTGGACCCGCCACGTTCCAACTATGTTGCCGTCACCATCCGGCCGTGCGGCTGCGTCTTCTCCGAAAGGCTGCAGAAGAGCACCCGCTAAGACCAATGCACCAAGCACAAATGACGCAGAGAGCGATTTCGAGTTCATGATATCCTCCTTTACGTAAAATTATTTAACAGTAATGCTAAAACCCATCGAAGTGGTCGTACTGTCCGAAGTCGCGCTGACTGTGAAGTTGACTGTGAAGTTGACTGGGGGCGGTTGAGGTGGTGGCGGATCGGAATTGGAGCCTGAACCACACCCCGCAGCCAGTAAGAGCAATCCCAGCGGAACGGCGGATACGAAGGCCACTTTGCGCCGCTTTGCAGTGACGTAGAAACCGAGTAGTGGCAACACGAGAACGGCGGCGCAAATGTTCGCCGGCAATCCGGGGCCGTAAACTGATACGCGAGGCAAGTACTGTGCGGTAGTGCCACTCGTCTGAACCGTGAGCTTAATTTGGGTTGGACCGCTGCCCGCGGGCACTGTCAAGGGGTCGAATACGCAGCTCCACCCTGCCGGGAGTCCAGAACAAGAAAAGGCGATGGCAGACGTGAGAGTACCCGTCTGGTCTACAGTGAGCGGAAAGGTTGCGATTCCTCCCTTGGCTACAGTTGTGGACGTTTGCGTGGCTGCCAGCGAAATACTGTTCACGACCTGGGTAAATGCAGCGGAGGTGTTGGCCGCGTATGTGGCATCCCCCAAATACTCAGCTTTGATGGAACGATTCCCTCCAGACAACGAAGCGCGAGTGAGCGTGGCCGCGCCGGCATTCAAAGTAGCAAAGCCGACCGGGGCGTTATCGACATAGAATTTCACTACTCCACTTGCAGCAGGTGGCGTGACTGTCGCCGCAAATGTGACCGATTGTCCTTGGCTGGACGGATTCGGCGAAGAAGTCAGGGTAATGGCGGTCAGCTCTGTACCGACACTCACGGGGCTGATCTTTGAAGCGAATCCGGTGCCGGTCATCTCGGGCTCGCGGAGTGAGCCCAGCGTCGACAGTGATGTGCCACCTCCTGTCCCTGCCACATAGGCGTTGCCGGCGGCGTCCACGCCGACTCGGGTTGCAAAATCGTCAGCTCCTCCACCTAGGTACGTGGAAAAAATTAGGGTAGAGCCGCTGGCGTTCATTTGCATGACGATGGCATCGAAGCACGGAAAGAGGCCGAAACCATTTACGTCACACGTTCCTCCTCCGAATTCTTGGAGTGTCTTAACGGTGGGAAAATCAGCAGATGCCGATAAGCCGGATAGGTATGCGTTGCCGAAGCTATCGAGGGCGATTCCGCTGGCGACGTCCACATCATTCCCGCCGATATAGCTCGCGTACAGCAATGTCGAGCCTGCGGCATTCAGCTTGGTTACAAACGCATCGGCTCCGCCGTGGAATGATGTCTGGAAAGCGCCTGCGGTAGCGGGAAAGTTGAGGGAACTGGTTTGCCCTGTGACATAAGTGTTGCCACCACTGTCTACCGCGATATCCCGCCCTATGTCCCGGGCGTGGCCTCCAAGGAATGTGGAATAAACCAGTGCTGTGCCATTGACGTTCAGCTTGCTGACGAAGGCGTCAAACTCGAATTCTGCAGTAGTGCAGCTTGCACACGCAGACTGGAAAGCGCTGACAATCGGAAAATTCGCCGAGCGTGTCATGCCAGTCACAAAGGCAAAACCTGCAGCGTCTACTGCAATAGCGGATGCCGCATCTTCGCCGCTGCCGCCCAGATAGGTTGAAAACACTCGCGAAGCCGTGCTCGATTGATTGGTATCCAGTTCGGCTACGAATCCGTCAGCGTCGCCGCCGCCGTAAACCGCCTGAAGCGTGCCGTTACTTGTGGGGAAGTTCGGAGAATTCGTTACGCCTGTCACCAATGCGCGGCCACTGGTATCCAACACGAGTCCCCTGGCCGAATCGAAACCAGACCCTCCGAGATAGGTGGAGTACAGCAGTTGTGTGCCGTTCGCGTTCAACTTGCTGAGGAACGCATCCTCACTCCCCAAGAGGGTCGATTGGAAGGCGTGGTTAACCGGAAGATCCGTGGAATGCGTGCTTCCGGCGATGAAAATATTTCCGCTAGAGTCAAGAGCGATGCCGTAAGCGGAGTCATTCCCGGCTCCACCTATGTACGTGGCGAAAAGTAGGGTTGAACCTGTGGGATCAAGTTTCGCAATCACGGCGTCGCTACCGCCGCGCAATGTGGATTGAAGAACGCCCGGAGTCGTCTCGAAGTTGGCAGAAGAGGTGCGACCGGCTAGATAGCTGTTACCAGAAGCGTCCACAGCAATTGCCTGGATGATCGCATCCATAGGTGCCAAATAGGACAGCACTGGATCTATGCGGAGCACCTGGCTGTGGTCATAATCGCCGAGCGCAAAGCGAATCTCACCTTGGTCGAGGAGATAGTTGCAGGCCACTTCTGCTTCCCCGCCGGGCCCTTGTTGGTAGGCCACCGGCCTATGAAGCAGCACCCGGCCTGCGACTGTCTTCAGCGCCAGACTGCCCGATTCGCTCCGTTCGATTCCCTCTGCACCTTGAACCTTCATGCGAATTGAGTCAGGATTCGTCCCAGGGCGGATAATGAAGTCATACTCAAGTTGCTGGTCCTTGACGTAATAGAGCACGTCCACGCCGTGAAAGACTTCTTGGTAGCGAACGCGAGCATAGTGCGGAACACCGGTGAGCCATTTTCTGGGGTCATTGCCGATCAAATAATTGATGTGGCCGGGCAAAAGCTGTTCGTCCTGCGTTTGAGGCGCGGGATTGCCGCCAGGAAACTGCAGACGAAGCACGGCTCGGTCGTCACCTTTTGAAGTTTGCGGTGCTTGGCTGACTTTTTGCTGGCCTTGGGTGTGCGATTCCGCGCTCAATGCCAGCACCGGCTCGCCGCGATCCGTCAGCAACAGCGCGTAGCCCCCACCGCGGGCTACGAACTTCACATCAGCAGCTGCCTGCCCACGGTTTACTTCGAAGCTTAATGGAAGATGGGTTGTGGCTACCTTGCGTTTCAGGGAGTCCCCCCTTGGCGTCCAGTTTCTCGATGTGACGAACAATGGCATCAGTGATCCCAAGAGAGTTAACGCAGCGATTCTCCTATTCACGATTTTCATTGCAGGCTCCTTACGCCGGTCCGGCTCGTGCAGTCACCCTCGGCAGTTTCGTCAATGGTGCTTGCTCGAATCCGGCGACAATTACACGAGAGGTAACCTTCAGCACAATGGCGTCGGTGTGGTCTGGGGATGTTTTCATTCTGATCGTCCACCCCCATGACTTAATTGCAGTTACAGGAGTCTGAGCGATTGTCGGGGCTTAGTTCGAAATATATTCCCTTCGGAAATACTTGGTAATAAACTACAGGCACGCCAGGATTGCTATGGAACCCAACGGCCGAACTCGCAGGGCCCGCTTCGGTGCCTTTGAGGTGGATTTGCGTTCGGGTGAACTGCATAAGCACGGGATTCGGCAGAAACTGCAGGACCAACCTTTCCGGGTGCTCGCGCTTTTGCTTGAACATCCGGGTGACGTGGTTACACGCGAGGAACTCCATCAGAAACTCTGGCCCGCCGACACCTTCGTTGACTTCGATACTGGCCTAAACAGCGCGATCAAGAAGCTCCGTTATGTTCTAGGCGATTCAGCCGACGAACCTCGCTACATCGAAACACTGCCCCGCCGAGGCTACCGCTTCATCGCTCATGTAGAGAATGGCAATGGTAACCAGCCCGCATCGGCAGCGGCCGAACAGGATTTCGCGCGAGTCCCGCACGCACGGCGAACGAGCCCACTGTGGAACAAACGTCGCCTTGTGGTTCTGGCCGGCGTCGCAGCGATCCTCATTGGTGCTGCAATCAGTTCCTGGCGTATTTATTTCGTGCGGCCGGTGCTGGCTGAGACCGATGTCATCCTGCTAGCGAATTTTGTCAACAAGACAGGCGAACCCATCTTCGACAACTCTCTCGACAAAGCCCTCGAGGTCAAACTTGCCGAGTCTCCGTTTTTAAGCCTCTTTCCGGAGGGAGACGTCCGCGCGACGATGGGTATGATGCGCCATGACCCTAGCGAGCGAGTGACGCGGAAGTTGGGAATTGAAATATGCAACCGCCAGAGTCTCAAAGCCCTTGTGGTGCCGGAGATTGCCGCTCTCGGGAACAAATATCTGATCACTCTGGAAGCGATCGACGCGCGAAGCCAAAAGACCATCGCGCAGCAGCAAATTGAAGCAGAGAGCAAGGATCGCGTGATTGCCGCGCTAGGCAAAGCCGGTTCGCAGCTGCGAAGGCGATTGGGCGAAAGCCTGAGCTCGCTCGAGAAATACGACGCTCCGCTTGATTTTGCGACCACAAGCTCGCTCGAGGCGTTACAAGCGTTCAGAGCAGGTCTGTTGCAGTTTCGTTATGGAAAGCTCCATGAGGCGGTTGCCTTGCTTGAAAGGGCCGTCGAACTGGACCCACAATTCTGTTCTGCATACAGGGTCCTTGGGAGTGTCTACTTCACCTTGGGTGACGGCGAAGCTTCCAGGAAGTATCACGCCAAGGCGTTCGAGCTAAAGGATCGTGGGCTCACACAAGAAGAGAATTTTCTAACAACCGCCACTTACCACGCTACTGTCACTGGGAACCTGAAAAAGGCCTTTGCCGTAAACGCTTTGTACAGACAGGCATATCCACGCAGCACGATTGCTCACAACGGAGCGGGGGTTGGCTACTTGCGGCTTGGCAGAGTGGAAGAGGCTCTACCAGAGTTTCATTGGGCGGTTCACAACGCACGAGTACCCTCCGCTATCGACTCTTCCAATGAGAGCCGAGCGCTGACGATCTTGGGCCGTTTTGAGGAGGCCAAGAAAATACTTGACGAATGGTGGGGGCAAAAACGATCTCTGTACAACTCTCAAATTGAACAGCGCTACCGAATAGCCTTTTTCGAGAATGATGCGGCAACAATGGAACGGCTTGCCCGCGAAGCCCCAGCGGATGATAGCGTTTGGCTCGGCTTGCAGCAGCATTTCGCATTCTTTCATGGCGACTTGGGAAAGCTCCGTTCGTTGAGCGAAACCCTGGTGAATCAACAGTGGCGCGCAAAACGGATGGAAAACGCTGCCAGCCAGCTTGCTTGGCATGCCCGTCTCGAATCCTATATGGGAAACTATGCCTTACCGCGCAAGCTGTGCGGTCAAGCTAACCAGGCGGATAGCAACAGCAGTTTGGCGCTTGCTCATTGCGCTAAAGCGCTGGCGGAGGGCGGCGACCTAACGCAGGCTGAAGCGCTGGCAGCGAAACTGGATCGGCTGCGTCCAGAGGACACATTGGACCAGGAGGTCCATCTGCCCGTCATTCGGTCAATCATCGAACGCCAACGAGGAAACGCGGTTAAGGCGGTGGACTTACTCGCACCAGTGGCGCAATATGAGCAAGGCGACCCACAGGTTCTTTATTACCGAGCGCAAGCTTATTTGTCTGCAGGAGAGTCCGCTAAAGCTACGAAAGAGTTCGAGACCCTGCTGGGCAATCGCGGATGGATCGGCTGGGGAGTATTTGCGCCGCTTGCGCAACTCGGTCTCGCGCGGGCCTATGCCATGCAAGGGGACACTGCAAGGAGCCGCAAAGCCTACGAGGCATTTTTCACGACTTGGGAAACGGCGGACCCGAGTATCCCGATACTCCGCCAAGCTCAAGCTGAATACAAGAAACTCGCCGCATCCGCCGTCGATTTAGCATCCGGGAAAGCGCAATCGCCAATTTAGCTAAGAGTGACGCTCTTCGCAGCAGCTCCGCGCAAGTCTGCCGATTTCATGCAATGGTTGCCTGCGACGTCCGAGTTTTTACAGATCACCGAGTTTCGGAAATTCTGTTATTTACTATGGTGCTCTAATAAAGTAGATAAACACTAGAAAGTAGTAGCAAGGTCTCGGGAATCGCATAAACATTGGGTGTTTTTGCTATGGCGGAGAGGCATCTCCTGACGGATGACGGGCAACGCAACCCTTCCGTAACCGGTAAGGTAAGCGTTGCCGACTACAAACGAAGCATTCATGGTGCTTCCGCTGCCCGGCACAGCTCCGTCAAGCGGTCCTGCGTTCCCTCGGGATCAGGGGCTTTCTCCGGCGCCACCCACTCGCGCGGCGAGCCGGCAACAAGCAGCAAGCGCGCCACTTCAACATGATCTGCGCCGTTTTGCGACGTGTGTCGCCAGCCTTCACATGCCCACACCAGCGGTGTCGCGGCGAACATGCCATCTACGGCATTCACCGACGCGCCCTTCGCCAGCAGAACCTTCACTGCTTCCGCGTGGCCGCCCATCGAGGCACGATGGAGTGCTTCCACTCCGTTGCTGTCCTTTACGTTTGGATCGAAGCCACATTGCAGCATTGTTTCGAGAGTTTGCGCATCGCCGCGTTCGGCCGGAGTGTGCATCATCAAGTGGTGCTCTGGGCGAAGCTCGTTGCGCAGATTCGGATGCTCCTTGAGCAGCGAGTCTGCTTGCGCCTTGTTGCCGGAAGTGCACGCGGCAACGAAGCGGTCGAAAGGTGAAAGTTCGTCCTTTGCACCATGCTGCAGGAGCCACGCTGCGACTTCGTTATTTCCGTGCAGCGCGGCCAGAGTGTGCGGCGTGCGTCCATCCGGTCGACGTTTATTTACGTCGGCTCCATGCGAGACCAGCAGCTCCACCGTCTTCACGTCCAAGCGTTGTGCTGCAACATGGAGCGGTGAATCTCCCGACTGTGTCCACGCCAGATTCGGGTCTGCTTTGTGTTCCAGGAGCCATCGCGCTCCGGCGATGTCGATCGGCCTCATCCAGCCCAAGATGTAGGCGAGAGGAGGAACGCCGGCGGGAATTCCGTCAGGTTTCATGCCGAAGCGATGGAGCAAATCCAGCGCGGCAACGTTGCCACTGCCCGCTGCAATGTGCGTGGAAACACCGTCCGTCGGATTTGCGCCGCTCTCGAGCAGCAACTCGGCAATCTCAGGCTGCCCAGTCGCAATCAGCGTGGCCCAAAGTGCGGTTCGCGGAAGTTCCGGGTGCCAGTTCCAGTCATATTCGGCGTTAGGATTTGCGCCGAGGCGGAGCAATTCGCGCGCAATGTTCAGGAGCCCTTTCCCAGGCTCGGGAGAAGCTTTCTGCAGAAAGGTGTGGCAGACGTACAGCAGCGGCTCCCATTTCTGGACGCCGCCGCGCTGCTGCGCCATCGCTGGATTTGCTTTGAGCCGGGCTCCCACAGCACTGGCATCGCCAAGCACCAGCTCCGTGTAGAGATTTGCGTGTGCAATGCCCGCGTGTCTCGCGAGCAATCGCATGGCACGTTCCGGCGCGCTTCCTGTGGCGCAGCGCACGAATTCATCCACGGCTGCAGCGAACGAAAGCGACCGCTCTTCGACTTCGTCTTTTAGTTCATTCCACGATTTGAAGCCGTACTCGCGTGCAAGAACAAATTGCGCGTCGTGTAAGGCAATTGCGTCTGGCTTGAGGGACCGCCCGATGAGAACGGCTTCGAACCTTTGAATTGCATTTGGCTCTTGGCTTCGGGCTGCGGCGAGTAACGACTTGGCTTGCTTTTTGAGCTGCTCTAAATTGGCGCGCTCGGGTAACTTCTGCGACGTCATAAAGACCTCCATGCTTTGGCCTGGGTTCGCAGTCAGGCAGCACGGGATCTAGACGTGCATTCAACCTTCGGATTGGCAGTGGGCTTGGCCCTTCGCGCGAACCTGCTGGCGCCTGGAGCGCACACCACGTGAATACCACGATGCTTTCCGGCTTTCAAGGCCAAATGAATCCCTCTAGAAATAAGTCACTAACGATTGGAGTATGAAGCAGCTCCGGCCGTATCACGGGCTATGCGGAAGTTATTCCAATAAACCTGACTCACACGATTTACTTCCGGGTCGCCGACGGTCCGGAAAAGACCCAACATGCTAGGATGAGTACGGCAAAGACGGAAAAAGAAGCGTCGACTTGTGGCTCCGAACTATTTCGGCAATTGGATTTTGCTTCCTGAGCATTGTCCCAATCAGGGCAGCCACCTCATCCCACATTGCTCTCATTCACGTCACGATCATTGACGTTCGTGACGGTTCCGCAAAACCCGACATGACAGTTTTAATCTCGGATGGCCGGATTAATGCCATAGGCCCGAGCAGCGAGATGGCGACTCCGAAGCAGGTTCGAGTGGTCGACGGAAGGGGCAAATTCCTGATTCCCGGCCTGTGGGACATGCACATCCACAGCGACGGTGACGAGCATGCGCTCCAATCGCTCGTTGCGTGGGGGATTACCGGCGCACGCGATATGGGCGGAGACGTCAGGAAGGTAACAACAGCCCGCCGTCTGATCGCTAGCGGAGATTGGACGGGGCCACGTTTACTCGTTGCTGGCCCAAGGCTACGGGGCCCGCCCGCGGAAGCTGACGAAGATGTTTGGGTGATTGATTCTTCTGATGAGGCTCGCCGCGCAGTAGCGTCTTTGGCCGGCATGCACGTCGATTTCATCAAAGTGCACGATGGATTGTCGCGCGACGTGTTTCTTGCAATTGCTGCAGCCGCAAAATCAAAGGGACTGCCGTTCGTTGGTCATGTACCAGCGTCGATGACGCCAGTCGAGGTGTCAGATCTGGGGCTGAAAAGCATCGAACACCTAGAGTTCGTTCCTAAACCATGCCTGGCATTATTCCATCCCGCAGACCCGACCACTGGTGGGGGCATACCGCCCGGTTGCGACTCGGAATCGATGGCTGCTCTTTTGCACAAGCTCGCACAGAACGGAACGTGGCTCGACCCGACTATTCAAAGTTTTCGCTACTTCGCGCCGGCCCAGTGGGGAGCAATTTTTGCAGGCTTTCAAAAAATAGGCATACAGATTCGCGGGAGCAAAATTCCCATTTTAGCTGGCACGGACTGGGGCAGTTTTCTCAAGGAAAAAGGGGCTCAGCCCGGCCGCTGCCTCCACGACGAGTTGGCCCTTCTGGTCGAGGCTGGCTTTACTCCGGCCGAAGCACTTCGGGCAGCGACGCTGAATCCTGCGTCGTTTTTTGGTTTCTCCGATTCACTCGGGACCATTGAGGTAGGAAAGATTGCGGACCTAGTGCTTCTCGAAGCAGACCCGATCCAAAATATTCAGAACACGACTCGCATCGCAGCGGTGATTCAGAGGGGGCGTCTTGTGCGAGGCGAGTGACGGGCTATGCGGAAGTTGTTCCAATGAACCCGACTCACACGATTTACTTCCGGATCGCCGACCATCCGGGAGGATCTTGGCGCATCTCGAATTGGTTCCTTATGCCAGCACAGGCTCTTTCGCCATTCTCACGTGGCCATCGTTGTAGTTCTTAGCACACGAGTCGCAGAACAGCGCCCGGTACGTAGTGCCGTCTTTCGCGGTGGCGTCTTGGAATGGATTCCAACCCTCTATCTTCGTGAGCTTGCCAGTCTGTGTCGACGCCTGAAACAGGTGCTCACAGACATAGTCCATTCCATCCGCCTCTCTCTTTTTCGCGTCGGCGAGCTTGTGAATCCAGATGGTTTGCGCCATGTAGTTCCTCCGGTTTAGCCTCTACTGTGGCACACGCTCAGGCGCGCAAACACCTGCCCTGAAGGGCAGATGTGCTCCGCTGGCAACCACGGCTCGACATTATTCTTAATACCGGGTAATCGCCGGATGGCATTGCCAGAGAGCGGATTTCCCACTTCGGCAAAGCACTCGCGAAGTATAACTTCCGAGTGTGAAAGCTAATTTTCGCCGGGAGGCCGACCGCCCTTTTGGAGATGGTCGTACACTGAAACGCATAAGTGTGTCATCATGGATGTGCCGCGTTTGCTGCTCTTTCGAATCCTCTCGAGCTATTTAAGAGTCTCTTGAGTCAC
>Ga0126376_10000915_pt1 | contig 15256 bp, 14 predicted proteins | sample PanSoiMetPlot_15_FD_92760 | JGI IMG/M metagenome (GOLD analysis project Ga0126376, IMG submission 92760) | Tropical forest soil microbial communities from Panama - MetaG Plot_15 | ecosystem: Environmental > Terrestrial > Soil > Tropical forest > Bulk soil | place: Panama | collected 2016-02-17
CCTACGAGCCGTTCGCCTCGGGCTGGCTCAAGGGCAGCATCTCGTCCGGGCGGCCGGCCGATGTGCTCGTGATGCCCGACGGCGCCCTGTTGGTGTCCGACGACAAGGCCGGACGGATCTATCGCATCAGCTACGCCCCGTAAGGCCTCGGCCGGGCCGGACCCGCCTCGCGGCGGGTCCGCGGCTCCCGCCGACGTACAATAGGCAGCGGTTCGACCCACACCTCAGGAGGGGTGCCATGGATGCATGGACGACGAATTCAGTCCAGGCGGCGGACCGAGTCTCCGCCTTCCTCTGGAAAGTGTACGGCTGGATGGCCGTGGGCCTCGGCCTCACGGCACTCGTGGCGTTCGCGGTGGCCGGCTCGCCGGATCTGCTGCGCGTGCTCATCGGCAACCGGCTGGTGTTCTTCGCGCTCGTGATCGCCGAGCTCGGGCTGGTATTCTTCATGTCGGCGCGCGCCGACCGGCTGGCGCCGGGCACGGCCGCGGGCCTCTTCGCGCTCTACTCGGCGCTCAACGGCGTCACCCTATCGGTCATCCTGCTCGCCTACACGGGCGAGTCGGTGACGATGACCTTCGTGGTCACCGCCGGCATGTTCGGCGCGCTCGCGCTCTTCGGCTCAACGACGAAGCGCAGCCTGGCGGGCGCCGGGCAGTTTTTCATGATGGGCCTGGTCGGCCTCATTCTCGCCTCGATCATCGGGATGTTCTGGCACAACGACGCCCTGCAGTTCCTGATCTCGGTGGTCGGCGTCATCGTCTTCACCGGTCTCACCGCGTGGGACGCGCAGCGGCTCAAGCAGATGGCGCTGGCGCTGCCCGCCGGACAGGTCGGCGCCTACGCCGTGGTCGGCGCGCTCTCCCTCTATCTCGACTTCATCAACCTCTTCCTGATGCTGCTGCGCTTTACCGGCAGCCGGCGAGACTAGCCGCCGAGACTGAGGTCCCCAACGACGAAATAAGACTCGCGATCCCTGAGGAGATACCACCGATGCGACTCTTCCGTGTCATCGCGTGCGGCCTGCTTGCCGCGCTCGCCACCGCCGCGCCGGCGATGGCGGCCCCCGAAGGTCAGATGACCTGGGGCGTGCACATCTCGCTCTCGCCCACGTGGTTCGATCCCGCCGAGACGCAGGGGATCATCACCCCCTTCATGGTCCTCTACGCGATCCACGATGCGATGGCCAAGGCGATGCCCGGCAACACCGCGGCGCCGAGCCTGGCCGAATCGTGGCAGGTCTCGCCCGACGGGCGCGCCTACGACTTCACGCTCCGCAAGGGCGTGAAGTTCCACAACGGCGATCCGCTCACGTCGGAGGACGTCAAGTTCTCGTTCGAGCGCTACAAGGGCGCGGCGGCTAAGACGCTCAAGGACCGCGTGGCAGCGGTCGAGACGCCGGACGCGCTCCACGTGAAGTTCCGGCTCAAGAACCCATGGCCTGATTTCATGACCTTCTACACCGCGGCCAGCGGCGCCGGCTGGATCGTCCCGAAGAAATACGTCGAGAAGGTCGGCGACGAGGGCTTCAAGAGGGCGCCGATCGGCGCCGGCCCCTACAAGTTCGTCTCGTTCTCGCCCGGGGTCGAGCTGGTGATGGAGGCGTTCGACGGGTACTGGCGCAAGACGCCGAACGTGAAGCGGCTCGTCTTCAAGGTGATCGGCGACGAGACGACCCGTCTGGCGGCCTTGAAGCGCGGCGAGGTCGACGTCGTCTACTCGATCCGCGGCGAGTTGGCCGAGGAGCTTTCGAAGACCCCCGGGCTCACCTTGAAGCCTGCGGTGATCCAGGCCCCGCAGTGGGTCAGCATGCTCGACCAGTGGGACCCGAAATCACCCTGGCACGACCAGCGCGTGCGCCTGGCCGCCAATCTGGCGATCGACCGCAAGGCGATCAACCAGGCCATCACGCTCGGGTACTCCCGGCTGACCTACAGCATCATCCCGAGCACGTTCGACTTCTACTGGCAGCCGCCCGCCTACGCCTTCGATCCCGCGCAGGCCAAGAAGCTCCTCGCCGAGGCGGGCTACCCGAGTGGCTTCGACGCCGGCGAGTACTTCCTGGACGTCGCGTACGCGAACGTGCAGGAGGCGATCGCGAACTATCTCCAGCAGGTCGGCATTCGTTCCAAGCTAAGGCCCTTGGAGCGCGCGGCCCACTGGGCGAGCTACGGCGACAAGAAATACAAGAACCTCGCCTACACGGCAAGCGGCGCCTTCGGCAACGCGGCGACGCGCCTGGAGACGTTCATCGTCGCCGGCGGCACCTACGTTTACGGTAGCTATCCCGAGATCGATTCCCTGTTCAAGGATCAGGCCGCCGAGCTCGATCGCAAGAAGCGCGAGGCGCTCCTGCATCGGATCCAGCAGATCGTCTACGAGAAGACGATGGTCATCCCGGTCTGGGAGCTGGCATTCATCAACGGCCAGGGCCCACGGGTGCAGGAGTCGGGCCTCGGGCTCATCCCCGGGCATGCCTACTCGGCGCCCTACGAGGACCTAAAGCTCAAGACGAAGTGACGGCCCGGCGCCGGGGCCGGGCGCGACGCTAGCGAAAGCGCTCGACCCCGGTGCCGCGGTAGAGGATCTTCGCCGACCGCGCCACCACCTCGGCGTGGTGCGTGCGCGCCTCCGGCGTCAGGTCGGCCGCCGGCGGCTGCTCGGGCGCGAAGTAATGGTAGTCGTCCACGCCGCGCACGAGCAAGGCACTGTCGCCCTCGCCCGCGGTCTGGCGCACATAGGTCGGGATGTAGCGGATCGCGAAGCCGATGCGGCGGTCGACCGCGCGGTTGGCCGGCGAGCCGTGGACCATCCGCACATGGTGCAGCGACATCTCGCCGGCGCGCAGCAGGATGTCGACGCCGCGCGCCTCGTCCACCTCGACCGCGATCTCCTGGCCGCGCGTGAGCAGGTTGTGCGGCGCGAACGTGTCGCGATGCTCGAGCTGCTCGGCGTGGGAGCCCGGCACCATCCGCATCGCGCCGTTCTCGACCGTGGCGTCGGTGAAGGCGACCCACGCGGTGAGCACGTCCGGCGCACTCAGCCCCAGTAGGTCGCGTCCTGGTGCCAGGAGACGTAGCCGCCGGCGCATCCCGAGCGCCTCGCCTGGCGTCAGGACCGACACCGGGAAATAGAAGCCGTCGCGGTGATAGCGTTCGATCGCGCGGAGGAGGCGAGTCGGCTCATCGGGTCATGGTCTCCCCGTCGATGGGACCCGAAGACCCGCGGCCCCAGACCGCATACAAGGGATCGCCCCGGCCGGGTGACCGGTCTTCGCCCCGCACGTCGGCGAAGCCGCCGGCCGCCGCGAAATAGCGCTGGACGAGCTCTACGTGCTGCTCGTCGCTCGTATCGAGCCAGACGGCGACGGCCTTGGTCGGAAAGCAGCGGTTCGAGAAGGACACCACGAAGGGCGCGCCCGGCCGCAGCACCCGCCGGACCTCGCGCAGGAGCCGCACGGGATGGATCACGTACTGGATCGAGACGGCACACATCGCCCCGTCGAACTCGCCGTCGCCGAACGGCAGCTTCGCCTCGCGATTCACGTCGTGGACGACGTGGGCCGCGAGCTGCGGGTTGTCGGCCATCTCCTCGGCGTTCAGGCCGAGCCCCACGACCTCGCCGGCGCGGAAATCGCGCGGCAGGTGGCTGCGCCAGCTGCTCATCAGATCGAGCAGACGCCCGCCCGCCGGCAGCACCGCGGCATAGAGCGCGCCGAGCGCGGCGATCGCGCCGTCGTCGATGTGAACGACCTTGCGCGGCATCGTGTAGAACCGATCGTCGGCCGACTCGTCCTCGCGCGCGTACGCGAGGGGCGGGAGCACGCCGTCCCCGGCGGTCGGATCCATCGCTACGAATCCGGCTCGACGGTCGCGAAGAACGCGCCGCTCATGCTCTCCAAGTAGATCTGTGGCTTGCCCCGGTCCGTGTAGAGCTTGAGCGTCCCTTCCTGGATCGGCGGCGCCATCTGATAGCTGGCCTGCCCACCGGAGAGCGTGACCGTGCCCCGCGCGGTGATGCTGCCCCAGATCGCGATGAGCGTCCGATCCGGGTAGATCGTGAGGGAGATCGGATCTACCCGTGGGCCGACGCTCACCGTGCCCTTCCACTTGCCGACCAGCTGATCGATCGTCGTCACAGGCGTCGCCGGAGTGGCCGATGCGCACGCGTTGAGGGCGACGAGCAGGACTGCCAAGATCGCGAGCCGAGAGCGAGTCACGTCGGCCTCCGTGCCCGGTGCAAGCGTGCCGGCCGGGCGGCGCGGCTAGTGTACAGGGGCCCGTCGAGTTGCGCCGGGCAGACGACCGGCGGAAGATCGCGCTGTCGCGACCGGCGATTCTGGCGTGATGCGAGTACGATGAGTCAGGCGAGCTATGCGTATTCTCGTTGTCGAGGACGATCGGAAGGTCCTGAGCTTCATCCGGCAGGGGCTGGAGGAAGAGGGACACACCGTGGAGACGGCCGCCGACGGCGATGCCGCCCTGGACCTGATCCTCGGGAGCGACCCCCACGATCTGATCGTCCTCGACGTCATGCTGCCCAAGCGCGACGGCTTCGGCGTCCTCAAGGCCGCGCGCCAGGCCGGCGTGCACGCGCCGGTCATCATGCTCACCGCGCGCGACAGCGTAGCCGACAAGGTGACCGGGCTCGATCTCGGCGCCGACGACTACCTGGCCAAGCCCTTCGCGTTCGACGAGCTCCTGGCGCGAGTGCGCGCCCTGTTCAGGCGCGGCTCGGAGCGGCGCGCCCCGGTCCTGCGGCTGGCCGACCTGACGCTCGATCCGGCCACGCGCAAGGTGGAGCGGGCCGGCCGCCGGGTCGAGCTGACCACGCGCGAGTGGGCGCTGCTCGAGTACTTCATGCGCAACGCCGGCCGCGTCCTCACGCGGCCGATGCTGGTCCAGCACGTGTGGGGGCTCGACTTCGACCCCGAGAGCAACATCGTCGACGTGTACGTCGGCTATCTGCGCCGCAAGATCGACGGGCCGCAGGAGCAAAAGCTCTTCCACACGATCCGCGGAGCCGGCTACGTCTTGAAGGACGAGGCCTGAGATGGGGCCGCTCTCGATCCGCGCCCGGCTGACGCTCTGGTACTCGGGCGTGGTCGTCGCCATTCTGCTCCTGGTCAGCGTGGCGGCGTACTCGCTGCTGCGCTGGCACCTGTTCAACGATCTCGACGCCTCGCTCTTCACGGTGGCCGGCGTGCTCCGCGACGTGCCGCCGGCGGATCCGGCGGCGCCGCTGCCGCCCGATCTCGAGCCGCTCGTGCGCGAGTTCCTGGGCTCGGAGTTCGCCGACGCGCTGCTGCAGCTCCTCGACCCGGAGGGGCGCGTGCGGTCCCGCGCGCTGCGCCCCGGCCTGCCGCTCTCGCCCGAGGCGCGCGTCAACGCGCTGCGCGGCGCGCCCACGATCGAGACCGTCAGCCTCGCCACGGGTGAGCAGGCGCGGCTGCTCACGATGCCGGTCGTGCGCGCCGGGCGCGTCGTCGATCTGGTCCAGGTGGCCATGCCGCTGCGCCGCACGCGGCAGACGCTGATCCGCTACGTGGAGACCGTGGCGGTGCTCGTGCCGCTGGGCGTGGTGCTCTCGGCGGTCGGCGGCTGGCTCCTGGCCCGCCGCGCGCTCAAGCCCGTCGATCGCATGTCGCAGAGTGCCTTACGCATCAGCGCCGAGGACCTGAGCCGGCGCCTCGAGCGGCGGGGCGCCGAGGACGAGATCGACCGGCTCGCCGACACGCTCAACGCGATGCTCTCCCGGCTCCAGGCAGCGTTCGGCGTGATGCAGCGCTTCACCGCTGACGCCGCGCACGAGCTGCGCACACCACTCACGGCCTTGCGCGGCGGCATCGAGATCGCGCTGCGCGCCGAGCGCTCGCCCGACGAGTACCGCCGCGTCCTCACCTCGAGCATCGAAGAGGTCGACCAGCTCATCCGGCTCGCCGAGGATCTGCTGCTCCTCTCGCGATCGACGGTGGGCCTCACCGCCACGCGCCAGCCGGTCGACGTCGAGCCGCTCTGCCTCGAGGCGCTCGAGCTCGGCGTGCGCCTGGCCAAGGGCAAGGGCGTCACGGTGAGCATGGGCGCCACAGCGCCCGCGGTGGTGCGGGGCGATGCCGGCGCGCTCCGGCGTGCGCTCCTGAACCTCGTCGACAACGCCGTCAAGTACACGCCGTCCGGCGGCAGCGTGACGATCTCGCTCGAGCAGGCGCGCGAGGGTGTGGCGCTCATCGTCGAGGACACCGGAATCGGGATCGATCCGGCCGACGCCAGGCGCATCTTCGAGCCCTTCGTGCGGCTCGACGAAGGACGAAGCCGCGACACGGGCGGCAGCGGGCTGGGTCTGGCCATCGCCCGCTCGATCGCCGTGGCCCACGGCGGCACGCTCGAGGTCGGTAGCCGCCTGGGCGGCGGCAGCCGCTTCACGATCAGCCTCCCCGCCGCGTAGGCTCGCGTCGCACCACGCCTATCCAGCCCTAAGAGGCTTCTCATGCCCGTCTCACGACGGGCTTACGTCCGGCCGCTATCGTGGGCTCGTCATCGGATCACGAGGAGGGGACCCATGAATTTCACGCCGAAGAATCGCCGCTGGATAGCGCCCATCGTCGCCTTGGTCGCGATCGCCGCCCTGGTCGGGCTCGTGCCCCACATGGGCTTCACGGGCGGGTCGAAGGCGCCGCTGTGGACCGAAGAGCGCGCCGCCGCTCCAGCCGCGCAGGTGCAGATGCCGGACTGGGTGCGTCTCAGCCGAGAGGCCAAGCCCGCCGTCGTGAACATCAGCGCCAAGCTCAACGCCGAATCGCAGGCGCCCCCGCAGCTCAAGGGGCGCCCCGACGAGCGCTCCTTCGAGGATTTCTTCAAGCGCTTCTTCGAGGAGGGGCCGCGCCACCCGGTGCGGGCCGGAGGCTCGGGCTTCATCCTGAACGCGAACGGTTACATCGTCACCAACAACCACGTCGTCGAGAACGCGGTCGACATCCAGGTGAAGCTCGGCGACGGGCGCGAGCTCCCCTCCAAGGTGGTGGGGCGCGACGCCAAGACCGATCTGGCGCTCCTGAAAGTCGAAGCGACCGGGCTGCCGGTCATTCCGCTGGGCGACTCGACCGCGCTGCTGGTCGGTGAGCCGGTGATGGCCATCGGCAATCCGTTCGGGCTCGAGCAGACGGTGACCACCGGCATCGTGAGCGCGACCGGCCGGGTCATCGGGAGCGGGCCGTACGACAACTTCATCCAGACCGACGCGTCGATCAACCCCGGCAACAGTGGAGGTCCGCTGATCAACGCGCGCGGCGAGGTCATCGGCATCAACACCGCGATCTTCAGCCGCGGCGGCGGCTCGGTCGGCATCGGCTTCGCGGTGCCGTCGAGCCTGGCCAAGACGGTGATCACGCAGCTCGTCGACCGCGGCAAGGTCGAGCGAGGCTGGCTCGGCGTGGCGATCCAGCCGCTCACCCAGGATCTCGCCAAGAGCTTCAAGCGCGGGGACACCACGGGAGCGCTCGTCTCGGAGGTGAAAGAAGGCTCGCCCGCCGATAAGGCCGGCATGAAGACCGGCGACGTCATCGTCGAGCTCGACGGCAAGAAGGTCACGAAGGCGACCGACCTGCCGAGCCTCGTGGCCGAGATGCCGGTGGGCAAGAGCGTTCCGATCGTGGTGATGCGGGACGGCCGCGAGGTGCGGCTCAACGCGCAGATCGCCCGGCTCGAGGACGAGTCGCCGACCAAGGTCGCCAAGACCGAGGACAAGGGCCAGCTGGGCCTCTCGGTGCAGCCGCTCACACCCCCCGTCGCCCGCGAGCTCGGGCTCAAGGTGAAAGAGGGTGTGCTGGTCCGCGACGTCATCGAGGGCGGCCGCGCCGCCGAGGCCGGCATCCGCGCGGGAGACGTGATCGTCGAGGTCAATCGCGAGCCCGTCCGCACGGTCGAGGATCTCAAGGCCCGCGTCGACAAGCTGGGCAAGAGCGAACCGGTCGTGATGCTCGTCAATCGCGACGGCGAGACGATGTACGTGGCGATTCCCGCCGCGTAGCACGCGCTTGGCGGGCGGGGAGCGGCCGTGCTCCCCGCCCGACCGGCCGTGCGCTGGCCCACCACTTCGCGTTCGGCTAGACTTCCCGCAACATGTCGCCCGCTCTTCGATTCACGGTCGCCCTGTTCTTCCTGTCGCTGAGCTTGGCCGCCGCCCTTGCCGGTTGCGCCTCGTCGGCCTCCGACACGTGGACGAAGCCCGATGTGACCGAGCAGCAGCGCGGCCGCGACACGCTGGACTGCCTGACCGAGGCCAAGCGCGTGACACCAGGTCCCGGTGGACCGGTCGAGCAGGTCAATCAGGATCGCTACCGGCGCTGCATGACGGACCGCGGCTACACGTCGGGTCCGGCGAAGTGATCGTAGCGAGCCCGAGCCGGCCGGGGCGCTAGCCGAGCCGCTCGCGCGCCTCGTCGCGCAGCTGGGCCTTCTGCACCTTGCCGCTCGGCGTCATCGGCAGCTCGTCGACGACGAACACCCTTCGGGGGATCTTGAAGCTCGCGATGCGCCCCCGACAGAACGCGATCAGTTCGTCCGGCGTGACTTCGCTTCCCGCCGCAGCCTGAACGAACGCGACGCCGACCTCTCCCAGCCGCGCGTCCGGATAGCTGACGACGGCCGCCTGCCGCACGCCCGGGTACGTCGCGAGGTAACTCTCGACCTCGGTGGGATCGACGTTCTCGCCGCCCACCTTGATCATGTCCTTGTAGCGGCCGACGAAGCGCAGGTGCCCGTCGGCGCGCAGGATGCCGGCGTCGCCGGTGTGGAACCACCGGTCGGCGTCGACGGCGCGCGCGGTCGCCTCGGGGTCGCGATAGTAGCCCTGCATGAGATAGCGAGTCCGCACCACGACCTCGCCGGGTGTGCCGCGCGGCTGATCCAGACCGGTCTCGGGATCGATCACGCGCACCTCGAACCCCTCGCACGGGGCGCCCGACGCCTCGCACGCCTGCTCCTCCGTCGAGTCGAGGAACGAGAGCGAGATCGTCGCGCCGACTTCGGTCATGCCGTATGCCGTCAGGTGGCGCAGCGGCGCCAGCACCTTCCGGGCGCGGTACACGAGCGGCGTGGCGCTCGCGGCGCCGCCGGCGACGACGCCGGTGCGCAGGGTCGAGAGATTGCGCGGCCGCGACTCCTGCGCGTCGATCAGGAGCTTCAGGTGCGTGTCGAAGCCGTCGATGTGCGTGACACCCTCCCGCTCGATCAGGTCGAGCGCCGTCTCGGGATCGAACGTATCCGTGAGGATCTGGCGGTAGCCGGTCAGCATCGAGCCCAGCGGCCCCTCGATGTACCCGAAGATGTGGAAGAGCGGCAGGTAGTTGAGGAACACGTCGCGCTCCGTGGAGGCGAGCCGACGATAGCGATCGACGAGGTGTGCGAGCACGGTGTGGTCGCGCATCACGCCCTTCGGGAATCCGGTCGTGCCCGACGTGTACATGATGAACGCGGTGTCGCTCGGGCGGACCGCGGCCGCGCGAGCCGCCAGGCCCGCCGCGTCCACCGCGCTCGCCGATGCGAGGAGCTCGGGCCAGCTCCAGGCGCCGGGATACTTGCCGTCGCTCACGACGATCACCCGCTCGAGATCGAGCAGGCTCGCGCTCCGCACGCGCCGGCTCGCTCCGGAGTCGTCGAGGGCCGCCAGCTCGCGCACCATGGCCAGGTAGTCGACGGGCCCGGAGACGTCGTGGGTGATCAGGGTCGTCGCGTTCGATCGCTCGAGCACCTGAGCCAGATCGACCGTGCGGAAGCGCGTGTTGATCGGCACGTGCACGGCGCCGATCTTGGCCAGGGCGAACATCGCGAAGATCCACTCCGGGCAGTTGAGTAGCCAGATCGCGACCTTTTCGCCGGGCTGCACGCCGGCGTGAAGCAACCCGCGCGCGACGCGGTCGACTTCGCTCGCGATCTGGCGAAACGTGTAGCGGCGATCGCCAAAGACCAGCGCTTCGCGGTCGCCCCACCGGGCCGCGGCCGCGTCGGGCAGATCGCCGAAGCGGGTTGCGGCGCGCGGGTCCATGGTGAGCCGCTCTCAGCCGCGCTTGGGGAGCTCGACGACCCCGCCACCCAGCACCGAGAGCTCGCCGTCCTGATTGTGCGCTTCCTGCTCGATCTCGACCAGGTGGCGGCCGTTCTCGACGAGCTTCTTCGTCACGATGCCGTCGATTCTCAGGGTGTCGCCTTCGGGGTTGTGCCGGCGGATCTTGCAGTGCGCGCGGCGGAGAAAGCCGTCGTCGCCCATCCAGTTGGTCAGGTGGTGGGTGAGCCACGAGCAGCGCTCGGGGCCGTAGTCGTAGGCGCCGGGGGCGCCGACCAGGGTGGCGAACTCCGGCTCCCAGTGCACGCGCTCCGGGCAGTCAGGGATGCCGAAGCGGTTCTTGATCCCCAGGCCCGAGTGGCGGTGCACCTGCTTCCACGCGAGCTTGTTAGCGCGGATGTAGAGGCCGCCCCAGCCCTGCGCGTAGGCGATGAATCCCGTCACCGTCATCGGCCCCTTCGCCATCGTCGGCAGCGGCTCGCCCTCGCGCACGTCGTCCCAGTGGCGCGCCGCGGCGCCGCGAATCTGCTCGTTCGCGTAGAGGCGGTAGATGTCCGCAAGCTCCTCGTCGGTGTAACGCTTGAGCGGCCGGGCCTTCACCGCGGTGTACTTGGTCCCGGCTTCGCGCGCCTGGTCGCGATCCGTCCGGAAGCACCAGCTGTCGGCGGCAGCCACGAGCTCGCCGCGCTGGTTAGCGAAGTCGACGTGATAGATCTGCTGGATCGAGCGGCCGGCGAACGTCGTCTGGTGCTCGATCAGGTCCTTCAACCACGCCTCTGTCGTGATCGCGTCGTTGCGATGCACGGGCAGATGCCACGTCCAGTCGGCGCCGGCCCACATGGCGTGCACGCCCGGCAGCCCGCCCACGTAGCCCGAGATGATCCGACTCGTGGCGAAGAGGAAGCTCGGCGGCGCCACGACGCCGCCCCAGCGCGTGCCGGCCGCGTAGGCGGGATCGCACCAGAGCGGGTTGTCGTCGCCGATCCCGTGAGCGTAGTGGCGGATGTTGTCGCGCGTGGCCTCGTGGCACCAGGGCTCGAGCGTGTCGGTGATCTTGACACCGATGCGGCGGCGCAGGTCGTCCAGCGCCTGGTCGGTGATCCTGGGAAAGAGCGTCTGCTCACGGGGCATGCGTGGGCTCCACGGCGCTCGCCTCCGTGTCGCGCAGCGCCTTGCGGTTGACCTTGCCGGCCGGCGTCTTGGGCAACGCCGCCACGAACGTGACCCGGCGCGGATACTCGTGCTGGGACAGCCGCGTGCGTGTGAACTCCTGCAGCTCCCGGGCGAACGCGTCGTCGCCGACGCGCCCGCTGACGACGAAGGCCTTGACCACCTGGCCGCGCAGCGCATCGGCGACGCCGATCACCGCGGCCTCGCGCACGTCCGGGTGCCGCAGCAAGACGTCCTCGATCTCGATCGCGCTCATGGTCCAGCCGGCCGAGATGATCACGTCGTCGGCGCGCCCGGCGTGGTAGAAGTAGCCATCGCCGTCCACGTGGCCTCGATCCTTCGTCGGGAACCAGGCACCCCGTCGCCACACCTTGATCTCGCCGATCTGGCTCGGCGGGCAGGGCCGCCCGTCCGCGTCCTGCACCTCGACGCGCACGCCGGGCACCGGCTTGCCGAGCGCGCCGGGCTTGACCTGGTAGTCGGCCGCGCCCGGATAGTCGGCAAGGATCACGCCGACCTCCGTGGTGCCGTACATGCTGCACACGCGCACGCCGAACGTCGCCTCGACGAACGCGCGCGTGGCGCTGTCCATCGGCTCGCCCGTGAAGGAGAGCTTCGCGAGGTCGTAGCGGTACGCCGGGGCCCGGCCGGAGCTCTTCAGCATGCGATAGTGCGTTGCGGCGGCGGAGAGGTTGGTCACGCCGTAGTCCTGGAGCACCCGCAGCATCCGTACCGGGTCGAACCTGCCCGCCATCGTGCCGGTGGTGACGCCGAGCGCCAGCGGCGCCAGGGTGCCGTGCCAGAGTCCGTGCCCCCACGCGGGCGACGACGGACAGAAGAATCGATCGCCCGGGCGGATGCCGGTGCCGTAGAGCGCGGCCACCATGAGCGCGACGATCGCCCGCTGCGGGTGGCGCACCGCCGTCGGAAGCTCGCGCGTGGTGCCCGACGTGTACTGGAAGACCGCGAGGTCGTCGGGCGCGCTACGCGCCTCGTAGCGGCTCGACTGCGCCGCCAGGTGCGTCATGAACGCGTCGTCGGCGACCACGACGTCGAGGCCCTCGATGGCGCGCGCGGGGTCGGCCTTCTCGGCGGTGGTCAGCAAAAGCTTCGGCACGCAGTCCTCGACCCGCAGCCGGATGCCGTCGGGGCCGAACAGCGTGAAGAGCGGCACCGCGATCGCGCCGCGCCTGATCGCGCCGAAGAGCGCCGTGTAGAAGACCAGCGAGGGGTCGAGCATGATCGCCACGCGGTCGCCGCGCTCGACGCCGCGGGCGGCGAGCCAGTGGGCCAAGCGCGAGGACCAGTCGGCCAGATCGCGAAAGCTCAGGGTTTCGTCGCGGCCATCGCCGTGGGCCACGCGGACGGCCACGCGATCGGAGGCCGCGTGCCGGTCGATGCATTCGTGCGCGATGTTCAGCGAGGCGCGATCGCCGTCGAAGAGCGACCACAGCGCCGCGGACGAGAAATGGCGATGGCCGTCCGCGTAGGTGGTGTAGTCCGTCAGCCGCGTCATGGCTCCCGGGCCCCATTGTATAGGGACAGCGCGTGACCACGCGGCGGGGCGGGCTGGTGCTCGGCGGCGCCTTCGTGACGTTCGCGATCAGCGCCGCGCTGATGCACTCCTACGCGGTGTTTCTCTTGGCGTTCCTCGAGGAATTCCGGTGGAGCCGCGCCGAGACGTCGCTCGCCTACTCGATCTCGGCCTTCGTGAGCGGCGCGAGCGCGCCCTTCGTCGGCGCGCTCGTGGATCGTCTCGGACCCCGGCGCCTGGTGTTGCTGGGCGGGGGTGTTCTGGCGCTGGGGCTCGTGGGCAGCGCCTACGTCCAAGCGCTCTGGCAGCTCATCGTCCTCTACGGGATCCTCATGACGATCGGCGCCAATTGCCTCGGCCTGGTGGTGTTCGTGCCGATGCTGTCGCGCCGATTCGTGGACAACCGAGGCATGGCTATCGCGATCGTCCAGTCCGCCAACGGTTTCGCGCGGGCCGTGTCGGCGCCGGTGGCCCAGATCCTGGTCTCGACGATCGGCTGGCGGCATGCGTATCTCGCGCAGGCGGCGCTCATGGCGGCGCTCGTCTGGCCGCTCGCGGCGCTGTTCCCACCTGACGAGGCGCCGGCGCGGGTCGTAACGTCGAGCCCATCGCCTGCCGGCGAGAGGGCGGCGCCCGATCGTCCGGCGCGCCGGGGCTGGACGCTGGCCGAGGCGATCGCGACACCGCACTTCTGGCTCCTGTTCACGGTGTACCTCTGCACCGGCCTCGGCAGCTTCTTCGTCTCGCTGCACCAGCTCGCGTTCGCGGTCGACGTGGGATTCGACAAGCTCTACGCGGCGAGCGTGCTCGGGCTGGGCGCCTTGTTGTCGGTCGCTGGCGTGATCGTCACCGGGACGCTCTCGGACTACATCGGCCGCGAGCTCTCGGCCATCCTCGCCTACGTGGTCTCGATCGTCGGCGTGATCTGCGCGCTCTTCATCACGGGGCCCGACCACGCCTGGCTCCTCTGGATCCATGCGTGCTTCTTCGGCCTCACCTGGGGCGCTCGCGGCCCGTCGGTCACCGCGAAGACCGCGGATCTGTTTCCCGGCCCGAACCTTGGCGCCATCCTGGGCGTGATCACGGTCGGCACCGGCATCGGCTCGGCCGTGGGCGCCTGGGGTGCCGGATGGATCTTCGATATCTCCGGCAGCTATCGGCTCGCCTTCGTGGCGTCGATCGTCTCCTATCTGATCGGCTGCGCGGCGTTCTGGGCGCTGCGCCGGCCGCCGACGCGGCAGGTGGTATAACCAGAATTTGTAGGCGCGCCTCGGCCGGCGGGGCCCCAGCCCCACGACGGCCTGCAGCGCGCACCACCAGGCGATGGACTTCCACGCATTCATGTACGTGACGATCGGGCGGCGCCGCGAGCTCGAGCGCGGCTTGGCCGGCAAGGACCCGGTGCTCTACCAGCGGATGCTGGACGAGATCGGCGAGTACGCGCGGGCCTGCGACGCGACGGGCTGGTCGGGCATCGGCATTCCCGAGCACCACCTGCAGATCGAGGGGTTCGAGCTCGGGCAGGATCCGGGATTGATGGCGATGTTCCTCGGGCAGCACGGCCCGCGGCTTCGGATCAATCAGTTCGGCTACGTACTGCCCACGCACAACCCGCTGCGCGTAGCCGAGCACGCCGCCACGCTCGATCATCTGCTCGGCGGCCGGCTCAACGTGGCGTTCGTGCGCGGCTACCAGGCGCGCTGGTTCGAGAACTACGCGGCGGTCCCGGGCGCCAAGGCGACCGGCCCGTGGAACCGCAAGAGCGACGAGGACGCGAAGAACCGCGAGCTCTTCGAGGAGTGCGTGGCGATCATCAAGACCGCATGGACCCACGACACGTTCTCGTTCAAGGGCAAGTACTGGACGTACCCGCCCGAGGGCCAGCGCCAGCCGCACCCGCATCCGGTCTATCTGAAGTACGGCCGCGGCGTCGACGCCGACGGCACGATCCGCGAGGTCGGCATCGCCCCGCGCCCGCTGCAGAATCCGATCCCGGTCTACTCGGGCTTCACGCACAGCTTGCAGACCTCGCTCTACTGGGCGCGGGAGGGCGGCAAGCCCATCGTGATGGCTGGCGAGATGGACTTCTGCCAGATGCTGTGGAGCCGCTACCGCGAGGTGGCCGAGCAGCACGGCCGCAGCGTGCGGCGCGGGGAAGAGGCGGCGTGGGGAGGCTATCTCGTGATGGCCGACACCAAGAGCCAGGCCGAGGCGTGGGCCGAGGACTGTCTCTGGATGTGGGACTCGTGGTCCGTCCCGTTCGGCCAGGACCGCCCTCCGCTCCTGATTGGCGACGCCGACACCGTCACGCGGATGATCGAGAACGCCGCGCGCCACGTGCCGTTCAACGAGATGTTCCTGCTCTTCGGCCAGGGCATTCTCGAGCGCGATCGGTGCCTCACGACCCTGGAGCTCTTCGCGCAGAAGGTTATTCCGCGGTTCAATAACTAGCTCCGATCCGAAAGAATTTCGCCTCGCTGCAGGACGCATCGC
>Ga0126376_10000916_pt1 | contig 15237 bp, 15 predicted proteins | sample PanSoiMetPlot_15_FD_92760 | JGI IMG/M metagenome (GOLD analysis project Ga0126376, IMG submission 92760) | Tropical forest soil microbial communities from Panama - MetaG Plot_15 | ecosystem: Environmental > Terrestrial > Soil > Tropical forest > Bulk soil | place: Panama | collected 2016-02-17
GCAGAAGGGCGAATGTCATGTCATGCCCTATCCGAATCCGGCCGATCTCGACGCCATGCGCCAGGCGCCGGGCATCCAGGTGCTGGAGCAGCCCGGGCTCAACGTCGGCTACCTCGCCTACAACACCACCAAGAAGCCGTTCGACGATGTCCGCGTCCGCAAGGCGTTGAACATGGCCATCAACAAGAAGGCGATCATGGACGCCGTCTACCTGTCGACCGGCATTGCGGCGAAGAATCCGATCCCGCCGTCGATGTGGTCCTACAACGACGACGTCATGGACGATCCTTTCGATCCGGCGGCGGCAAAAAAACTGTTGTCCGAGGCCGGATATCCCGGCGGCTTTACGACCGACCTGTGGGCCATGCCGGTGCAGCGGCCCTACAATCCCAATGCGCGGCGCATCGCCGAGCTGATGCAGGCCGATCTGGCCAAGATCGGCGTCAAAGCCGAGATCAGGAGCTTCGAGTGGGGCGAATATCGCAAGCGGGCCCAGAACGGCGAACACATGATGGCGCAGCTCGGTTGGACCGGCGACAATGGCGATCCCGACAACTTCCTGCACTCACTGCTTGGATGCAATGCGGCTCGGACCAACGGGTCCAACATTGCAAAGTACTGTTACCCCCCGTTCGAGGAACTGGTGGTGAAGGCGAAGTCCGTAAGCGACCAGGCCGAGCGCACCGAGCTTTACCGCAAGGCGCAGGTCATCTTCAAGGAACAGGCGCCCTGGTTCACCATCGCTCACGCGGTGCAATTGAAACCCGTGCGCAAAGAAGTGGTGGACTTCAAGCTCAGCCCGTTTGGCCGGCATACCTTCTACGGCGTCGACATCAAGCCGTGATGTCCTCACCCACCGCAATCCGTAGGGCGGATTAGCGAAGCGTAATCCCCGACCCGCCGCGCAATACGCTCCGCTATTGCGCCCTACGCGGGGAAAGGTAGGGTGGGAGGCCCTGCGACGCCTGCCGCCGGCATGAACCTTTGCCATGTATCGCTTTATGCTCACGCGGTTAAGCTTGGTGGTTCCGACCTTCATCGGGCTCACCATGTTGGCGTTCTTTCTTATTCGCATCATCCCGGGCGATCCCATCGAGACCATGGCGGGCGAGCGCGGCATCGATCCGGTTCGCCACGACCAGCTGCGCGCCGAATACGGCTTCGACAAGCCGATTCTCCTCCAGTACGGCCTCTATCTCGGGCGCCTGCTCCACGGCGACCTCGGCCGTTCCATCGTGACGCGCGAGCCCGTAATCGCGGAGTTCGCCACTCTCTTTCCGGCGACCGTCGAGCTTGCGCTCTGCGCCATGCTGTTCGCCGTGATCATCGGACTGCCGGCCGGTATTGTCGCCGCAGTCAACCGAAATTCGATCTTCGATCGCGGCGCCATGGGCGCTTCGCTCGCCGGCTACTCGATGCCGATCTTCTGGTGGGGCCTGCTGCTGATTTTGCTGTTCTCGCTCAAGCTCGATCTCACCCCGGTCTCCGGCCGCATCGCGGTTGAGTACTATGTCGAGCCGGTCACTGGGTTTCTGCTTGTCGACACCCTGTTGTCCGATGACAAGCGCGCATTTACATCGGCGCTGTCGCATATCGTGCTGCCGGCGATCGTTCTTGGGACGGTGCCGCTCGCCGTCATCGCACGGATGACCCGGTCGGCGATGCTGGAAGTCCTTGGCGAGGACTACATTCGCACCGCCCGCGCAAAGGGTCTTCCGGGCTACCGCGTCATCGGCGTTCACGCCCTGCGCAATGCGCTCATTCCGATCGTAACCGTGATCGGCCTGCAGGTGGGCGTACTGTTCACCGGCGCCATCCTGACCGAAACGATCTTCTCATGGCCTGGCGTCGGCAAATGGCTGATCGACGCGATCAATCGCCGCGACTATCCGGTCCTGCAGGGCGGCACATTGCTGATCGGCGCTGTCGTCATGGCCGTCAACCTCACGGTTGAGCTGGCCTACGGCCTGATCAACCCGCGCATCAGGCATGCCCGATGACCACCGAGTATCTTGAGGCGCCGCTCGCTGGCGCACCGCTCTCCGCGGTCCAAAATTTCTGGGCCTCGTTTCGCGCCAACTCAGGCGCCGTCGCCGGCGTTGCGGTGATCGCCGCCGCCGTGCTGCTCGCCGCGTTCGCCGATATCATCGCGCCGCATTCGCCGGTGCTGAACGACAACACCGCGTTTCTCAGGCCGCCATTCTGGCAGGACGGTGGGTCTTTCACCTACCTGCTCGGCACCGATGCGATCGGCCGCGACATGCTTTCGCGCCTCATCTATGGCGCGCGCCTGTCACTCCTGATCGGAGTTGCGGTGGTGGCGCTCTCGGTAGTGGTAGGCACGGTGCTCGGTCTCGTCGCCGGCTTCTTTCGCGGCGTCGTCGAGATCGCCATCATGCGGCTCATGGATATCCTGCTGACGTTGCCCAGCCTGCTGCTGGCAATCGTCATTGTCGCGATTCTCGGCCCCGGCGTCATGAACGCGCTGCTCGCGGTCGCCGCGGTCCTGCTTCCCCACTACGTCCGCATCACCCATGCCGCGGTGATCGCTGAAACGGCCAAGGACTATGTCACGGCGGCGCGGGTCTCAGGCGCCGGCACGCTGCGCCTGATGTTCAAGGAGGTGCTGCCGAACTGCATGGCGCCACTGATCGTCCAGGCGACGCTCGGGGTTTCGACCGCCATTCTGGACGCAGCGTCGCTCGGTTTCCTTGGGCTTGGCGCGCAGCCGCCCCTGCCCGAATGGGGTACGATGCTGGCCGACTCCCGTGAATTCGTGTCACGCGCCTGGTGGGTGGTGACGTTTCCTGGCGTCATGATCCTGGTCACGGTGCTGGCCTTCAACCTTCTCGGCGACGGCCTGCGGGATGCCCTCGATCCCAAGCTGAAGCGCTAAGTCAGATTTTCGATATGCCCGGATCAAAGACGTTGACGCTCGCCCTTCACCTCTCCCCGGAGGGGAGAGGTGAGATCGCGCTTGCGCGATCCGGGTGAGGGGAAACGGCCAGGCAATACGCTCCGCAACCCCTCACCCGGAGGGGAGAGGTGAATAGGCATGACATGGCCCTGCTCGAGATCGAAAATCTGTCGGTCGCGTTTCCTTCGCCCGCCGCCACCGGACGGGCGGTCGATGGGATCAGCATCGCGATCAGCGCGGGCGAGTCGCTCGGCGTCGTCGGTGAGTCGGGCTCGGGCAAGAGCCTCACCATGCTCGCCGCGATGGGGCTTGTGCCCTATCCCGGGCAGGTCACGGTGGACCGGCTCACCTTCCAGGGTCGCGATCTCATGCGGCTGTCGGGCCGCGAGCGGCGTCACCTCGCCGGCAGTCGCATGGCGATGATCTTCCAGGACCCGATGACGAGCCTCAATCCCTGCTTCACGGTCGGCTTTCAGCTCGTCGAGACCTTGCGCCTCCACGAGAAGATCGACCGCAGGGCGGCACGCCGGCGCGCCATCGCGCTGCTCGAACAGGTCGGCATCCCGGCGGCGGAGAGCCGCATGGGGGCGTTTCCGCATCAGCTCTCGGGCGGCATGAACCAGCGGGTGATGATCGCCATGGCGATCGCCTGCCAGCCGGACCTGCTCATCGCCGACGAGCCGACCACGGCGCTCGACGTCACGGTCCAGGCGCAGATCCTCGATCTGCTCCGCTTGCTCCAGCGCGATCGCGGCATGGCGCTTATCCTGGTCAGCCACAACATGGACGTGGTCGCCGAAACCGCACGCCGCGTCGTTGTCATGTATTCCGGCCAGATCGTAGAGGAGCGCGACGCCGCGGGCCTGTTCGGCGCACCCCAGCATCCCTACACGGCGGCTCTTCTGGCGGCCCGGCCGCAGCACCAGGAATCTGCGCGGCTGGCGACGATCCCGGGCGCGCCGCCGGGCATCCACGATCGTCCACGCGGCTGCATGTTCGGCCCGCGCTGCATCTGGGCCACCGCGCGCTCGTGTGCAACTCAGCCGGACATCCGGCCGTGGATGGACGGCCGCATCCGCTGCCATTATCCGCTCGGCGACCCCGATCGCACTGCGCGCATCGCGGCCGACGGGCTCCCCGGCGCGAAGGGCATTCCGTGACTGCACTTGTCGTCGCCCTGGGGCTCGAGCACACTTACGAGGTGCGGCGCGGCCTGTTCAAGGAACGCGGTCGGCTGCGGGCGGTCGGCGGCATCTCGTTTGCGCTTGGCGCCGGCCGGACGCTCGCGGTGGTCGGCGAATCCGGTTGCGGTAAGTCGACGCTCGCGCGCCTCATAACGCTGATAGAAAAACCGACCGCGGGAAAGCTTACGCTTGACGGTGTCGATGCACTCAATCCGCCGGGGAGCGAGATGCGCGGACTGCGCCGCACCGTCCAGCTGGTGTCCCAGGACCCTTACGGCTCGCTCAATCCGCGCAGGAGGATCGGCGCCATCGTGGAAGAGCCGCTCGCCATCAACACCGCCCTGCAGAAGCGGGCGCGCGCCGCGCAGGCAATCGAAATGTTGGCCAAGGTGGGCCTCGGCCACGAGCATTACTCCCGCTATCCGCACATGTTCTCCGGTGGCCAGCGTCAACGCATCGCCATCGCTCGCGCGCTGATATTGCGTCCGAAACTTGTTGTTGCCGACGAGCCGGTGTCGGCGCTCGACGTCTCAGTGCAGGCGCAGGTGTTGAACCTGTTCATGGATCTCCAGCAGGAACTGGGCCTCGCCTACCTCTTCATCTCGCACGATCTCGCCGTGGTCCGTCACATCGCCCACGACGTCCTTGTCATGTATCTCGGCCTCGCGATGGAGCAGGGCCCAAAGGACAAGATCTTCGGACGGCCGCTTCATCCCTATACCCAGGCGCTGCTCGCATCGACGCCCGGATTGGGCCGGCGATCGTCCCACGGCGTTCCGAGAGGCGAGCTGCCGTCGCCGCTCGACCCTCCGAAGGGATGCGTGTTCTCGACCCGCTGCCCCCATGTGAGCGAGCGGTGCCGCAAAGAGCGCCCTCCCGCGCGATTGATCGACGGACGCGAGGTGGCCTGCCACCTTGCTGAACAGTTTCTCGCAGGCTGATGTTCGGCTTCTGGGGCCCGACGTTGAGGGTGAAATTGCGGAAGGCAGCTTCCATCGCGGCCTCAGGCCTGCCGCTGAGGAACATGGCGGCACATAAAGGGTCCCGGCGGAGTTCCCTCCAGGATCGCCGCGCAACGGGAGGCGGCCTCGACGCGCTGCTTTGCGACGCGTGGAACGAGGCCGTCTGCGCCATCCGCAGCCCTCAGCTCGTAGGGCGCAATGCGCTGCGCTTATTGCGCCTACCGCAGAGGCGTTTGAGGGAGGCAAGTCACCTCATCGAATTTTGGAGGGTTCAGGCAACGGTCCAGTCAACGTGACCGTCCTTGATGCGTTTTGGATCGGCCAGCTCGATTGCGCAAACCGTCGATGAAAACATCGACGAGCCGCAGAACGCTCTTCTGCCAACCAGGCTGGTCGTGCATGTAGCACATGCCCACAAGGGCACGAAGCAGGTCTTGCGGGCTGATGTCGGCGCGGATTTCCCCGGCCGCGATCGCTCGGTCCAGCAACCCACCGACGGCTCGCGTCAGTCGATCGAATGAATAAGAGAAGAGGTCCGAGTTCTTGTAGGCAGCAAGAGCGAGCGCCGCCGACATGCCCTTTTTTGTGGCGACGAACTTGACGTTCGAGCGCATCCACTGGCGCAGCGCCGCGACCGGATCGGCCTCTTCCTTCAAGCGTTCGCCTAGATCGGCCAATTGCTGCACCTCGCGGCGATAGACCGCCTCGAACAGGGCCTCGCGGGTGGGGAAATGGCGATAAAGCGTGCCGATGCCGACACCGGCCTCTCGCGCGACGGCTTCGAGGCTCGCCTCCGGTCCGCCGGCACTGAATACGTTTTTTGCGGCCTCGAGGACACGCTCGCGGTTGCGGACCGCGTCGGCACGCGGTTTTCGTGACGTCTTTATGTGCAATGGCTTGGTACCGGCCGGCAATGTCACCCCTTGAAAAACGGAGGATGCCTCCGTATCTCACGAGACGCAACACTGACCATAGCACTTCGCTGTCAAGCAATGCCACAATCGGGGGAAGGCCTGACGGCGGGGACTCCCGAAATCTTTGTCGCTTTTCGCCACATTCCGCCGGCCGGCGGATGTGCTTCATCAATCGCTCTTGTGGAGCACTGCATGGGCTTTTCAACCACTCTCACCGTCAACGGTGTCAAGAGAACCCTTGAACTCGACGACCCACGTGTCACGCTTCTTGATCTTCTTCGCGAACGGCTGGAGTTGACGGGAACAAAGAAGGGCTGTGACCGCGGCCAGTGCGGTGCCTGCACTGTGATTGTCGACGGGCGCCGGATCAATTCGTGCCTTGCGCTCGCGATCAGTCATGACGGTGCCGATGTCTTGACGATCGAGGGCGTGACGCAAGGTGACCGGCTTCATCCGGTGCAGGAGGCGTTTATCGCGCATGACGGCCTGCAATGCGGCTTCTGCACCCCGGGCCAGATCATGAGCGCCATCGGCCTGATCCACGAGGGTCACGCCGGCGACGATCCGGAGCGCGTGCGTGAGGGGATGAGCGGCAATCTCTGCCGCTGCGGCGCGTATCAGGGAATCACCGAGGCGGTACTGGAAGCGCAAAAGGCGCTCGAGGCGGCGAGCCGCAAGGAGGTCGCATGAAGAGCTTCGACTATGTCAGGCCGGCAACGGTTCGGGAAGCCGTCGCAGCGGCCGCAGAACCCGGCGCAGCTTATCTCGCCGCTGGCACCAACCTTCTGGACTTGATGAAGGCAGGCGTGACCCGGCCCAATCTGCTCGTCGACATCACCCATCTTCGCGATCTCTACCACGTCGAGGACCTTGCTGACGGCAGCGTGCGGATCGGCGCACTGGTCCGCAATGCGGATCTTGCTCACGATCGCAAATTCGCGCGGCGCTTTCCGGCCGTGGCCGAGGCACTTTTATCGGGCGCGTCAGCGCAGCTTCGCAATGCCGCCACCGTCGGCGGCAATCTGGTGCAGCGGACGCGCTGCGCGTATTTCTACGATGTCGCCAGCGCCTGCAACAAACGCAGTCCGGGCGCGGGCTGCGATGCCCGGGGTGGAGACAACAGGCTGCACGCCATATTGGGATGGAGCCAGAGCTGCATCGCGACGCATCCCTCCGATTTCTGTGTCCCCCTGGTTGCGCTCGACGCCGTTGTCGAGGTTGACGGCCGAGCGGGGCAGCGCGAAATTCCGCTCGAACGGTTCCACCGCTTGCCCGGCGATGCGCCGGACCATGAGAATATGCTTGAGCCCGGCGAGATGATCGTCGCGGTGCGACTGCCTGCGGAAGCCGCGCGTTTCGCCGCCCATGGCCGCTACCTGAAAGTCCGCGAACGAACGTCCTATGCCTTCGCGGTCGTCTCGGCCGGCGCCGCTTTGCGCTTCGAGGCGGGGGCGATTGCGGATGCGCGGCTTGCGCTCGGCGGCGTGGCGATGAAGCCGTGGCGGGCGCGGGAAGCAGAACAAATCTTGATCGGCGCACCGGCCGCCGCGTCGCTCTTTCGTCGCGCAGCCGAGACCGCGCTCGCTGAGGCAAAACCCTCCGGCGACAACGCCTTCAAGGTCGAGCTCGCGCGACGGGTCGTTGTGCGGGCGCTCACGCTCGCTGCGGCCGGCACGCCTGAGCGAATGCCGGCGCTGCCTGGCTCCCCCTTCGCTGCCGTTTTCGGAGTTGTCAACCATGGTTGAGATCGCGCTCACGCAAACGCCCGCCCACGTTCGGCACGGGTCGAGCATCGGACAGCCGCTCACCCGCCGCGATGGCGTGCTCAAAGTGACGGGTGCCGCCAAATATGCCGCCGACCACCATCCGCCCGGCATGCTCTATGCGGTGCTTGCGGTGTCGAGCATCGCACGCGGCCGCGTCGCCTTTCTCGATGTCGCGGCGGCGAAAGCCCATCGAGGCGTGGTCGAGGTGATTACGCCAGCGAACAGGCCGGTGCTCGCGCAGGATCCGGACGAAAAGACCAATCCCTTCATGTTCCGACTCGATCTCTTGCAAAGCGACCGGGTCCGCTACGCCAACCAGCCGATCGCCATCGTGATCGCGCAAACGCTTGAAGCCGCAACGGAGGGCGCTGTGCTCCTCTCACCGCGCTACGACGCCGAACCGGCGCGGGTCGGCCTCGACGCGAACGAAAGTTTCGTGCCGGCAGTCGTTGGCCCGGGCTTTCCGACGGAAGCTCGTCGGGGCGACGTCGAGGCCGGGCTTGCTGCGTCTACCAAGAATATCGCTGAGGCCTACGGGACCGCAGCCCAATATCACAATCCCATGGAGCCGCATGCGATCGTCGCCGCGTGGGACGGCGATACGCTCTCGATCGATACGCCGAGCCAAGGCCTCGCGATGGCGCAAGGGCGTCTTGCCGGCGTTTTCGGAATATCGCCCGACCACATTCACATCCGCAGTCCGTTTCTCGGCGGCGGCTTCGGCTGCAAAGGCTTCATCTCAGGACCGCAGGTCCTCGGCGCCATCGCTGCCCGCGCCGTGGGAAAGCCGGTCAAGCTCGTGCTGCGTCGCGAGCAAATGTACGGTCCGGTCGGACACCGGGCGTCGACGCGCCAAACCTTGCGGCTCGGCGTCGACGGCGACGGCAAGCTGATCGCGCTCGACCATCACACGAAGACGGTGTCGAGCACCTTCGACGATTTCTTCGAGCCGGCGTCCAACATCTCCCACACGCCTTACGCAAGCACCGCCATCGCGACGTCGCACGAAGCCGTTCGGGCCGATATCGGCACGCCGCTGTTCATGCGCGCCCCTGGCGAGGCAACCGGCTCGATCGCGCTCGAAAGCGCCATCGACGAAATGGCGCAAGCCTGCGGCATGGATCCTTTGGCTTTTCGTCTCAAGAACTATGCCGAGGTTGAGCCGATCTCCGGCAAGCCGTTTTCCTCAAAAGCCTTGCGCGAATGCTACCGGCAGGGCGCCGAGCGATTCGGCTGGGAGCGCCGCCCGCTCGCGCCGCGGCAGATGCGTGATCGTGACGGATTGCTCGTAGGCTGGGGCGTCGGCACAGCGACGTTTCCGGCGCTCATGTTCGCCGCTCAGGCCAAAGCGACGCTGCGTCGGGACGGCAGCGGTGTCATCGAGATCGGCGCGCACGACATGGGACAGGGCGCCTGGACCGCGCTGGCGCAGATCGCGGCCGACGCGCTCGGGCTCGATATCGACCAGCTCGAGTTCAGATCCGGCACCTCCGATCTTCCCGATGCCGGCATCGCCGGCGGCTCGGCCCACACCGCCACCGCCGGCATGGCCATCCACAATGCCGGTGCCGATGTGGTCGCGCGGCTCGCAGATATCGCGACGAACGAAGAACGCTCGCCGCTGTTCGGCGCCGGCAATGCCGGCGTGATCGCGCGCGGGGGCCGCTTGTTCCGGCGCGACGACCCGAGCCGCGGCGAGAGCTACGCCGAGATCATCGGCCGCGCCGGGCGCGCGCAGATCGAGGGCCACGGAACCAGCGCCGCCGATCAGGCCACCCACTCTGACTACGCCATGTTCGCTCATGGCGCCGTGTTCGCCGAGGTCAAGGTCGATCCCGATCTCGGACAGATGCGCGCCACGCGCGTGGTCGGTGCCTTTGCGGCCGGACGCATCATCAATCCGCGCATGGTGCGCAGCCAGCTCTGCGGCGGGATGATCTGGGGCGTATCGTTTGCGCTGCATGAGCAGGCTGTTATGGATCCGCGGTCGGGCCGTCCGATGAACGCCAATCTGGCCGAGTACCACGTTCCCGTGAACGCCGATGTGCCGTCGCTCGAAGCGATTGTGGTCGAGGAAAGCGATCCGTACGTCAACGGGCTCGGCATCAAGGGCGTGGGCGAGATCGGCATCACCGGCACAGCGGGCGCGGTCGCGAATGCCGTTTGGCATGCCACAGGAATCCGCGTGCGCAAATTCCCGATCACGCTGGATCAATTGATCGAGCCTCAATAAGCATCAAGGATTGCGTCGCCGGTATCGAGCGTTCATTAGATTGGCTCAAGTAGAGCAGGATGACCGGTCCAGCCGCGGCAGCGACTGACGGGAGCGAGGGCCAAATTCCAGGAGGCAGCCGACGACTAAGGGAGACGCCGCGCGGGGCGGAACTCAAAGCAATAGCGCTGGTTCTCTTGCCGGCAGATGATCCGTTCGGAAGGCGAACTGTGGAACCTGTTTTGTCCTTCACCGGTGCGGCGGCGGTCACGGGTCTCATCCGCCACGCCCTCCATCGCCTTTGGCCCTCCAGCGCCTCACGCCGCACCTCGTTGCCCCGAACGGACGCTCTCCGTTTTTGCTGGGTCGGCATATGAGCCCGCGCCCGCACCCATACAGGTCTGGGCGAGTCGGCGATCAGCACGACCCTGTCGGCGGGACATCCACCCAGACCATCATCTTCGTCCTTATCGTCGTTACACTGCTTCTTTACGAGCTTCAAAACATCCTGCTGCCATTTCTTTTTTCAGGGGTGGTCGCCTACATCTGCACCCCGCTTGTAAACTGGCTGGCCTCACGTACGGGGTTTAGACGTGCCTTTTTCGCCGTGGCGGTGTTTCTAGCGATCCTGTCGATCATCGCGCTCGGAGGTTTTTTAGGACTGCCACCGCTGCGACGAGAACTCCCGCGGGTGGTCTCGGATTTTCAAGGCATCATCGCAAGCTTGGCCAAGTCCGCGATCGGCGATCAAAGCATCGATATTTTCGGCAAATCGATGAATGCCGGGCAATTGGCGCAGGCCGCGGTGTCGGCCGTGCGCGAGTGGATTGATCAGCCTGGAAGAATCCTCTTCCTGGGAGGGGTGACATTTGCGCTCGCGTGGGCATCTTTCCTAATCCCAACGCTGCTGTTTTACTTTCTGTACAGCGGTCCGCGCCTGTTACGTGGCCTACTCTGGCTCGTGCCTCCCCAACACCGCCCCGTCGCTCTCGATATCTGGTCGAAACTCGACCCAGTTCTGAGGCGTTATTTCATCGGCATCCTCGTCGTCGTGGTGTACGCCGCAATCGCCGCTTATGTCGGACTCGGTGTTGTTCTACACATTCCTCACGCAGTCTTTCTGGCCCTCCTGACAGGCGTCCTCGAAATGATACCGGCGATCGGGCCGCTCGCAGCCGCCATAATTGCTGGTCTCGTGGCTGTTCACTATGCGACGGGCATCGGAGCAATCATCGGATACGCAATCTATGCAACGGCATTGCGGCTGTCGATTGATCAGTTATTTGCACCGCTTGCGCTTGGAGTTGCGGCGCGCCTCCACCCGGTGGTGATCATTTTCTGCTTCACCGCAGGGGGCATTCTGTTCGGCATAGCGGGTGTGGTCATGGCCGTGCCTGTTGCCCTTGCCATCAAGATCTGTTTGGCGGTGCTCTACGAGGAGTCGCCAAGCCGCAACGAAAGCAAATCCGAATAGAATTATATTAAACAGCAGCCACACCAGATAGGGACAAGGGCGACCACCACCAAGATCGCCGCTCCGTTTGAATAGCTCAGCGGCGCTGAGTAACATCATCAGCCTCGTCGCTTGCCTAACGAAACAAGATCTTTCCCGACTCGGCCGCGTGTGCCATCGAAGGAACACTAACAAAATGGTGCTCGGGAATCGGCTCCCAGTTTCCACCAGTGTCAGGAGGTCGAGGAAAGCGATCCGTACGTCAACGCGCTCGGCATCGAAGGCGTGGGCGAGATCGGCATCACCGGTACAGCGGGTGAGGTCGCGAATGCCGTTTGGCATGCCACAGGAATTCGCGTGCGCAAATTCCTGATTACGCTGGATCAATTGATCGAACCTCGATAGGCTTGCCTCCAGGCACCGCGCGCTGACCCGAACGGACCGCGCGCTGGGCAGCTGCCCCTGATTGACGATGCCATTCGATCAGCGCACCATTAGCACAGATCATCACTTTGAAGTGCGAAACCAGGGAGGAAGCCATGCTCCGGCTCTCGAAGCTGCGGACGGCCTTGTGCCTACCCGCTCACGCGCCACAAGCCTCAGGCCCACATGAGATAAGACCACGCAACCCTAGCCCACACGGCTCACGTCCCCGCGAAACGCCAAGGAAGGCAAGTCTCAGCTTCGGGCTTGCGGTCGCGCTCGGAACGCTATGCGCCTCCTGGCCTGGAATCGCCGCCGGGCCGGATCAGACTTCAGAAAAGAAACTGAGCCCGGTTGTTGAGACGAAAGAAGGACCGGTCCAAGGGTTCATCGCGAATGGCGTCACCGAATTCCTCGGCATTCCGTATGCCGAACCGCCGGTCGGCAATTTGCGCTGGCAGCCGCCCAAGGATCGTGCGCCGTGGACCAGTGTTCTCAAGGCCACGGAATTTGCGCCGATCTGCGCGCTGATCACGACGCTCGGGGTCTTCTCCGGCGCGCCGAACAACAATGAGGACTGCCTCTACCTGAACGTCTTCACGCCGGACCTCAATCCGTCGGCACGACTTCCGGTGATCGTCTGGATTCACGGCGGCGGCAATGTGGACGGCGAAACACCCGGCTACGACGGCAGCAAGTTGGCGTCGCAGGGCAAAACCGTCGTCGTCACCATGGAGTACCGCCTGAACCTCATGGGCTTCCTGGCACATCCCGCGCTCGATAACGAAGGCCACCTCTTCGGCAACTACGGCATTCTCGACCAGCAGGCCGTGCTGAAATGGGTCGAGCGCAATATCGCCAGATTCGGCGGCGACAAGGACAACGTCGCCGTCGGCGGCCAATCGGCGGGAGCGGTCGACACCGGCATCCACATGCTGTCGCCGCTCGCCGCCGGCCTGTTCCATCGGGGAATTTGCCAGAGCTTCTGCCAGGCCTTCCCGCTGCCCACGAAGGCGGCGGCCGAGGCCACCGGCATCGCTTTTGCGGAGGCCGCCGGCTGTGGCTCCGGCACCGGTCCGGACGTCGCCCAATGCCTGCGCAATCTGCCCGCGGCCAAGGTTGAAGAGCTCGCGGGCACCGCAAGCGCCATGGGCAAATTCATATCCGGCCGAGGTTTGGTGGACGGCAAGATCATACCCGATCAGCCGCTGACGCTCTTCACCAGCGGCCGGTTCAACCACGTGCCGCTGATAAACGGGAACACGGCGGATGAGACGAACTTCGGCCTGGCGATCACCGAGTACTTCTCCAACACGAACAACGCGCTCCGCACCCCGCCGACCGCGGAGCAATATCTGAACTACGTCAACACGACCTATGCCCCGCCGGCATATCTTGACGGAACCGCCGCGAAAGTTCTGGCCGTCTATCCGCTCAGCGCCTTCAAGACCCCGCAATTGGCCTGGGATCGGGTCGGAACCGACTCAGGAATCTGCAACCAGCGAAGACTCGATAAAATCCTCGCTCCCCAAATTCCCGTCTATGCCTATGAGTTCGCAGATAAGACAGCGCCGTTCTTCTTCCCGGATATGCCCGCAATGGAGGCGTTGGCCTATCATACCGCCGATATCCAGTATCTGTTCCCGCTCTGGCATGGCGGACCATTGGGCATTCCCCATGCGCTGAACCGCGAGCAGACGATGCTGTCTGATCAACTTGTCTCCGCTTGGGCGAATTTTGCCCGGACGGGCAATCCGAACGGATCAGGCAACAGTCCGTGGCCGCGCTACACGGCCAGCACTGAAACTCCCGCCTGGCTGATCCAGGACTTGCCGGGTCTCTCAACCTTGACGGATGCGCAATACGCCACGCTTCGCCACTGCGACTTCTGGGACGCGGTGACCGCAACTCAGTAAAGCAAGCGCGATTTCGCCGCGCGAAAAGCGCGCAGGCCAGCACCACAGATGACGGCCAGGTCATGGCCGTCGCTCTGTTGGACGGACTATGTCTTCCAGAAACAGCCTCATAGAACGCCTTTCAATGGCGGCAATCCGCGTCATGAAGGCTAGGAACATCGTCACTCAACAGGAGGAAATAATTGAACGCCTTAGACGTCATGGGCTCGATACGACCCTGGCTGAAGAAGCGCTGACTTTATTCAAATCCACACTACAATTGTTCGAGGAGGAATATAAGCGACTCAAACGAGAATTTAATGGTGCGATGAAAGACTAAACGTTATCTATCAACTTTTTCTAAGAGGCTGCAGCTCACAAAATATCTCGCACCTTCGGTTCGCTCATCTGATAATAACAATAAATGTCGCTAGGAACGTCAATGATCCGAAGACTTCCCTTCATCATGTAGACGATAGATGGCGTAAATGTTCATGGCAACAACAAATGCTAAAAGTACCTTATTATCAACAAACCTTAGAGCATGTTCCGGCCTGATTGAACCGGGGGATTCCCCTTGGGCAATAGATGCGCGAGCCTTTCGGCATTGAGTCGACTTTGGGAGGCGATGGGATGGCGAAGGCATATTCCGCGAATATGCGCGAGCGGGTTATCGGGCGGGTGGAAAGTGGTGCTTCACGGCCGGAGGCAGCGGAACACTACGAAGTGAGCCCCAGCACGGCGGCGATGTGGGTGATGTGCTTTACAATTGATGGGGCAATGACCGGAGAGAGGTTCTTGGCCTATGTCGAACGCCGTCTCGCCCCGACTCTCAAGCGGAACGAGATTGTGACGATCGACAATTTTCCGGCGCACAAGGCCGCCAGTATCCTAGGCAATCGAAGCGCGCGGCGCGACACTTCGCTATCTGCCCAGATATTCGCCTGACCTCACCCGATCGAGACGGCTTTCAGCACGTTGAAAGCCGATCTGCCCAATGTGGGTGAGCGGAGAATTCCTCGCCTGCGCCGCCGCATCGGCTCCTTCGCCCGCACCCTCACTGCGCGCGAGGTCGCCGATTATTTCAGGCACGCGGGCTATGCGTGAAATCGATCGGAATCCGCTCTAAGCCGTTTCTAGTTTCCTTTATTTCCTTCCGCAACGAGACAATTTCAGCGTCTCTCTTTGCGTCTTCATCCATAGCTCTACCTCCCTAGTAGACCTTGATGCAATCATAGACGATCATTCCATGGCGCCCCGTGTTAAGACCAAATATTACAGTCGGATCTAGATTACCAGGCGACGTTTTAGACCCTACTAGTTTACAGCTTTCCTCAGTCTTGAACCCTGGAATATTTGTTATCGCAGGTGAACTTGTATTATTGTTGTTGAATGCGATTACGATTATAACGAGTGCCCACATAGCTCTTACCTCCCCGTATCTTAGAACAGTTCATTTACTAGGTATTCAAGTTAAGGACAATATTGATGTCGCAGAAGATACATTCAAC
>Ga0126376_10000917_pt1 | contig 15229 bp, 13 predicted proteins | sample PanSoiMetPlot_15_FD_92760 | JGI IMG/M metagenome (GOLD analysis project Ga0126376, IMG submission 92760) | Tropical forest soil microbial communities from Panama - MetaG Plot_15 | ecosystem: Environmental > Terrestrial > Soil > Tropical forest > Bulk soil | place: Panama | collected 2016-02-17
ATCCATGCCTTCAGGGTGGTACTGGCCGTTTGAAGGATGGGGCCATGTTTGATCTTACCGAAAGGACCGCTCTCGTAACCGGCGCAACCGGCGGCATCGGCGGGGCCATTGCGCACACGCTCCACGCCAATGGTGCGACGGTAACGATTTCTGGGACGCGAATCGAAATGCTCGATTCGCTTGCCGGTCAGCTGGGCGGCCGCGTGCATGTGGTGCGTTGCAATCTCACCGACGAGGAAGATGTGGAAAACCTCGTTCCGGCTGCGGAAGCCGCTATGGGTCACGTCGATATTCTGGTCAACAACGCCGCCATCACGCGGGACAATATTTTTATGCGACTCAAGGACGAGGACTGGAATCAGGTTCTCGCCGTCGATCTCACCGCTGCCTTTCGGCTCGCCCGCGCCGCCGTGCGCGGGATGATTCGTCGACGCTTTGGCCGCATCATCGGGATCACCTCGGTGGTGGGGGTGACCGGCAATGCCGGCCAAGCCAATTATGCCGCCGCCAAGGCCGGAATGATCGGCATGATCAAATCGCTCGCCCAGGAGGTCGCTTCGCGCGGCGTCACCGTGAACGCGATCGCGCCGGGGTTCATCGAGACTGCAATGACCGACGCGCTTACCGATAAGCAGAAGGATATGATTCTGGCGCGGGTGCCCGCGGGTCGGCTCGGATCGCCCGACGATGTTGCCGCGGCGGCGCTCTATCTGGCCTCCCTTGAGGGCGCCTACGTGACTGGACAGACACTCCATGTAAACGGCGGAATGGCGATGATCTGACATTGTTGCATCGCAAATTGCCGGCCTGCGGAAGAGTATATCCCGGGGCCTGCGCAATGCTAGTCAAGCCAATTGAAGTATGATAACCCCCGGGACGACTGGACGATGTGGTGGGGCGCTGAGACAATCCAAATCCCGGTGTTTCCCGGCTGCCGTCGGCCACGACGATGCCGCGTTCAACGATTGCGAGATCGCTTGACCGGCCGAGCCAATCAAGAGGCGCACGAGGTTTAGGAAATGAGTGACATTGGCGAGCGGGTAAAAAAGATCGTCGTGGAGCACCTCGGGGTGGAGCCCGACAAGGTCACGGAAGCCGCGAGTTTCATCGACGATCTCGGTGCCGACAGCCTCGACACCGTCGAGCTTGTCATGGCGTTCGAAGAGGAGTTTGGCTGCGAAATTCCCGATGACGCGGCCGAAACGATCCTGACGGTAGGCGACGCGGTGAAATTCCTCGAGAAGAACGCCAAGAGCTGATCGCTGCGCTCAGTCGACCGTTTGCGAGCCTCGAGGGCAAGGGTGCCTGACTTTCGGCAGGGAAGTTTCGATTTTCGGCTTTCTGGGGGCCATTTGCAGGCTATGCGAGCGGACCCATGAGACGCGTCGTCGTTACCGGCATGGGAATGGTCACGCCGCTTGGTTGCGGCGTCGAGGCGACGTGGCGGCGGTTGATCGCCGGCGAAAGCGGCGCGCGCAAGGTCGAGACCTTCGACGTGTCCGACCTGCCGGCACGGATTGCGTGCATGATTCCGCGCGGCGACGGCAGCAACGGCACTTATAACCCCGCCGATTGGATGGAGCCGAAGGAGCAGCGCAAGGTCGATGATTTCATCGCATATGCGATGTGCGCGGCGGCCCAGGCGATCGAGGATGCAGGCTGCGCGCCGAAGACCTACGAGGAGCAGATCGCCATCGGGGTGATGATCGGCTCCGGCATCGGCGGTGTCGCCGGCATTGCCGAAACCGCCCAGGTGCTCAAGGAACGAGGCCCGCGCCGGGTATCGCCGTTCTTTATCCCTGGACGCCTCATCAACCTCGCCTCCGGCTACGTGTCGATCGCCCACGGCCTCAAGGGGCCGAATCACGCCGTGGTCACCGCCTGCTCGACCGGGGCGCATGCTATCGGCGATGCGGGGCGCCTGATCGCACTTGGCGATGCGGACCTGATGGTGGCAGGCGGCGCCGAATCGCCGCTCGACCGCCTGTCAATGGCGGGCTTTGCGGCCTGTCGTGCGTTGTCGACCGCCTTCAACGAGGAGCCGACGCGGGCATCGCGGCCATATGACCGCGATCGCGACGGCTTTGTGATGGGCGAAGGCGCCGGCGTGGTGGTGCTGGAGGAGCTAGCGCACGCGCGCGCGCGCGGCGCCAGGATTTATGCGGAGCTCATCGGCTATGGCATGTCGGGCGACGCCCATCACATCACCGCGCCTGCCGAGGACGGCGACGGCGCCTTGCGTTGCATGACTGCGGCCATCCGGCGTGCCGGGATCACGCCCGCCGAAATCGATTACATCAACGCGCATGGCACTTCGACGCCGCTCGGCGATGAGATCGAGCTTAATGCCGTGCACCGGCTGGTCGGTGAGGATGCCAGCCGCATCGCCATGTCGTCCACCAAATCGTCGACCGGCCATCTGCTGGGTGCCGCCGGCGCCGTCGAGGCGATCTTCTCAATTCTGGCAATGCGCGACAGGGTTGCACCGCCCACGCTTAACCTCGACCATCCGTCGGTCAAGGCTGCGGTCGACCTGGTGCCGCACCGGGCACGGGAGCGCGAAATCGATGTGGTATTATCGAATTCGTTCGGGTTTGGCGGCACCAACGCGTCGCTAGTGTTTCGGCGTCTTCACGATTGACGCCGATTTGCGCTGGATGGATCGGTATCGTAATCGCCAAAAGGACATAATTCACAGCTGATCTGGCCGGCGATGGTCGGGCTTGATGCTGGGGTGGGTTTCGTCGATTTTTAAACGGGTTGTGGGCATGGCCGATTCTAAAGATCTAGCCTCCGAACTAAGGTCGCGTGATTTGGCGCGGGTCAGGCGAGATATTGCTGTGCGAGCGGCGTCACGTGACGTCGTCCCGGGCGGTCGCCGGGGCGTAGCGTCGGGAGAGCTGCCTGACGAAATCAGGCGAATCAAGCCGCGCAGTCCGCGCGCAGCCCTCGAGCCTGAACGGGTCCCGTTGCCGACGCGCCGGTCGGAGCGCGTGCGCCATCCCCTCGTCATGGCCGGCAATGCGATTTTCACCGTGTTGATCCTGATCGCGATCGCCGGCGGAATTTTGTTCGTGGTCGCAAAGCAGCGTTTCGACGCTCCCGGCCCGCTCGAGAAAGAGAAAATCGTCAACATTCCGCCGCGCCTGGGTATTCGCGACATCGCGGATCTCCTGGTCATGGAAGGCGTCATCGACCAGCCTTGGACCTTCGTGGTGAGTGCCGTGCTGGCGAAGACGCGTGAGGAATTGAAGTTTGGCGAATACCAATTCCCCAAGCAGGCGAGCCTGCACGACGTCATCAACACCATTGTGGAAGGGAAGGTGGTGCAGCATCAGGTCACCATCCCCGAAGGATTGACCTCCGAGCAGGTCGTGCAGCGTCTCCTGGAGACGGACATCCTGTCCGGCAACATCAAGGACATTCCGCGCGAGGGCTCCATGCTTCCGGAAAGCTATCGCTACGCGCGGGGAACTCCGCGCGACCAAGCGATCCAGCGGATGCAGCAGGCGCAGGCGCGCGTCGTCCAGGAGGTTTGGGATCGCCGGATGCCGGATTTGCCGTTGCGCTCGCCCCAGCAGCTCATGATCCTCGCCTCGATCGTCGAGAAGGAGACCGGCCGCCCCGACGAGCGCACTCGCATCGCTGCCGTGTTCGTCAATCGCATCAAGCAGCACATGAAGTTGCAGTCGGACCCCACCATCATCTACGGGCTGGTGGGTGGCAAAGGCACGCTCGGCCGGCCCATCCTGCGCAGCGAGATCGAGCAGGCGACGCCCTACAACACCTATGTGATCGACGGCCTTCCGCCGGGGCCGATCGCCAATCCGGGTCGCGCGGCGCTCGAAGCGGTCGCTAATCCGGCGCGCACTAAGGAACTCTATTTTGTCGCCGACGGTAGCGGCGGCCATGCCTTTTCGGAGACGCTTGATCAACACCAGCGCAACGTTGCCCGCCTGCGTGCACTGGAGCAGGCCCAGCGTGACGGCACGCCGCCGCCGTCCACAGCACAACCGCCGCCGATGCCGTCCGCAAGTTCAGCGCCGGCGTCTCCCGCCGTGCGTCGTCCTGCGCCTGTTGTTCCGCGCCCGCAGTCGCAACAGCCGCCGCCGGCGACTCAACAGCCCGCCGCGTCGCCGCGATAGCCGGCGTAGGGCGAGTTTCTTTAACCTCCCGTCATTCGCGCGAAACGGCGGGCTAAAGAGAACCTGCCCTACAGCTGCACATAACTCACAACCTGTCGCGGGCTGGCTTGAGGTGCGCCATCGCGGCCGTTAAGTTCAGGGTGATTCCATTGCCCCGCGAACCGAAGGTTTTCCGCCATGGCGCTGTCGAGCATGACCGGATTTGCCCGCGGCCACGGGGTATCTGGCGGATATGCGTGGGCATGGGAGATCAAATCCGTTAACGCCAAGGGTCTCGACCTGCGGCTGCGCCTGCCGCCCGGCTGGGACGCCGTGGAGCCGTCGGTGCGGTCAAAAACGGGCGAGGCGCTGGCGCGCGGCACGATCTACGCCACCCTCAACGTCGAGCGTCAGGGCAGGTCGCCGGTGGTACGCTTCAACCAGGACGTGCTCAACGCGGTGCTCGGTACGGTAAAATCACTCGCCGGGCGCGTTGATGCTGATCGTCCGCGGCTTGATGGCATTCTCGCCATCAAGGGCGTCATCGAGGTGGTCGATGCCGAGGAGGGGGAAGACGAGCGGCGCGTCGTAGAAGCCGCCGTGGTGTCGGGTTTTGGCACGGTGCTCGCTAACTTGGTAGAGAACCGGCGGCGTGAGGGCGGCGCGCTCGCCCGCATTCTGTCCGGGCGGCTCGAAGAGATCGCGGCTTTGATCGGTCGCGCTGAGGCCGCTGCCGCCCGTCGGCCCGACGCCGTCAGGCAACGCATCGCCGATCAGGTCGCAGCTTTGCTGGAAGCCTCCGACCGCTTCGATCCCGACCGGCTGCACCAGGAGGCAGTGTTGATCGCCGCCAAGGCGGATGTGCGCGAAGAGCTGGACCGGCTCGCCGCTCATGTGGAGCAGGCGCAAAGCATGGTGACGAAAGGCGGGGCGGTCGGGCGGCGGCTCGATTTCCTGTCGCAGGAGCTCAACCGCGAATCAAATACGCTATGCGCCAAGGCGAACGATCTGGAGCTCACGAATATCGGGCTTGAGCTTAAGAGTGTGGTTGAGCAGTTCCGCGAGCAGGTGCAGAATCTGGAGTAAAGTACGGAAAGTTAACGTGCGAGCGTTGGACAGTTGGAGCGTGGAATCGCGGATGTCGGGGCAGGCGATGCCGGAGAAGACTATGGCGCCCGTGGGCGACTTGCCGGGCCAACATCTGCCGAAGCAAGAGGTGCAGCGTCGGCACGACGGCGGCGAGGTGGCGCGGCGCGGCATCATGCTGGTGCTGTCATCGCCGTCGGGAGCAGGCAAGACGACGTTGTCACGGCTGCTGCTGGAGCGCTATTCCTCCGTCGAGCTGTCGATCTCGGTGACGACGCGCAAGCCGCGGCCGGGCGAAGTTGACGGCAGGGATTACCATTTCATCGACAGCGCCCGCTTCGACGCAATGGTGGCACGCGGCGATTTGCTTGAATGGGCCGAGGTGTTCGGCAATCGCTACGGCACGCCGCGAGTGCCGGTCGAGCGTGTGCTCGCCGCCGGCCGCGACGTGCTGTTCGACATCGACTGGCAGGGCACCCAGCAACTGCGTGAAAAAGGCCGCGCCGATCTCGTCAGCGTGTTCGTGCTGCCGCCCTCGATCCCCGATCTCGAAGCACGTCTGCACACCCGTGCCCAGGATTCCGACGACGTGATCCGCGCCCGCATGTCGAAGGCGGCCGACGAGATGAGCCACTGGGCAGAATACGACTATGTCGTCATCAACCATGACGTCCGAGGCGCCTTCGAGGACGTGCGCGCAATCCTCGCCGCCGAACGCCTCAAGCGCGAGCGCCAAATCGGGCTATCGGCCTTTGTGCGCTCGCTGCAGGCGGGACTGTAGGGAGGCCTATCCGGTCAGCACTAACCGCCCGATCACGCGGCCGGCACGCAGATCGTCGAGCGCGGCCTGAGCCTCGCCGAACGGGCGCTCCGCGATCGGCAACTCCGGCGCATGGCCGGCGCGCGCCAGCGCCATCAGTTCTTCGGCTTCCGCAAGCGTGCCGGTCAGTATGCCCTCAATGGCCATGGCCCGCAGCACGAACATGGCAGCAGGTGTCGCAAAACCGCCGCCGAGGAGACCGGTGATTACCACCTTGCCGCCCTTGGCGAGCACGCCGGTTGCAAACACAAGCGAGGACTCCGAGCCTACGAAATCGCACACGCCATGCACGCCGCCGGTCGCCGCCATCACTGCCTTGCGGGCGCCCGGATCGGCCGGATCGAACGCCGCTGCTGCGCCCGCCTTGAGCGCAGCCTCGCGCTTGCCGGCGTCGATGTCGGCGACCAGCGGCGCCGCAGCGAACAGGGTGCGGGCGAGCGCCATACCCATCTGGCCTACGCCGCCGAGCCCGACCAGCAACACCGGCCCGCGCGTGGCGCAAGCTTTGAGCCGCTTGAGGGCCGCGTAGGCGGTGAGGCCCGAGCACATCAACGCGCCGGCGAGCGCCGGCGAAAGCGGTGTGTAGTCGAGAAGGTAGCGCGGATGCGGCATCAGCACATGGCTCGCATAGCCGCCGTCGACCGCAATGCCGAGATGACGCGGCGCCACGCACAGGTTCTCCTCGTTGTGCCGGCAGGCCGGGCAGGCGCCGCAGCCGATCCACGGATAGACCGCGACCTTGCGGCCCGGCGCAGCATTCGTGTCCGCCATCACGTCCGGCCCGCTGCTTTCAATCACGCCGGCGATTTCGTGGCCGAGGGTGAAGGGCAGGGCGCGTCCGGATGTAATGTCGAGCTTTTTGTCGCCGGCCAGCCTGAAATAGCCATCCTGCATGTGCAGGTCGGAGTGACAAACGCCGCATCGCTCGATGCGCACCAGCACCTCAGAGCCCTGCGGCTGTGGGCAATCGACGATAGTTTCTACCAGCGGCGCTCCATAGGCGATGAGGGATTGGCGGCGCAGTTGGGGCATTGTTGAGGTACCTCTTCATGCACGTGGAGCTGTTTTCCGCCGCCGCGAGTTCGCGGTGAGAGACGCCGTCTGCGCGTTTCTCGCCCATGCGGCCAGTTCCTCAGGATCGTCATAGAGCCGCGGCGGCAGGCTCCAGTAGCTCGCAAGCGTGCGCTCGCCATGTTTCGTCGCATAAGCGAACGGATGAGCATCCTCTGCAGCAAAATCCGCAACTGTCTGCTCGTCGGCTTTCAGGTACAGCTCGCCATCAAACGCGATCGCGATCATGACGCCATCCGCATAGATGCCGGCACCGCCAAACATCCGACGCACCGTCACTGTCCCGAACGCAGCGAACAAATCCTTAATCGCTTCTGAATCCATTGCTCGCGGGCTCCGTCGCAAAACGCGATCTATCGTTCTCGGTTTAGTCAACGCCCGGCGTCGAGCGCATTCGCGAGTGCGACAAACCCCTCCACTGTAACATCCTCGGCGCGCGCCGTCGGATCAATGCCGGCTGCCGCCAGGATCGGCTGCGGGTCGCCGCCAAGCGCGCGCAAGCTCTGCCGCAGCATCTTGCGACGCTGCCCGAAGGCTGCTGCGGTGACGCGCTCTAGCGTTGTGTGGGCGCAGGGGAGGGGGGCTGTGCGGGGAACGAGCCGCACCACCGACGAAGTCACTTTGGGCGGTGGCACGAAGGCCGAGGGGGCGACATCGAACATGATTTTGGCCTCGGTCCGCCATCCCGCCAGCACCGCCAGGCGGCCATATTGCTTCGTGCCGGGCGGAGCGACGATGCGGTCGGCGACTTCGCGCTGGAACATCAGGACGAGCGAATCATACCACGGCGGCCAGGGTTCGATACTGAGCCAACGCAGCAAAAGCGCGGTCGCGATGTTGTAGGGGAGGTTCGCGACAATGCGCGCTGTATTCTCCTTCACTCCTTCCCCTTGTGGGGAGGGGTTGGAGGTGGGGAGTAACGGCACGTCATTGCCACCAGCTCCCGACCCCCCACCCCATCCCTCTCCCACGAGGGGGGAGGGGGGAGGGACAGGCGCGCGGCGCCAGTCGATCTCCAGCGCGTCGCCCTCAATTACCGTCAGCCTCCCGGGGTAATGCGCCGCGATCTCGCCCAATGCGGCGATGGCACGGTCGTCGCGCTCGACGGCAACCACGCGCAACGCGCCTTGCGCAATGAGCGCGCGGGTGAGCCCGCCCGGCCCCGGGCCGATCTCCACCACCGTGACGCCGTCGAGCGGGCCGCCGGCCCGGGCGATACGCGTTGTGAGATTGAGGTCGAGCAGAAAATTCTGGCCGAGCGATTTCTTCGCCGACAGGCCGTGGCGTCGGATCGCCTCGCGCAGTGGCGGCAGATCGTCGATCGCCGTCATGTGACGGCCGCAACGTCCTCGCGCGCGGCCAGCCTTGCGGCGAGGCGCAACGCTGCGATGAGGCTCGATGGATCGGCCCTCTCGGTGCCGGCAATGTCGAAAGCGGTGCCATGATCGGGCGAGGTGCGCACGAACGGGAGGCCCAGCGTGACGTTGACTGCACGATCGAAAGCGAGCGTCTTGATCGGGATCAGCGCCTGGTCGTGATACATGCAGAGCGCTGCGTCGTAGGTCGCGCGTGCAGCCGGGTGGAACATGGTGTCCGCCGGCAGCGGTCCGCGCGCCGCGATGCCGAGGCGCTTGAGCCTGTCCACGGCGGGCCGTACGATTGCGCGGTCCTCGGGTCCCATGGCGCCGTCCTCCCCTGCATGGGGATTGAGTCCCGCTACAGCGAGGCGCGGATCGGCGAGGCGAAACCGGTTTGCAAGATCGCGCGCCGAAATCTGCCCGGTCTCGACGATGAGGTTGGCGTCGAGCGCTCCCGGCACTTGGGCGAGCGGCAGATGGATCGTCACTGGAACGACCGCGAGTTCGGGCGACCACAGCATCATCACCGGCCGCATCGGCCGGCCGGTCGCCTCAGCCGTGAGTCTCGCAAGATATTCCGTGTGGCCGGGCTCGGTAAATCCCGACCGGTAGAGCACGTTCTTGGCGACCGGATTGGTGACGACCGCGGCGGCCTCGCCCGCCAGCACATGGCGCACGGCGAGGCGAATCGAGGCGATTGCGGCTGGCGCGCTGGTGGCATCGGGACGGCCGGGCGTGGCCGTCACGGTCATACCGACATCGACGACCGGCAATGCGGAGGCAAACATCGCGGCCGCTTCGTTCGGTTCGCTCGCCCCAAGCGCGATCGGCGCACCGGTCAGCTCGGCGCGACGCGCCAAAAACTCCCGGTCGGCGATGACGTAGAACGGCGGCAGGTCGAGCGCGACGCGCCGCCGCCACAGTGCAATTGTAAGGTCAGGGCCGATACCCGCCGGCTCGCCGAAAGTCAGCGCGATCGGTCGCGGCATCGCTATTTGCGTTCGATCATCGCCTGGCGGCGCAATTCGCGAAGATAGTTCTTGGCCTTGGCCTGGAACTGTTCGCTGAACATTTTATCGCGCACTTCGCGCTTCTCGGGGGTCTCGTCCTTGGTTTCCTTTTTTTCGCATAATGCGAACAGCTCGATGCCCTGCTGCGTCGTTTCCGGTGCGGTCAGGTGCCCAAGCTCGGTCTTATCGAGAATTTGGCGCAACGCGGGCGCAAGATCGGAGGAATTCTTGGTGATCGGCTCGCGGATCGCGACATCGCGTAGCGAGCGTGCAAAAGCCAGCCCGGAGTCGCAGCTGGTGAAACGGGCGCGCAGCGCCTCGGCGTCCTTGCGTCGCGATTCCTGCAGCGCCGTATTGCCGCGCGGCACCACGAACAGGATCGGCCGTAGCGTATACTCGAAACCAACCCGCTCGCCCTCGCCCTTCTTCTGGGTCTCCATTTCGGCAAGCACGCTCTTCTCGTTGATCTGCAGGCTCGATTGGAACTTGCCGCGGATGATGTATTGCCAGGTGGTGTCGGCTCGAATGCGTGCCTTGAGCGTCTTGGAATCGACGCCGCCCTGGGTCAGCATCTGGGTGAGCTGGTCGGAGCTCATGTGCATGCGTTTGGCCATGTCGGCGTAGCTCGAATCGACCTCGCTGTCCGAAATCTCCATCTTGTAGCGACGGCCGATCTGGACTTTGAGCTTTTCGTCGATCAACTCCTCGATCACGTCCTGCCGCGCCGGCGTCTTATGGTTGGACAACGTGTTGAATTTCGTGCGCTGCTCGATGTCGTAGTCGGTAATGACTTCGCCATTGACAACCAGGACGACATGTTGGGCGAGCGCGCGGGATGGCGCTGCTATTGCTGCGAAGACGCAGGCTGTCACAACGATGATGCAGTCGCGCCCGCTTCTCTTTCCGCGTCGGATCGGGGTCAAGCTTTGTCCTCCTTACTTAACGTGGCCTCCGAAGACGTCACTGATAATGGTACCCCACGGATGCACCCGTCAGGCAGGCGTTAAAACGTAGCGCGCCCACCACGCAGCACGATGCCTTCCGGGCCGGTGCCCGTCACGCGGCGCCGTCCGCTACTGGAATCCGGTTCCGCCGAGCGTACGCAAGCTTACCTGCAGCAAGTAGGTCTGGCTTGACGTCACATTGCCACTGAAAGTGTAATCCGTGTAATACTGAAACGACATGATGAAGCAATCGTCGATGTATCCGAGGCCGAGACGCGTCTGTGACAGCTTTCCGTTTTGGATATCATAGCGGACGCCGCCATTGACGACCCAGTTCTCGCTGACCTTGTAGGCGCCGCTGGTGAGAATACCGTCGCGTCGGGTCAGGAACCCGAGCTGTGGCTGCGCCGCATAATCGCCATAAAGGACCGAGGCATTCCAACGGTCGAAGTTGGCGCGGGCCTCGACTTCAAGACGTTGCAACGTGAAGTCAGTCTGGTCGAAGCGGAACCGCGACGTGAACGTGTAAAGCTGATTCGGTTGGAATGCGACGCGCGCCACATAATCGGAGCGGCTGGTGTCGAGACCGCTGCCGAGGCCCGTATTGGTGATATCCCCGACCGCGAAAGAGTTGAGCCCGAAAAGCTGGTAGGATTGCCCGAACAGCACGTTGAAGTTGCCGCCGCGATTGAATTGCGCAGTGTACTGCAGGCCCGCATTGGCGCGACCGCCGCCTTCGACACAGTCCCATCCGGAAAATTTGTCAACCTTGAACAAGTTAGTGTCGTCGAACACAAGGCTCTGGGCGTCCTCGTTCGGCAACTTGCCGATCGCGGGTTCGTTCGGGCGGACAATCAACTGAGCGATTGGCTCGATGGTTTGGGTGCCCCAGCCCTGGATCCCGATGAAGGGATAGCGATATTCGAGGCCGACTGTCGGCATCGCGCGGGAGGCGGTCGAATCGCCGGTGTCGATAAAGTTGGCGACGCCCGGATTATTGCTGATCGCCATGGCGGCGGCGTCGCCGCGCACCGAAGCGAACGGCACGAATACCTGTCCGAACGGATCGATAAATTGGTACCTCCAATGCGCCTCTGTCGACAGGCGTGCGTATTGGCCCGGAACGCCACGCAGCAAACAGTTTGCCGGAGTCTTCTGGGCGGGGTCCGCGGAATTGACGTTGCACAGGCCGAAGTTCAACGCGTTGTTGCTGATCGCGTCGAAACTTGCGGTCGACCGCTTGAGACTGGTGAGGTTCATGGTGGTGCCGAGTTCGCCGCCGAACACCGGCTGATCAAAGGTGTATGCGTAGTCGACGACCGGCAGAATATTCGGCAGTGAGCCTTGCACGTCAGATTCCGAAAATCCGTAATAGTGGATCGTCCTCACGTCGAAATAGCTGCGGTCGCCGCGTCCGGCGAGGTAAAGCTGCGACACGCCTTCGGTCGGGAGGTTGAGTAAAGGATCGATCGATGTCGTCTGCAACGGCCTGATCTTGTAGTCCTGGAAGAAGGTCCGGTCGGAAAGCCCGACTGCATCGAAGCCCCAAGTCCATTGCGGCGACAGTTCGAAGCGCCCGCTCGATTCTATACTGCCGCGCCAATCTCGGAAGCCCGGTGTGAACGTGCCGTCGCTGCGAAGGAATTTGTTCTTGTCGAGCTGATCGATGCCGGCGCCGCGAATGGTCAGATCGCCGTCTTCGAAACGCTGGCGCCACTCGCCGCGCAACAGCGCGCCCTGGGTGCTGGTGATGCGCGGCGATATGGTGGCGTCATAGTTGGGAGCAAGCGCAAGGTAATAGGGCGTTTCCATGCCAAACCCATACGCCGTGCTCGTCGACACGATCGGCATCAGGAAACCGGTTTTGCGTTTGACGGTAGGATCGGGCACGGAGAAATACGGCATCCAGGCGAGCGGAACGCCGAAAAATTCGATCCTGGCATCCTCGAAGTACATCATCTTCTCGGATTCGTTATGGATGACGCGCGCCGCTTTGACTTGCCACAACGGCGGCTTGCGGGGATCGTCGCGGCACGGCTCGCAGGCCGTATAAACGCCGCTCTGGAATACCGTGTAGTTAGCATCGGTGCGATCGGCGCGGGCCGCCGCCAGGCGGGTCTGGTCAGGAGTTTCCAGACGCAGCGAATCAATAAAGCCGTCGCGGTAGTCATCGCTGAGATCAAGCAACTGGCCATAACTGACCTTCCCGTCGGCTTCGGTCAGCCGTGCGTTACCCTCCGCATGCAGCCGTTTGTTGCGCTGATCGTAGATGACCTTGTCGGCTTCGATGGTGGCTCCGTTGTAATAAATCTGGACATTGCCCACTGCAGAGACCTGCAGGTTGTTGTAGTCATACTTGATTTCGTCGGCCTGCACGAGCATCTGGGCATTGGGTGGCGGCTTGGCGGCGATGCTATTTCCGGACGGCGTCGGCCGGATCTGGTTTTGGAAGGTCAAGAGGTTGGTCTGCGCAAGCGCCTGCCGGCAATCCAACACACTGAACAGCATCGATGCTAAGAAAACAAGCAGCGCCGCCGCTGCCGCACGCGAGATGCGGCAACCACATACGGGTGGACATGCGTTGGTCGCACCCACCATCACCCCCAACCCTCGTTCACCACGTCCGCGACCCCACCTTCCCACGCTGTTGTTTTCACACACAAAACCGCGTGCCCGCAAGCTCCGATCGTGGCCGCTTGCGAATCCGCCGAGGCATCAGAAGTAAAGATAGCCGGAAAGCATGGCCGGACGCCACATGAAACTGCGCTCGGAGCGCTATCGCCCCAAACCAATTGATCCAGTGTTGCAAAGTTGCAAATCGACAGGCCACCGCGGTTCCGATTGCAGGCGGGTCCGAGTGCAACCGCCCCAATCTCGACGTAACTTGAGACGCGACTTGAAGGGGCGCGACTTGGAGAATTGTCCCCTCGGTCGATTCCATCGCGCAACGTGTCCCCGCCCACCCTGTCTTGGGGGGAGCGCCGGGACGTCCGATCGTTCGGAATTCCCACCCAAGATGGATTAACTTAATCAACCCGCAAAATGGCCGTCCCAAGGCAAAGCCGTTGAAATTCAAACCGGAAAGGTTAAGAGCCTTTTTCGATTAGATCGACGCTCACTGCGCTGTGATCGCACGGTCGAGCCGGGCAACGACAATGGTAGGGTCAACCTAAATTGCGACACGGACGGCGCGATGATTTAGCATCGTCTAAAGTGCGTTCGGGATTGCTTGGCAATACAGGCAAACGCCAGAACGATCCGCGTAAGAGGACGCCGCCCATGGCGAAAGATTTGAAGCTTGGATTTGTACCGTTCAAGGCGCCTTCCAAGGGTGTTCTTATTGTGTTCTGTGACGATTCTCTGAAATTCGGCACTGCAACCCGCAAGATTCTGGGCAAGGCTGTTGAGTCGGTGGCTCGGGCGGCTGCGGCCGAGCATTTTATCGGCAAGAACTGCGCCACCCTCGACATCGTCCTTCCGGCCGATCTCAAGGCTGGGCGCCTCACCGTGATCGGCACCGGCAAAACCGACGGGTTCAAGTCCAAGGATTTCCTCAAGCTCGGTGGCGCTGCAGCCGGGAAACTGCCGAGTTCGGGGGGAGACGCTATGGTGGTGGCCGATCTAACCGGCGGCCCGATGAGGCCGGACGCGGTCGCCGATCTCGCCGCCGGGGCGAGACTTCGCGCCTACAAGTTCGAACGCTACAAGACCAAGAGAAAGGAGGGCGAAGAGAAGCAGGGCACTGTCGATCTCTCGGTCGCAGTCGCCGATCCGTCGGTCGCCACGCGTTCCTGGCGCTCCCGGGAGGGCATCGTCGAGGGCGTGACGCTGGCGCGCGATCTCATCAACGAGCCTGCCAATGTGCTCTATCCGGAAGAGTTTGCGCGCCGCGCCGGGCGACTGCGCAAGCTCGGTGTCGACGTCGACGTGCTCGACGTGCGTGCAATGAAGCGGCTCGGCATGGGCGCATTGCTCAGCGTCGGCCAAGGCTCGACGCACGAAAGCCGCACCGTCATCATGCGGTGGAATGGCGGCAAAGGTGGCACGGCGCCGGTGGCATTCATCGGCAAGGGGGTCTGCTTCGATACGGGCGGCATCTCGATCAAGCAGGCGGCCGGCATGGAGGACATGAAGGGCGATATGGCGGGCGCCGCCTGCGTGGTCGGACTCATGCAGGCGTTCGCGGCGCGCAAGGCCAAGGTCAATGCCGTCGGGACGATCGGACTCGTCGAGAACATGCCGGGCGGCAATTCGTATCGTCCCGGCGATATCCTCAAGACCATGTCGGGCCAGACCATCGAGATCATCAACACCGACGCCGAGGGCCGCCTTGTCCTTGCCGACTTGCTGCATTACGTCGCCACCAAATACAAACCGAAATTCATGATTGATCTGGCGACCTTGACGGGGGCCATCATGGTGGCGCTCGGCCAGGAACATGCCGGCCTGTTCGCCAACGACGACGAACTGTCGAGTCGCCTCGTCGCCGCCGGCGAGGCGACCGGCGAACGCGTATGGCGGATGCCGCTCGCGCCCGAATACGACAAGTTGATCGATTCGAAATTCGCCGACATGAAGAACACGGGCGGCCGCCATGGCGGCGCTATCACCGCCGCACAGCTGCTGGCGCGCTTTGTCGGCAAGACGCCATGGGCTCATCTGGACATCGCCGGCACCGCGCTCGGTTCGCCGCAGAGCGAAATCAACAAGAGCTGGAGCTCAGGTTGGGGCGTGCGTCTTCTTGATCACCTGGTGGCTGAGCATTATGAGGGCTGACATGCGGTCCCAACCGTCATTGTGCAGCGCAGGTTGCGAT
>Ga0126376_10000918_pt1 | contig 15224 bp, 13 predicted proteins | sample PanSoiMetPlot_15_FD_92760 | JGI IMG/M metagenome (GOLD analysis project Ga0126376, IMG submission 92760) | Tropical forest soil microbial communities from Panama - MetaG Plot_15 | ecosystem: Environmental > Terrestrial > Soil > Tropical forest > Bulk soil | place: Panama | collected 2016-02-17
CACGGCGTTAGCCGTGGGAAAACAGATTGTGCAACATGCCCAGCCCCGCGAGGGGCGACACAGCGGGAAGCTTATTGCCTCGGCCACTCTGGCAACTACTGCTCTAGCGAAGCGTTATCGATGACGAAGCGGTACTTCACATCGCCCTTGAGCAACCGATCGTAGGCCTCGTTGATCTTCTGGATCGGGATGAGCTCGATGTCTGCGGTAATGCCGTGCTCCCCGCAGAAGTCGAGCATCTCCTGCGTCTGGCGCAAGCCACCAATCGCGGATCCCGCCAGGCTGTGGCGTCCCATGATCAAATTAAATGCGGCGATGGGCAGCGGTTTTTCCGGCGCGCCGACCAGGGTTAGCGTGCCGTCGCGTTTCAGCAGCCGCAGGTACGCGTTCATGTCGTGCTCGGCGGAAACCGCGTCGAGAATGAAGTCGAAGCTGCCAGCGTGCTTGTCCAGTTCGGCGGCGTTCTTCGAAATCACCACTTCATCGGCGCCCAGGCGCTTGGCGTCCGCGGCTTTATTCGGTGACGTGGTGAAGAGCACAGTATGCGCGCTGAAGGCATGCGCGAACTTCAGGCCCATGTGGCCCAAACCGCCGAGGCCGACGATGCCGACCTTCTTCCCTTTCCCGGCCTTCCAATGCCGCAACGGCGAGTACGTGGTAATTCCCGCGCAAAGCAGCGGTGCCGCCGCCGCGGGATCGAGCGCCTTCGGCACCTTCAGCACAAAGGCTTCGTCCACCACGATGCTGTCCGAGTAGCCACCGTAAGTCACGCCGCCAAGAAACTTGTCCGGTCCGTTATAGGTAAGCGTGAACTCGTTTTCGCAATATTGCTCGTCGCCGGCGCGGCAATTGCTGCACACGCGACAGGAGTCCACCAGACAGCCGACCGCGGCGATATCGCCTTCCTTGAATTTCTTCACCGCGCTGCCGACCTTCACCACGCGGCCGACGATTTCGTGCCCCGGCACGCAGGGATACACCGTTGGCGCTAACCCTTCCCACTCGTTGCGCACCTGATGAAGATCGGAATGGCACACACCGCAAAACAGGATTTCAACCTGCACGTCCTGCGGCTGCAGCGCGCGCCGAACGATCGTGTGGGCGCCCAGGGGAGACGTAGCGCTGCGCGCCGCAAATGCCTTGGCGGGAAAAGTCTGTGGTTTTTCTGTACCTGGAATGCGGCGAGCTGCTTCACTCATTGAGATTAATCCTCCTTGCTTGGATAGGGTTCAGTTTTGATTCCCGGAATCGTCAGGAAAGATACAATTTTCTGCCTGGGCAGGAGGAATTGTTCCGTTCCGGCGCGCCGGACAAAGATTGCACGGCCTGAGACAGATTTACACGCGCGGGAGGCCAAGAGCAAACAGCTGCCAAAGGGTGGCGGCAACCCCTTCATTTAATTGTGGTTACTTTGGGCCATCGTCCACGGCATTTCCAACGATGAATTCGATCCCGACGGCCGGTGGAGAAACACCGATGACACGCGCCAGGTAATTCACGAAATGCTGGGTATGGTGAACGTGTGGGCCGGACTGCCCACGCGTACGCGCCTTCGCGGGAAATCCTCGGTCGCAGCAATGAACTCGTATCGCACGGTCCCGCTGCCCGAAGCGCCGGCCCGGCCAACATCAGCGGATCCGGTGGAACAGGAATAGTGCTATTGGCGCGCGCTATCCTGCCCTCTAGATAGCGTTTACTTCAGATTGGGGTAGTCAAACTTCACGCTGGATAGATCTTCCAGCATGATGGGATGGACCTCCACCTCGAGCTTTCCTGCCTGTACCAGTGGATCGCCGGAAGCGAAGCGCTGCGCCTCTTCGAGCGAATCGGCTTTGACAATCGCAATGCCACGAAGGCGCGACTCTTCCAGAATCGGCCCCACCAGAACAACCTTCCCCGCTTCCACCTGGGAACGAATATAGGATAGGTGCTTCTGCATCCATTCCATGCGTTCATTCTCCGGCCCTTCCGCTGCCGGGGGGCTTTTCTTCATTAGCAGATCAATGTAGTAGGACTTTGTGTTCTTCGGGATGTACGGCGCCAGTGGATTTTCCGCCGGCGCCTGCGCGGCAAGGTAAGTCGCGATGCTTAACGCCAAACCCAAGACCAGGCAAACGATCCAATAGTTCTTCATGTCTTCACCCCTTACTGTTTTCAAGATCGCTTTGAATTCCGGATTGCGCGATTTCCATCCCGCTAGCTTTTTGGAAAACTGGGATGCGCCTTCACCTCTTCGATCTGCGCCGTGTGCCGCCGCATATGCGAAGAAACCAGCAATATCCACTGATACATGTCCAGCGTGCCGAAGAAGGGATGGTCGAAATAGTGGGTGCGGAGATCCCCTTGCGTGGTCCTGACAAAATCCCTTGTACGCGCCCGAAACTCCTGGATGTTTTGCAGCAGTTCGTCCGGGACGCCCCAGCGGCCGGTCGGCTGCACAGGCTCCGGAGCTTGCAGGTTCGGCTCGCGGGAGTTTCCCAGTTCCATGACTTTCATGTCGCGGTGCGGAAGGCTCTTGCGTTTTTCAGGGTCCGGCGGCTCCTGCATGGACTTCTCGGCTCTCCGGTAGATACGATCCTCGATGAAAGCCACGTGCTCGGTGTTTTCCGCCGGTGACCAGCGATCCGCCGTGGGCTTGTACTTCCATTGCGCGGGAGTCAGGTTTTTGACGCAAGCCAGGAATTTTTCCAGGGAGGCATCCAGATCCATCACCGCGAAGTCGCGCTCGGTCGGCGTGAGTTTCGGCGAAATGCCCGGATCCACCAGGGTGCGCTCGAACTCCACCAGAATGCCGGCCCAGCCTCCTTCCACGCCCTTGCGGATCTTTTCCCAGCCTTCGCCGTGGCGTTCGATGTGGCGGTGTTCGAACTCCAGGCGCGTCATTTCCGGCCCTTCGGCAAAAAACGAGAAGGCCACTTCGCTGGCGCGCGACATATCCGGACTGAACTTCCAGTCGGCCTGCAGTTGCCAGGAGAACACGACCTGCTTCGGCGGATCCCAGACCAGCACGGTGCCCCACTGGCATTCTTCGCCCTTCTCGCCGCGCTCCAGCCAGCGGCCGCCCCCGTGCGGCTCGACCACGATTTCGGCAAAAGGCACCTGCCCGATATGGTGGCTGGCCGGCCACCAAATGCCCATTTTTTCCGTCAGCATCCGGAAGGCATGTTCAATGGGAACGCCCACGTGGAGGGTTCGTTTTACGGCTGCCATTGCTGCTGTTTGCGGTGCCATGCTGTTTCTCCTTTTTGTACTCTTCCTCGGCAGCCTTCTGGAAAGCCGCCAATGCCTTGTCCCAAAGCTCGGAAAAATGATCGCGGAGTAGCGCCAGTCCCTCGGGATTGAGTTCGTAGATGCGCCGCGTCCCCTCGCGGCGGTCGCGCACCAGGCGCGCCTCTTTGAGCACGCGCAGGTGCTGGGAAACGGCCGGGCGTGAAACGGGCAGTCCTGCGGCCAATTCGTTGACGGCGCGGGGCGAGGCGCCGAGCACCTCGAAGATGGCCAGGCGGGTGGGATCACCTAAGGCGGTCAGTCCGCTTTGTACGTAAGCGTTCACTTACCGTAAGTTATTACTTACCAATTTTCATGTCAAGCTGTTTTTCAAAAAAAAAGCCCGTCCGCCGGCGGACGGGCCCTAAGACCGAAGCAGTAGAACCAGGTTGAAACCCGCGCTGCTCAGCCATCTGAAGATGGCCGCTACAAGCTGATTGTGGCTCAGGAGCCCATGTATTGTACGTGGACGTAGCCCGTGTTGTCGTCCTTCCCCGCGGCCGCCCTCGGGATGCTGGGCCCGGGCCACGGGAACGCTGACAAGCAGTCCGAATGCAAGGATCAAATGTGGCTTCATGGGGCTCTCCTCGAATGCAGGGATCAGATAACACCAAGACTGAGGGCCGACCTGCACATGAAACGTGTCTAGCGGCCGTCCGTTTTCGTTGGAATGATGAACTTCCGGTTACTGTGCGCTGGGCGCGGTCTTGCCCGTCATTTGTGCTTCGATTTCTTCTGCCTTGTAAGGAACGTGCGGTCAATCCTGAGTTAAGTCCACATACCAAAACAAGCTAAAATCGTACGGAAAGGCCGCAACGCAGGCTTCTTGACCGGGTCCTAGGCCTTGCTTAGTATCGATTGATCATGGCGGAGCGCGATTCCAAGTCCGGCCAAACCCTCTCTCACTACAACATCCTGCGCAAGATTGCGAGCGGCGGCATGGGTGTCGTGTATGAAGCCGAAGACACACGCTTGGGGCGCCGCGTGGCCGTGAAGTTCCTGCCGGAGCAATTGGCGCAAAATACGCAGCTTATTGAGCGCTTCCAAAGAGAGGCGCGCGCCGCCTCGGCCCTGAACCACCCGAACATCTGCACCATCCACGCCATCGAGCAGGTGAACGGACAAAACTTCCTGGTCATGGAGCTCTTGGAAGGCCAGACCCTGGCGCACATGTTGGGCCGCGTCACGTTTAGCATGGACAAACTGCTGCCCATTGCCACGCAAATCGCCGACGCGCTGGAATCCGCGCATGCCAAGGGCATCGTGCACCGCGACATCAAGCCGGCCAATATTTTCATCACCGATCGCGGCCAGGTGAAGATTCTGGACTTCGGCCTGGTGAAGCTCGAGCCTGAGGAATTGCAGACGAACGAAGCGAACTCCACGAAATTCGAGCCCCAGCACCAGCTCACGTCACCAGGAGCGGCCATGGGCACAGCCGCGTACATGTCACCGGAGCAGGCGCGCGGCCAACTCGTGGATGCGCGGACGGACTTGTTCTCCCTGGGCACGGTGCTGTATCAGATGGCCGGCGGAGTGTTGCCTTTTGCCGGCGATACCAGCGCGGTGATTTTCGACGCCATCTTGAATCGCGACCCCGAGCCGGTGGACCAGCTCAACCCGCAACTCCCCGCGGAATTTGGACGCATCCTGTCAAAGCTGCTGGAAAAGGACCGCACCTTGCGCTGCCAGTCGGCCACCGAGCTAAAGACGGATCTTCACCGCTTGAAGCGCAATCTGGATTCGGGAACGAAACGCGCGGCGGAGCTTTCGGACTCCAAGTCCGGGGTACGCGTCACGGCGAAGTCCGTGGCCGTGCTCTATTTCGAAAACCTCAGCGGCGCCAAGGAAGACGAATACCTGCGCGATGGCATCACGGAAGACATCATCACTGAACTTTCGAAAATTCGCGGCTTGAATACATTTTCGCGTCCCACGGTGCTGGCGTACCGCGATAAGCCGGTGACGCCTTCGCAAATCGGGCATGTCCTGAAGGCGTCATACGTGCTGACCGGAACGCTGCGGCGTGCGGGCAACCGCCTGCGCATCACCACGCAACTGGTGGACACGCACACCGATTTTCCCCTGTGGTCGGAGCGTTACGACCGCGAGATGAAAGACGTTTTCGAAGTGCAGGCCGAAATCGCGCGGAAAATTGCCGAGGCCCTGCGCGTCACTCTTTCCCCGCAGGAACTCGAGGAACTGGCCACCAAGCCAACGGAAAGCCTGCAGGCTTACGACTTGTACCTGCGCGGCAAGCGCTATGCGCGCCGCCAGACGCGCCAGGACCTGGAATTCGCACTGCAGATGTTCGAAAACGCCGTGGCCATTGATCCGAGCTTCGCGCTGGCCTACGCGGCCTGCGCGAACGCCTGCGCGATGTTCTATTGCAACTACAGCCGCGACGCCATCTGGGTCGAGCGCGCGCGCAATGCTTCCGGCAAAGCGGTGGCGCTGCGCTGGGACCTGCCCGAGGTGATGGTCAGCCAGGCCTGGGTGCTCTACGCCACGGAATTGCACGACGAAGCCGTGCGCATGGTGCAAAAGGCCATCGAACGCAAGCGCGATTGCGAAGGCGCCTATTACCTGCTCTGCCGCGCCCTGTTTTCCGCCGGCCGCTGCCAGGAAGTGATGGACGTGATGGAGACAGCCCTCGAGGTCAGCGGCGAAGACTATAACGTCTACGTGCCAATCATCAATTCGCTTGGCGCCCTCGGCAAAAAGGATGCGCACCGCAACCTGCTGGTGCGCCGCATCGCCGCGTTGGAAAACCATCTTAAGCAGGTCCCCGAGGATGCTCGTGCGCGCGTGCTAATGGCCACCGATTATGCTGAACTGGACCGCGTGGACGACGCCATTCGCGAACTGAATATGGCCATCACCCTGCGCGCAAATGAAGCTTCCATCCTGTACAACGCCGCGTGTACCTACGCTATCTTGAAGCGCAAGCGCGAGGCGATGGAGACCATCAAGAAAGCCTGGGAGGCGGGATTCAAGGACTCCGTGTGGGCCCGCCGCGACCCCGACCTTGCTCTTTTGCACGAAGAGCCTGAGTTTCAGCGGCTGTATCCCTTACCGGAGGATTCCGCTTCCTCCGCCCCCCAAAGCCAGGCTGTCTAAGCCTGTATTCCTAAATCGTGACATCGCGTTCGTGAGTGCACCGATCCGAGCCTGTCATCCTGAAGCCCGCGCTTTTTGCGCGCTGAAGGATCTCAACTCAGCAGTCGGTTTGCCGCTCAGATTTTCGCGCGTGCTTTTCGGAAGCGCTTAGAATGACACCATTAAAAAAGAGCGAAGCCCGGGTTGTGGCCCGGGCTTCGTCTGGTTCAGGGGTCCCAACATAAGCGCCGGTAAGGCGCCTGGCTGGGTGGCGGGGTCAGGACGTGGATGTTTGGTGAGAGTCAGCGGGGTCGACTGCGAAGTCCGTGGAGGTCGCACGATCGGCGGCGCGCTTCAGCAATTCGTAGAAGAATTCGCGGTCACTCAGCGAACGTGTGCTTAAATCACTTAACAAGGCTCTGACTTCCTCGGTCGAAGCAAAGCTTCGGCATTTATTCTTTTCCCACTCTTGGCTCTTGGTTTCGGAATTCTTGGTGCGCTTTGACCTTTTGGGCACTTTCATTGGAGTTCCTTTGGTACGTCTGTCGTCTCCGGGGCTGGTATATTCCACGGATGGCACGAAGACATTCCGCACTTTCGCGCAGAAGCGGCGGAAGAACAATAGCCGCGAGGTGAACGGCCGGTAGACTTTGCATGAACTCCCACTCTTCCATAACTAAGTGATAATAAATATCTTACTGGGGCGTTGGTTTCCCCGCGCAGCCCGGGGTCCCCCTCCTGGGGCTGCTGCTTTGCCGCCTCCCCTACGCAAGCTGGCCGCAGTTTGCTATAGTCCCGAAAACCAAAATTTATGGCCATGACTTCCAAATCGGATACTGCTCGTCGTGTCGGCTTCGGCCCTTTCACCGTGGACCTGCGCGCCGGAGAGCTTTACAAAGGCAAAAAGAAGATCAAGGTGCAGCAGTTGCCGCTGCAGATCCTGGGCGCGTTACTGGAAACTCCCGGCGAAGTGGTGGCGCGCGAGGAATTAAAGTCGCGCTTGTGGCCGGCGGACACCTTCGTGGACTTCGAGCACGGCCTGAACACCGCGATCAAGAAACTACGCCAAGCGCTGGGCGATAGTTCCGCGAAGCCTAAATACATCGAGACGCTGCCCAAGAAAGGCTACCGCTTCAGTGGCTCGCTTTCTGGCACGATCGAAAAGACCACCGTGCAATCCGCCAAGTCTGCGGACATCGCCGGACAGATTCTTTACGTCTGCGCGGAGCATGAGATGGAGTGCATCATTGCGCCCGCCAATGAACAGGCGCGCGAAGAATGGGAGCGCCTGGTGTCGCTCAACGACGACGTGGGCGTCTCGATGATGATCGCCGATTCCCGGCTGCTGCTGATTGAAGTGGCCAAGCCGGTGCGTGTGCTTTCCCTCGATGGGCACGAAGGCTGGTGCGAAGCCCGTATCCTCGAAGGCGAGCATTACGGCAAGACCGCGCTCCTCCCCCGCAAACTCCTCCGTGAATAACATCCACCTGGATGCGGCGGCTGTAAGAACGGCCTTCTGAGGCCGTCCGCTTTCTTCGCACTCCTGAATGAGCAGCCCGCCTCAGAAAGGCAGGCACCTATAACAGATTTTTCCGGCTATCGGCCGCTGTTGCTGGCGGTGGAGTTTTTGGCCGTGTCAGCGAGCTTCAAGATCAGGACCTTGCCGTTCGAGTGAAACGAGCCGCCGGTCGCGGTCTTCGCCTCTTGCAAAGGATTCTTCGGCTGAAAGTGCGTGACCTCCGCGACAAGCCCCGTGATGCAAAGCGTCTTCTGCACGTAATCCTTCTCCAAATCAATGTCCGGATCGATCTTGTGGGTCAGGCCGTTGTTGCGCTGGTCCTTCTCAAACCCGACATCGTGCGTGGCCGCGCCGACCCAGACCATACGGCCATTCACGGTGAACGGGGCCTTCCACACCCGCAGGTGATTCCGCGAAGCCACCACCTTGATGGGTTCGGCGTGCGCCCAGCCGTAATCCTGCGGCCGCCCGAACAAATAAAGCTGGCTCATCGGCATGGTCACATAAGATTCCTTGGACATACTGGCGATAAAGCCCGCCAGGATGGTTTCCTTCACATCGGCATCCACCTTTACCCAGCCAGCCCTGGTGAATACATTTTCCATTTGCTCCTCATCGCCGAGGATCAAAAAGTTCACCATGTCCCCGGCATTCCCGTCCTTGTCGCCAATGCGCCGGGGAATTTTCTCGAACAGCGAGTTATCAATTCCGGGGATGCTGGAGACTTCCTTGGCCACTTCGCGGGAAACGGATTGGTCTGCGGCGTAGACCTCCACCTTCACCGTATAGGAGCCGGTTCCCGTGTCTGACGTGGCCTGATTGATGCCCAAGGCCAGCTTCCCTTCCACCGGGGCGACGACGTCCTTCTTTGCGCCAATTGCAAAAGGCTGCGCAATATCCGCATCGCCGATTCTGCCAATCAACGCGCCGCGGCCGGAACCGTTTTCCGGCAGGATGCGAATCAGGTCCTTGAAATTGCGCGCCAGGCCTTCCGGGCCGTTGTCGGCCTTGGCGTCCGAATAACGCAGCGAGCCTTGTGCGGTGACCGTAACACGCTGCCCGGGCTTCAGGGAGATGCCCGTATCGGTCCACACCGAACTACCGGCCAGTGTGAAGCTCTTGGTCTGAATGACTTTGCCGGAGTTTGCAGGCGCTGTCGAGGAAGTCGCTGCCTGCGACGCGGGTTTTGCATCCGCAGCGTTGGCCAGCTCTTGTGGCTTGGGCGCGCCTTCATCGCCCACAAGTTGCGCCGAGACAACCGCCGCGCTGGATAAGCACACCGCCAGAACCGCGGAGCAAAATGCCGCTGTAGAAAACAATTTGCAAGCCATGATGACGTCCTTCCGGGGGCGAGACCTCTCCTCATTCCTAGCAGAACCCTTCCCGATTCCGCAAGGGGTTGCCTTTCCGGTTCGATGCCGGACAACGCTTCCGCGCGTGCATTTCATCTACCTAGGGAGGGAGTTAGCCGCGCCCGTGGGGCCCGATTCCTTGACTCTGCCTGGGAGCGCCTGTACATTGATTGGCAAAAGGCTGTGTCACCACGATTCGTGAATGTCCGTATCCACAGAAGATACCGCCATCCAAGACTCATGAGCCGGCCATACCGCCCCCGCTGAGGTGGCAGACTGCCATACGCGCCAGGACCCGATGAGTTTTAGGTTTTCAGAAAAAGCCGGTATCGCTTTACTCGCGCTCGTCTTATGGGCTTCAGAGGCCCCTGCGCAGGCGCCCGCGCGCCCGTCCCAGCGTCCACGTTCCATCCCCGCAACCAACATTACCGTGGACGGCAACGAAGCCATGTTCGCCACCATGTGCGCGCTCTATGCCTCGGGCTTTGAGAGCAATATTAGCACCTGGTCGGCCTTCCGCGCGCAGATGCGCGAACGCCTGCGCCGCCAGCAGGGACCCGCCGTGGACGCGGTGCGCGAGTTCTACCGGCGCCATGAAACCCGCGACGCCGGCGAGATGCTTTCGCGCTATGTTTGGTTCGGCCTCGTCAGCGGCCCGGCGCCCAAATTCCAGCCGGTGCTCCGGCATGACGAACTTCCTCCCGACGTGCTGGTCCTCGAAGGCTTCAGCGACCTGCTTTCCAATTACTACACCGAGCAGGGCATCGGGCAGCTCTGGCGGCAGGTGCAGCCTGTCTATAACCAGGAGATCGAGCGGCTGCACGATCCCATTTCGCGCATCGTGCTGGTGGCCGATTCCTACCTGCGGGAGGTCACCAACCCGGGGCAAGCCCGTACCTTCTCAATTCTGGTCGAGCCTCTGGTGGGCCGCATTACCAGCGTCCGCAACTTCGGCGACCACTACGCCATCGTGCTGAGCGGCAACGAGGAAATTCCCACTGACGTGGTGCGCCATGCCTTCCTGCACTTTCTGCTGGACCCCTTGCCGCTGATGTATCCCCACGTGATTGCAGTGAAGCGCCCCGTGTATGAAATTGCCGCTAAAGCGCCGCGGCTTGCGTCGGATCTGCGGGACGATTTCCCCTCCTGGTTCGCGGAGTGCACCGTGCGCGCCGTGGAGCTGAAGCTGCGCCGGCTGTCTCCCGGGGAGCGCGACGAGGCCCTGATGCGCAACGACGCGGACGGCTACACCATGGTGCGCCCGCTCTATGACGGCCTGGCCGCTTTCGAGAAGAGCGAGCCTTCGATGCGCAATTACTTTCCCGATTTGGTTCGCGGCATTGACGTCAAGGCGGAAACCACTCGGAATTCCGCACTGAAATTCGCTACGGAAGCTCCCGAGCCTGCCAAGAACCAAGTCAGCGCGGAAGAAGTGACACGCAAGCAGCGGCCGCTGCCAACCACCGTGCCCGGCGATTCGGATGTAATCGCGCAACTCACCGCCGGCGAGCGTTTGATCGCGGACCGCAATCCCCGCGGCGCGGAGGCCGCATTCAAAGCCGTGCTGGCGAAATATCCGGACCAGACGCGCGCCTGGTATGGGTTGGGCCTTGTTGCGCTGCTGGACCACGATGCGGGACGCGCCAAGGAAGTTTTCGGGCGGCTCACTGGCGGAGAACACGCCGCCACGGACGACCCCATGGTGCTGGCATGGTCGCACGTTTTTCTGGCCCGTGTACTGGATGAAGAGGGACAATTGGAGCAGTCGAAATCGGAGTATCAAGCGGCGCTCGCGGTACATGGCGCGCCGGCCAAGGCACAACAGGCCGCCACCAAGGAACTGGGAGACCTGAAGCTGCGGAAACCCGTGGAGCGGCCGTAAGAGAGGAAGCACGCATGAAGAACAAATCAGCCATCTTGGCAGTGTTGATTCTGACTGGTGGAGTGCTGCTGAGCAGCGCGCGCGTTGCTGCGCAGGGCTCGCAGGATGCTCCGCCGACCCTGGATCCCGCGAAAAAGCAGCAGCAACAGCAACCACAGCAGGCAAAGCCCTCCGACGTGACCCCGTTGACCCTCGACAGCGCGGCCCCGCCGGTCAACGCCGAAGAGGACGCCGCCATGAAGGCGTTTCGCGATGTGCCGGCGACGGATGTGGATAAGAAAGATCAAGCCGGCGAAGCATTTCTGCAGAAATACCCGCAGAGCCGGTATCGCGGCGACGTCTACAGCTGGCTGGTGCGCGGCTATTGGTCGCAGGGCCAGGTGGACAAGCTGGAAGTCGCCGGCGACAAGGAACTCGAGCTGAATCCCAATGACGTGCAAACACTGGCCATCGTGGGTTCCGTGCTTCCCCGCGCTATGAACTCCAGCACGCCCAATCCGCAGCAGCGGCTCGACAAGGCCGAGCAATACTCGAAGAAAGCCCTGGAGTTGATGCCCACGCTGCCGAAACCCCCGGAACTCAGCGACGAAAGCTTCATGAAGGCCAAGGACCAGACCTCGGCTCTCGCCTATAGCGGATTAGGGCTGGTCGCCTTCCGCCGCAAGAAATTTGCGGAGGCGATTCCCAACTTCGAGCAGGCCGTGAAACTCGATCCCTCGCCGGATCCGGTGAACTTCTATCTGCTTGGCGTGGCCAGCCAGCAAACGGCGCACTATGACGATGCCGTGGCGGCATTCACCAAGTGCGCGGCGATTTCTGGCGGGATGCAAGGGACGTGCAAGTCGAGCGCGGAAGAGGCCAAGAAACTGGGCGCGACGCAGTTGAGCGCCCCCAAGTAGTCTGCTGCGTGCCGCGGCACGAGGAACGGACACCATGGCCCGCGGTGACGATGACCGGTTGATGGAACGTCTCGGGTACGTCTTTCGCGACCCGCTCCTGCTGGAGCGCGCCCTGACGCACAGCTCTTCGGTTCCGGAATTGCGAACCGCGCGCGGCGAGGACATTGCCTTCAGCGCCTCCATTGTGCAGGACAACGAGCGCCTGGAGTTTCTGGGCGACGCGGTGCTGGAACTCCTCACCAGCGAATACCTGTTGCTGAATTTTCCCGAGTGGAGCGAAGGGCAGCTTTCGAAAAGCCGCGCCCGCATCGTGAACGCGCATTCCCTGGAAATCGCCGCGCGCCGCCTGCAACTGGGCGAACATCTTCGCCTGGGGCGCGGCGAAGAAAAGACCGGCGGACGCGAGAAGCCGGCGCTTCTGGCTGACGCCTTCGAGGCCATCGTGGCGGCGATGTATCTCGACGGCGGCCTGGTGCCGGTGCGCAACCTGTTGACCCGCACGGTTTTCGAACAAGCCCTGGAAGACGGCGAGCGTATTTCCGAGTCTGACCGCAAGAGCGCTCTGCAGGAATTTTTACAGGCGCGCGGCGAGCAGACCGCCGAGTATCGCCTGGCCGGCGAAACCGGCCCAGACCACCAGAAGACCTTTCGCGTCGAGGTGTGGGTGAAGGGCGAATGCATGTCGAACGCCGAGGGCCCCACAAAGAAAGAAGCGGAACAAAAGGCCGCACGCAGCGCCTTAGAGAAGTTGCAGCTCGCCGACGCGAAACTTGGAGAAGAGGTGGGACCGAATGCCGGATGAAGTTCTCGCTCCCGAACCCTTGGCCGCAGCGCCGGAAACCCAGGCCGCGCCGCAGGCCGGGGAATCCGCGCATGAGGGCGGCACGACCCTCTCGGAGTATCTGGAATCGCTGCTCGTCACGGTGATCCTGGCCCTGTTCGGGACCACCTTTGTGGTGCAGGCGTTCAAGATTCCCTCGCCTTCCATGGAAAAAACCCTGCTGGTGGGCGATCACCTGCTGGTGAACAAATTCATTTTCGGCGGGCACGGGCAGTGGTATGAAAAATATCTTCCCTACCGCAATCTCGACCGCGGCGACATCATCGTGTTCAAGTATCCCTACCAGGATCATCCGCATTTCGTGAAGCGCGTCATCGGCCTGCCGGGTGACCATCTGAAAATCGTGGATCAGCAGGTTTACATCAACGGCAAGCCGCTGAACGAACCTTACGTGGTGCATGATCCCGCTGCCGGATACGATCCCTTGAATTACACGTTTCCGCCGCCGGGCAACCAGTTGTTTATCCCTCCTGTGCAGGTGGAATGGGCGCACGAAATTCACAAATATATCCAGGGCGATGAGTTGGTGATTCCGCCGGGCAAGTATTTCGCCATGGGCGACAACCGCGACCACAGTTCAGACAGCCGCTATTGGGGCTTCGTCGACCGCGAGGCCATCATGGGGCGCCCCTTTCTGATTTACTGGTCGGTGGATGCCAGCACCAGCGATTACTCGGATTCCTCGTTCGCGCAGAGAATTGTGGGCGTTTTCGATACCCTCCTGCATTTGCCCGCGCGCACGCGCTGGAGCCGCATGCTCCACACCGTGCACTAAACCGATTATTTCTTAGGGCGACGTATTCCGTACTTTCTGGCGCGTAAAATGATCCTGTCATCCCGACGGGCACGCCGTTTGTGCCCGGAAGGATCTCATCTTTCAGTTTTGGCTGCTCTCTTACCTTGAGATCCTTCGCCTAACCCTTTCGGGCGGGCTCAGGATGACGAGGCAGGCTGTCTTTTATTCGAGCGTTTTGAGAAACTGCAACGGCATGGCTCGCTTACGCACTTACGGAAAATGGATTGTCGTGCTGGTGATTTTTCTGTTGCTGGCGCAACTGGGCTTGCCCTACGCGATGCAGACCCGGCGCATGCGCGCATATCTCCTGGCACATCTGGAACGTTCCTTTGGCCGCCCCGTGCAGGCGCGGAGTTTTTCCATGCAAATCCTGCCTTTTCCGCGCGTGGACGTCGAAGGCGTGAGCATCGAGGAAAATCCCTCCTTCGGGCATGAATACTTCTTGCGCGCCGACCGTCTGACCGCTAGCGTGCGTTGGCTCGGACTGCTTCGCGGACATTTTGATTTCGGCACTATTTCCCTTTCGCGCCCCAGCCTGATTCTGGTGCGCAACGAACAGGGCCGCTGGAATCTGGAGGGCTGGCTACCGCCTGCTGTGCAACGCGCGGCCGCTCCTACGGGCCTCGCTTACGGCCCGCAGCGTCCCGCCGATGCAGGCAATCACCTGCAGAAAATCGAATTCGACGAAGGGCGCATCAATTTCAAGACCAGTGATGAAAAGCGGCCCTTTGCTTTCACCGAGGTTTCCGGAAGCGTCGAGCAGATGGCCCCCGGGCGCTGGCAATTGCGCCTGGAAGCGGTGCCGTGGCGCAGTGGCGTTGCCTTGCAGTCAACGGGAACGTTGCAGGTGCGCGGCGAGGTGGCCGGCACGTCCGCGCGCCTGCAGCCAGCGGAAATCCAGGTGCACTGGGGCAAGGTGTCCATCGCCGATTTGTTCCGCATGGTTACGGGCAACGATTCCGGCGTGCGTGGCGAATTTGCGTTGGACGGCACGGCCAGCGTGGGGAAGCCTGAGCCCGGCGAGCAACTGAATCCCGGCGCCTGGAAGTTTGCGGTGCACGCCCGCGCGGCGCGCATTCATCGCTGGGATCTGACCGAGCGCGGCGACAATCCCGCTGTGAGCCTGAATCTGAAAGGCGTGTGGGATGTGCTGGCCGGGGAAGCCCATGCAGAGAGCGCAACGCTGGACCTGGCGCAATCGCACTTCGAAGGCGCAGCGGCGTTGAAGACCGCGGGAATGTCTGAATGGAATCTTCGCGTCGAAAATGCCGGCATCCAGGCGCAAGACTTGCTCGCATGGTACCGCGCGTTTCAGCCCGATGTGGCCGAAGGCCTTTCTGCGCGACAATTCTTTAAGGCCCGCTTCGCCTTGCGCGGCATGCCTGTGTTTTGGGAAGACGCGCAGATTGCGAGCGGCGGCGGCGAGTTGCGCTTGCCGGGTTTTGCAAAGTCGCTGCGCGTAAGCGCTGTGCAAGGCGGGGCGCAAAACAACTTCTTTGAGCTGCGCCCGGTGCAGTTCACCTTGCAAACGGCAGCCACGGAGGCGCAGGCGGAGAAGTCTCCCACAAA
>Ga0126376_10000919_pt1 | contig 15220 bp, 12 predicted proteins | sample PanSoiMetPlot_15_FD_92760 | JGI IMG/M metagenome (GOLD analysis project Ga0126376, IMG submission 92760) | Tropical forest soil microbial communities from Panama - MetaG Plot_15 | ecosystem: Environmental > Terrestrial > Soil > Tropical forest > Bulk soil | place: Panama | collected 2016-02-17
AAACCGCGGTCGCGTCCTATGCGGCGGAGGTGAGGAGCCGCAGGTTCCCGGGACCCGAACACGTTTATGCGGTCAAGAAGGTGCCATAGCGGCGATCGTCCATACAATCGGTGCTGGGCCTGGGCGCGGGGGGCGCCCGACGCAATAGCATATCAACGCACTGTCACCGCGAAGGCCCCGTTGCCACTCCCTTTGCGGCGCTGTGGCGCGTGCCAGGACCTAAAGGTCGCAGCTCTCCAGTGCGTGTTTGCCACGCCATCGCCACAACGCTATCATAAGCGCCGTCCTGGCAAACGATTCCGGTTCGGGCCCGCTTGTGTGCGTTAAACTGTGGTGCCGCCACATGATTCGGGCCGGCTTGTCCCTTGTCTGCGAGACACAGCTGATCGGCCTAACCGGAAAAGGCGGCCGCGGGCAGCGTAAGGCGCCGGAATGGCGGAGAGGTTCGTGTCGGATATTTTCACTGAAGTCGATGAGGAAGTACGCCGGGAACAGCTCAAGAAGCTGTGGGAGCGCTACGGCAACTATATCGTAGCGGCCGCTCTCCTGGTGATCGCCGCTGTTGCAGCTTGGCGCGGCTATGACTACTGGCAGACCCGGCGCGCCGCCGAGGCGGGAGCCGCTTACGATGCTGCCGCTCGCCTCGCCGACCAGGGCAAGCACGGGGAAGCCGAGGAGGCCTTTGCCAAGGTTGTCACTGACGGCACCGCTGGTTATCGGGTGCTGGCGCGACTGCGTGAAGCCGCCGAAATTTCTGAGCGAGATCCCAAGGCGGGCGTCGCAGCCTATGACAGCATCGCTGGCGAAACGACGGGACAGCCGCTGATCAGCGAGCTTGCCGCCGTTCGCGCCGCATTTTTGCTGGTTGACACGGCAAGGCTCGACGAGATGGCCCAACGTCTTGAGCCGTTGGCCCAGCCGTCAGGCGCGTTCCGCCACTCGGCACGGGAGTTGCTCGCGCTGGCGGCCTGGCGCAACGGCGATACCGCCGCCGTGCGCCGTTGGGCAGAGGCGGCCAAGAATGATCCGGAAGCGCCGGCCAGTGTGCGTTCGCGCATGGACCGCCTCGCTTCTCTCCTCCCCGAATCCGGCAAGCCTTAAGGAGACGCCGATGCGACCGCCGCCGCGACGCCTAGCACGTTTGGTCCTTGCCGGGGTTCTGGCTGCGACAGGTCTTTCGGCTTGCGAGTCGCTTGATTCGTTCGACTTGTTCGACAGCAAGAAGAAGCTCGCAGGCGACCGTAAACCGGTTTTTCCCGACGGCGTCCCTGGTGTCAGTTCCGGCGTACCGCCCGAGCTTGTGAAGGGATATCGCGAGCCGGAGGGAGGAGTGGCCGACCCCGCCAAGGCGGCGGCGGAAGCCGTCGCCGAACCGGCCCCAAAACCGAAGAAGCCCAAGGCGGCGCCCCAGCGCGCGGCAAGCAAGGTGCCGCCCGCTACCAACGCGGCGGCTCCGGCCCAGCAGCCCGGTTCCCAGACCGCACCATGGCCAGGCCAGCAGCCCCCTTCCCAGGCCGCGACCTCACCATGGCCGGCATCACAGTCACAGAGTGCGTGGCCGGCGTCGCCCAACCCGGTCGGACGCTGAAACAAGGCAGAATGGGTTGGGCCGCCGGGGCAGGTCTTTGGGCGGGCCGCGGCCGCTGACCTCCTGGCTTGCGGGAGAGCAAGAAGCGCTACCTCACCACATGCGATTGCTGCGCCCGCGCGCGGCGGGGGGATTGGGGTTCGCGGAACGCTCAACCCATCCTACTTGCCTGCCATGAGCCTTACGGTTGCAATCGTTGGCCGGCCGAATGTCGGGAAATCGACCTTGTTCAACCGCCTCGCCGGCCGGCGCCTGGCGCTGGTGGACGATACGCCCGGCGTCACTCGCGATCGCCGCGAAGGCACGGCGCGGCTCGGCGACTTGACCTTCACGATCGTCGACACGGCGGGCCTCGAAGAATCCCGGCCCGAGAGCCTTGCGAGTCGCATGCGGGCTCAGACCGAGACCGCAATCGTGACCGCTGATGCGGTGTTGTTCCTCATCGACGCCCGAGCCGGCATCGTGCCGGACGACCGGGTGTTTGCGAACGTCCTGCGGCGGGCCGGCAAGCCGACAATCCTCGTCGCCAACAAGGTCGAAGGCCGTAGCGGCTCCGCCGGGGTCTACGAGGCCTTCGATCTTGGCCTCGGCGAGCCGGTAGCAATCTCGGCCGAGCATGGCGAGGGCTTTGCCGACCTCTATGACGCGTTGCGGGCCGCCGTGCCGGCGCACGCTGGCTCGCCGGACGAGACGGCGGTGGGGAAATTGGCCGCCACCCCGGCCTCCGACAAGCCGATCCGCATCGCCGTGGTGGGGCGGCCCAACGCCGGCAAGTCGACGCTGATCAACCGCCTTCTCGGGGAGGAGCGCCTGATCACCGGCCCGGAGGCCGGCATCACTCGCGACGCCATCGCGGTGCCGCTCGTCTGGAACGGGCGGCGCTTTCTCGTTCACGACACTGCCGGGCTGCGGCGGCGCTCGCGAGTCGAAGACAAGCTCGAAAAGCTCTCTGTCGCAGACGCGCTCGACGCGATCCGCTTTGCGGAGGTGGTGATCCTGCTCATCGACGCCAGCGTTGCGTTCGAGGAGCAGGATTTGCGCATCGCCGACCTCATCGAGCGCCAAGGCCGTGCGCTCGTGCTCGGGATCAACAAGTGGGACCTTCACGAGGCCGCACCGGGTGCGATCGCAAAGCTGCACGAGGAGGCCGATCGTTTGCTGACCCAGGTACGGGGCGTGCCGGTCGTGACTGTCTCTGGCCTCACCGGGACCGGGCTCGATCACCTCATGAAGGCCGTTGCGGACATCCATGCGCTATGGAACAAGCGCATTCCGACCAACGCCCTTAACCGCTGGCTCGGCGAAGTGCTCGCCGCCTATCCGCCGCCCGCCGTATCTGGTCGTCGGCTCAAACTCAACTACATCACCCAGCCGAAAACCCGCCCGCCGAGCTTCGTGCTGTTCTGCACCCGCGCCGACGCGGTGCCGGACAGCTATCGGCGGTATCTGGTCAACGCGCTGCGCGAGGCGTTCGCTCTGCCCGGGGTACCCATACGGTTGACGCTCAGAGAAAAGCCGAACCCGTTTGCTGGGAGAAAGCGATCGCCGGGAGGGTAAGCCAGTGCTGTCGTGGCTGCGCAGGGACGCCGACGAACAGCTCTATGGCGGCTGGCCGATAGTAGCTTTCTGGCCTCAAGACAGGCGAAAATGCTCACGACGCCCGGCTCCCTGCAGAGCGCGAAGCGGCTGCCTGAAATCACGATGAGACAAGGGACGCTAACGAGACGGCATCCCAGGGCCTGATGAGCCGGCGCATCGGGCCGCATCAGCAAGGCCATGCAGGGCGCCTATGCGGGCCTGATGGGCGTCGCCAACCTGATCGGGCCGGGATTGTTCAACCTTACATTCGCGTTCGCGATCGGCGCCGACGAAAGCGAGTGGGCATTCTCCGCCTGAACCACTGGTAGCCCGGATTGAGCGCAGCGAAATCCGCAATCGGCCTGTCAACATGGCGAGGCTCCGCCGGGTTTCGCTGGCGCCCAACCACTACTGCGGCCCGCGGAACGACATCAGCTTCCGGGAGGGAAAATCATAGATCCGGCCGGTCTCGCAAAATCCCGGCATACACAGTTCGAGGATCTTGTCCGCCACCTCTTCCGGCGGTGGCAGAGTCATCCGGTCTTCGCCGGGCATCACTTGGGCGCGCATGCGGGTGCGGGTCGGGCCTGGATTGAACAGGTTGACGCGTACGGCCGACCGCTCGGTCTCGGCCGCGTAGGTACGCGCCACGGCTTCGAGCGCGGCCTTCGAGGCGGCATAAAGCCCGAGATAAGACTGGATGTTGTGCGCAGCGCCCGAGGTCACGAACACTGCGCGGCCAGCGTCGGAGCGCCGCAGCACCGCGTCCATGGCGCAGATGAGCTGCCAGTTCGCCGTGACGTTGACCTTCATCACCTCTTCCCAATCCTTGATGGGAATGTGGTCAAGTGGGGACGATGGCCCCGCGATGGCGGCGTTGCCAATCAGAATATCGAGGCGGCCGTAACGCTCGCTGAGGGCGCCGGCGAGCCGGGCGAGCCCTGCGAAATCCGTGACATCGAGAGGAACCAGCGTGGCGCTACCGCCGGCTATCCGGATGGCGTCATCGAGCTCCTCAAGCCCTCCGACCGTGCGCGCCACCGCCACAACATGGGCGCCAGCCCGGCCGAGCGCCAACGCAGTTGCGGCTCCGATGCCGCGCGAGGCACCGGTGACGAGGGCAGTGCGGCCAGTGAGGGGGGCGACGGGAGAGAGTGACATTCAGCATTTTCTCATGGTGATTTCCGATATCGCTCTGAGGAGGTGATTCACCCCGGCTCGTCGATGGAATACGTTGCATGCGACATACAAATTTTCCGGTTTGGGGCTATCTGCCGACTTGATCCGTGCCCCATTTTCGCATGATTCAGACACTGGCGAACGCGAGCAGTCGTCACGGCGCGACACTTGGCGTCTGACAAACTTCGTCGTCGCAATTCACCTTAAGAGTGAGCTAGAGGAAAGCGCTCGCGCTTCTCGCCGCGAATACAAACTGATCCGCGTAAGTGGCAAGCAAAAAGAAACCGTTAACTCGCCTCAGCCAGGAGCGAAAGCTGTCGCGGTGCGGTGTCGGCGCGGTCGGTGAGCGGCGTCGGATAGTCGCCGGTGAAGCAGTGATCGGTGAATTGCGGCCGCAACGGGTCGCGGCGCTCCTCGCCCATGGCGCGGTAGATGCCTTCGACCGAGAGGAAGGCGAGCGAGTCGGCGCCGATGATCCCGCACATCTCCGCGACGCTGTGATTGGCGGCGAGCAGATTGTCACGCTCAGGCGTGTCGATGCCGTAGAAGTCCGGATGGGTGATCGGCGGCGAGGCGATGCGGAAATGCACCTCCGCGGCACCGGCCTCGCGCATCATGCGCACGATCTTCACAGAAGTCGTGCCGCGCACCAGGCTGTCATCTATCAGCACGATGCGCTTGCCGGCGACGACCGAGCGGTTGGCGTTGTGCTTGAGGCGCACACCGAGTTCGCGGATCGACTGGGTCGGCTCGATGAAGGTGCGGCCAACATAGTGGTTGCGGATGATTCCCATCTCGTACGGAATGCCGGCCGCCTGAGCATAGCCGATCGCCGCAGGCACGCCCGAATCGGGCACCGGCACCACCACCTCGGCCGCAGCCGGCGCCTCAGCCGCAAGCTCCATGCCCATACGGCGGCGGATCTGATAGACGCTGCGGCCGCCGACGACCGAGTCCGGCCGCGCGAAATAGATGTATTCGAAAATACACGGCCGCGCCCGCATCGGCGGGAACGGCCGCAGCGATTGCGCGCCGTCTTCGGAAAAGACTACCACCTCACCGTTGTCGACATCGCGCACATAGCGCGCCCCGATGATATCGAGCGCGCAAGTCTCTGACGCCACGATCGGGCAGCCGCGGAGTTCGCCGATCACCAGCGGGCGGATGCCGAGCGGATCGCGAGCACCTATCAGCTTCTTGTTGGTCAAGGCCGCCAGCGAATACGCGCCTTCGACTTGGCGCAGCGCGTCGATAAACCGGTCGATGAAACGCCGGTGGCCCGAGCGCGCCAGGAGATGCAGGATCACCTCGGTGTCGGTGGTGGATTGCATGATGGCGCCGTCGCGCACCAATTGCCGGCGCAGCGTCAGGCCGTTCGTGAGATTGCCATTGTGGCCCACCGCGAAACCGCCCGCATTGAGCTCCGAGAAAAGCGGCTGGACATTGCGCAATATGGTTTCGCCGGTTGTTGAGTAGCGCACATGGCCGATTGCGACAGAGCCAGGCAGGCGGTCGATGATTTCGCGGCGGGAGAAGGTATCGCCGACGAGGCCGAGCCGGCGCTCGGAATGGAAGCGGCGGCCATCGAAGCTGACAATGCCGGCGGCCTCCTGTCCACGATGCTGGAGCGCATGCAGGCCGAGCGCCGTTATGGTGGCGGCGTCCGGATGGCCGTAGATGCCGAACACGCCGCATTCCTCGCGCAGCCGGTCGCCGTTGAGGTCCAGATCGAAATCCCCGTCGTCGCCGCGACGGTCCTGATCACCTCTGCGACTGCCGGCTAGCTGAGATTCCATCATCAGTTCGCTCCGTCGATGGCCGGAGCACCTTTTATCCGATTCATTGTCGGTTCGTCACGCGATCGTCACGGTTTGTGCAACAAAAATGCGATGTTACGAACAACCAGTAGTTGAAAATGAAATCTGCTGCTCGCAATCGTTGCCGAGGCGCCATATTTGTGGCTGCCCGTCACGCCGGCGGCTCGCCCCCTTCCTTCTGTTTCTTGTATCTCGAATACCAAGCTTCGATGTCCGGCGACATTGATATAATATCGTCACGCAGGTTCTTGAGCACAACAAGCGATTTCGCGTTCGCGATCCATCCCGGCTGCGATTTCGGCTGAAACCAATCGTAGAACGCAAAGGCCACAACGACGATGAGCAGTCCACGCGCCATTCCGAACAGGAAGCCCAGGGTGCGGTCGAGTGCGCCGATGCGGCTGTCGAGAATCTTGTCGGAAATCTTTACGGTGATGATCGATACGACGATGAGCGTTGCCAAAAAAGCACCCGAGGTCGTCACCGCAATTGCGACGTAATCGTTGTTGAAATAGGCCTTCGCCGCCGGCAGCAGCTTGGCATAGGCCAAAAATGCCGCGCCCGCGGCCGCACCCCATCCGGCGATCGACAACACCTCGCGGATGAGGCCGCGGACCATCGCGAGCAGTCCCGAGACAAACATCACGGCAATGAGAAAGATATCGAGATACATCGGCGTGTCTTTGTTACGGCAGACGGGCATCTGCAATCGGGGTGGCCATCGGGAATGTGTATAGCGGCCGGCGGAACCGGCGTCACGGGCCTTTTGGTGGCTGGGGAAGACTTCGATCGCCTCAGCCTCAATCTTGCGGCTCATGTTTCACGCCACAGCGGCGAGATCGCTACTCCGTGTCGGTCGGTTGCGTCGGCTCCCGCTCTGCGTTCTTCGCGGCGAACTCACCGACAATATCCTTGAGCGGGCCAATCGTAGTGAGTGCCATGCCGGGATCGCTGGGTTCGCCGCGGGCCGTTTCCGGTACGAAGGCGCGTGCGAAGCCGAGCTTCGCGGCCTCCTTGAGCCGCGCCGCAGTCTGCGGCACCGGCCGCACCGTGCCGGACAGCGAGATCTCGCCGAAATAGACCGCGTCGGAAGGCAGCGATGTGTTGGCAAGCGACGACACCAGTGCGGCCGCCGCCGCAAGATCCGCGGCCGGTTCCTGGATGCGCAGGCCGCCGGCGACATTGAGATAGACGTCGTGACCCGATAGCCGCACGCCGCAATGAGCCTCCAGCACGGCGAGCACCATGGCGAGGCGATTGTGGTCCCATCCCACCACGGCGCGGCGTGGCGTGCCGAGAATCGTCGGGGCGACCAGCGCCTGTATTTCCACCAACAGCGGCCTCGTACCCTCGATGCCAGCGAACACTGCGGTTCCGGGTGCGCCGAGATCGCGCGCGGACAGGAACAGCGCCGACGGGTTGGCGACTTCGCGCAGCCCTCCGCTGGTCATCTCGAACACCCCGATCTCGTCGGTGGGTCCAAAGCGGTTCTTGACAGCCCGCAGGATCCGAAACAGGTGGGTGCCTTCACCCTCGAACGACAGCACGGCGTCGACCATGTGTTCGACCACGCGAGGGCCGGCGATCTGGCCGTCCTTGGTGACATGGCCAACCAGGATGACGGCGGCGCCCGAGCGCTTGGCATAGCGGATCAGGAGCTGGGCGGCGCCGCGCACCTGGCTCACGGTGCCGGGCGCGGATTCAACCTGGTCGGTCCACATGGTCTGGATCGAATCCACCACGACGAGACGCGGCGTCATGCCTTCGGTGAGCGTCGCGACGATGTCCTCGACCGCAGTTTCGGCAGCAAGCTCGACCGCCGCCTGTGCGAGGCCGAGCCGCTCGGCCCGCAGCCGCACCTGCGCGACTGCTTCCTCGCCGGAGACGTAGACGGCGCGGTGGCCGGCGTGGGCGATCGCGGCCGCCGCCTGGATCAGCAGCGTCGATTTGCCGATGCCCGGATCGCCCCCCACCAGCAACACGGAGCCGCGGACGAAACCGCCGCCGGTGACGCGGTCAAGCTCCATCAGGCCGGACGGCGTGCGCGGCGCGTCGTCGTCTGCGCCCGCGAGCGGATGGAGCATGAGCGGCCGGCCCTTCCGATACGCCTTTGCGGGGCCGGCCGACACCGGCATGCTGGCCATCTCCTGCGAGATGGTATTCCAGGCGCCGCAGGAGTCGCACTTGCCCTGCCACCGGCTAAATACGGCGGCGCAGTTCTGGCAGACGAAGGTTAGGGGTTGGCGGGACATGGAGAAGGGTTGGGTAAGCAGTATCTCAAGTTAGTAATGTAGCATGTTCGTCGACACAATCGCCGTACTGATGACCCAGGTAACGCTATTGCCTCTTGGCTGGTACTCTAACCGCCTTCCGCCACATCACTTTATCTTTCCTTCTCCAACGACTTCGTGAGGACGCAGCACGCCGTTCGATGAAAGGTCCGTGGCCGGACTGTAGAGGCCGATCCCTTTAGCGTAATGATCTCAACGTCGAGCGCGGTCCTGGGAATTTGACCGGCAAAATTCGAAATCGATGGATGCCGGCGCGGCAGCATAACCCAATAGCGCCAACCATCGGCGAGATACCGGCCGGTCGCCAGCATTTCGCCTGAGCGAGCCAAAGCAGGAGGAACGCGATGAAACTTCAGCGTCGCCAATTGCTACATCTGGTAGCAGGGCCCGCCACCGCCACCGCGCTCGCCCCTCGCGATTGCACAAAACCTATTCGGTTGCGGTCCGATCACTCTTATGGTGCAGATTGCCGCGGGCGGCCGCGGACACCGCGGGGGCGCGGCGGGCCCTCAGCGACGTCCTCCGGCAGGAATTCGCTCGCAAACTCAGAGCGCCAGAGGCTTGGCAAGATCGCATTCGCTCTATCGGAATGGGCAGGTATTTGTCCTCGGACTTCGATATCGTCCAGCAACGCTGTCGATTTCGCACCAGGCTCGCAACGGCTTTTTGGCTGCCCTTAAGATCATTGGACGCCTCTTCCAATTGGTCGATGAGATCGGAACGCCAATTAGATTCGGCCCGATCCCTTGGACAGAAAGTCCTGATGCGAGGGGAGACGCTTGCCAATTCGAAGGCGTCGAGCAGATCGTTCCAACTGACGGGCATCGAATTATCCTGATTGCCATGGTCGCGAATGCAAGGGGCGGCTTGGCGGTTGAACCTTGCGCTCATATCGAACGACTATGTAAAGATACCGCCCGCAGGATTCTAGCGTTCGGGACTGTCCTGATGCGGGTCGGCGACTCGGCCCGCGCCCTGCACAGCAAGAGGTCAAGCATGAAACGCTATTTCGCCGCCATCTTGGCGACCTTGGCCGCGGTTGGCTGGGAGGCTGGCGTATCGCCGTTGCGGGCCAACGATTCTTCGGCAGAGCTGGCCGTGGGCGGGCTCGTCTTCATAAAAAACTCGGACGTTTCAATCGAATCGGAAGACCTCACCATTACGCCCGACAACGTCACCGTGCGTTATGTGTTTCTCAACCAGAGCGCCAGTCCGGTCACGCTCACGGTCGCATTTCCGCTGCCGGATATCGATCTTGCGGACGGTGCAAACGTGGCGTTTCCGACCAGCGATCCGGTCAATTTCGTCGGCTTCTCTACCAAAATTGATGGCAAGCCGATCAGCTTCACCATCAATCAGCGGGCGACCCTCGACGGCAAGGATGTCACGGCGACGCTTCGTGGCCTGGGCATTGCGCCGCTACCGGTCGGGGCCAGCCAGCTCAAGATCAGCGAACTGCCACAGCAGACGCGTGATCGCGCCGTCACGGCGGGCCTCCTGCAACAATCGGGCACCAACGACAAGGGGGAGCCACTCTATGACCCGACGTGGACGCTGAAGACCTCCGTGGTGCGGCAGCAGACGTTTCCTCCAGGAAAACCTGTATCGGTCGAGCATCGCTACCGCACCAGCGTCGGCATCAGCTTTGATTCGGTGCTGCGCGCAGGGCTGCGCCAGAACAAGGCTCTGGATTCCGAAGTGCAGCGCTATAAAACAAATTACTGCATCCTCGACGATTTCCTGAAGTCGGTCGACAAGCTGGCCGGCTCCGACGAGGCCAACAAGGCAAAGATCATGGAACGACGGATCAGCTACGTGTTGAAGACCGGTGCCAACTGGGCCGGTCCGATCAAGGACTTCCACCTTGTCGTCGACAAGGGCCAGCCCGATCGTATTGTCAGCTTCTGCGGCGACGGCGTGAAGAAGATTTCCCCGACCGCATTCGAGCTGCGAGCACGCGATTTCACGCCCACCCGGGACCTTAACATCATCATGGTCGGCCGCAGATAGAGAGAGCTGGGCCGGCGTTGCCATGTGGGCAAAACGCTATCTCACCAGCGAGAACCACTTCCAGCTGACGTTGACAGTTTGACCGCTCCGCAAAATTTCATTTTGCACGTTAGCAAACACCTGGTCGGCGGGCATCTTGGGCTGCGACAATTTTAGCGCGGCCAAAGGACTGGATGACGCGACCACAAACAGGAGTTGCGGTTGGGGTGGTCCCGGACTGTCCTGCGTTGGCGTGAAGGAGAAGGTCTTGGTGTTGCCGCTCTGTTTGAGCTTTCCTGTCACATTGTGGACCTGCCCCTCGTCGTCAATTAGCAGCAACTCGACATGGCGATCCCCAAAGTCGGCGATCGAGCCGGTCAGTGGGGTCTGCGGGGTGTTTCGCAGTCCGGACGCGTCAATGTCGAGCCGGGGAGCCGTGCCAGGCTGATTCTTCATGCGGGACAGAAAATTCACCGCAGGGCATTGTCCCGCCATCACCACGTAGACGCCGATCTCGGCCTCGAATCCAAACTGGCTCTTAAATTTGTCGTTGAGAACCAAGAACGATCGGGGCGTCTCGAACGGTGAGGCCGAAGCCCCAAGGCCCAAAAGGCGTACGTCGCGGTCCTCAACCATCTCGGGCTCAACAAAAAAGCAATCGCCGCCGTCGTAGGCATCGACGAACTGGGTGATGCGCGTTCGCGGATCAGCGAGCTCTATTGGCGGCGGGGGAGGGGGCGGGGCAGGGGGAGCCGGAAGCACCCAAACCCTGGCGACGTAAAGACCGACGATCCCGACCCCGGCGAGGAGCGCAACCGTTGTCAGCCCCCGGCCGAGCATCCGTTTCGACTTCGTGCTGGCGGTTGGCCTTGTGGCCGGGCTGCGATTGCCCGTCGCGGCGGCGATCGGCGTTGGCGCGCTACTGCGATCGGGCCGCCGCGGCGAGGGTTCGGGCCGCGGCCGCCAAGCCGCGACGGCGGCCATGGAGTCGGGTCGATCCGCCGGGTTCGGCTGCAGCATCTTTTCGAGCAGCGGACGCAAACGCCGGTCGATCGCTCGCAGATCCGGTATGGTGCGCCGCTTTTCCAATACTTCGAACTGGGTGCCGCCCATGTCGATCGGTCGTCCGGTCAGGCATTCCGCCAACACCAGACCGAGACTGTAGATGTCCGACTTCGGCGTGACGTCGCCCCCGAACAGGCCGAGTTGCTCAGGCGAAACATAATTGTATTTGCCGGCGAATCCGCCGCCGATGATGGTGCCCTCGCCCGTACGGGTCGATCGCGCGATGCCGAAATCGATGATCTTGGCTTTAGCCAGATCGCCGCTGGGGATGAGTACATTGTCTGGCGAGAGATCGCGGTGAATAATCGGGGGCGGCTGGTGGGCGGCATTGAGACCTGCGGCGAGACGCTGCTGCAGCACCTGGACAGCCTCAAAGCCGAGCGGCCCCCGCTGCAACAGCTCAGACAGCGGCTGCCCGTCCACGAATTCCATGGCGAGATAATGCCGCCCGATCCCCGGGTCGCTCGAGAATACGTAGTAACGGACTATCGCCTCGTGATGAAGGTTGTGCAGCGCCGAGGCTTCCTTGCGAAACAGCGCCAGCGCTGTCGCATTGTCGACCAGATCCGTGCGCATCACCTTGATGGCGACCGGATCGCCGGTTTCGATGACGTGGCCCTGATAGACTTCCCCCATGCCGCCGGACGCAATAGGGCGGTCGATTTCGAAGATGCCGTTGAGGCGCGTGCCGGCCGCGAGACGCGACGGTTCGACTGAATAGATGTGCGACATCTGCCTACTCCCCGCCTCCTCCCTTACCTACGACCCCCGAACCCGGCTTCCCAGGGCGGAAGGGTCACGAGGCGGGAGGGGGCCATGGTCTCAGCTGCGGCCGGATCGAATCGCACCGTCACGACGGTGACATTGTCGACTGCTCCGCGGTCGAGCGTCAGATCGACCAGGAGATTGCAGGCCTTTTGGGGCGGGTGTTGGCTTGCGAGTGCCAGTATCTCCTCATTCTTTAGGTGAGCTGTAAGGCCGTCAGTGCAGATCACGAAGATGTCGCCTGGCTCCAAGGCGCCGCCCTTGATCTCAAGCTCTGGATCATCGCTCACGCCGATCGCCCGCGTTATGACGTTTCGACGTGGCCAGGTGCGTGCCTCCTCCTCGGTGAGCTTACCCTCGGAAATGAGTTCCTGGACTTCCGTATGATCAACCGAAATTTGCTCGATCTGATGGTTGCGAACGCGGTAGATGCGGCTGTCTCCGGACCATACGATGGCGTAATGGCCATCGAAAATAAGCAGAACGGCAACGGTGGTGCCGACCAGGGCGCCGCGCGCGTCGCCAAGCCTTTTGAGGCGGCTGTTGGCGCTGACAATGTGCTGCTCGCAGCTGGCTAGCAATTCAGACGCCGTAGCGGGAATCGAGACAGCGGCGAGTTCCTCGACGACAACACGGCTTGCGGTGTCACCCGCCTCGTGGCCACCCATTCCATCGGCCACGGCCCACAAGCCGCGCTGCGTCGCAACAAGGTAATTGTCTTCGTTCTGATGCCTCACCTTGCCGACATGGGTTGCGGCACCAGCCTCGATCCATGACTTCCCCTCGTGCATAGTGGCCGTCCACCTCAAGCCGGATCGGCCGCCAACTCTCCGGTCAACATCGCCGAAAACACGAACGGGTCCGGCATGCCCCTGCCCGAGAGTGCGACCGGTGTGATGCCTTCGCCGCCGATGGTCCACCAAAATGTCGAACCGGCGTAAATCTTGGCATAATCGTGTACACGAATCGAACCAAAAAGTTCGCTGAAGCTTTGGCCCTGCGTAGGCAGCGCGAGGAAGCCGTTGCGGTCGCATCCGGTGTCGGGAGCCGGCGCTTGTGGAACTTCGCCGGACGGCGGCGCCAATGCCCCGAGTTCTGCGGTCATGGCCTCGAAATTCGCGTCATGGTCGAGCGTCGACATCAGGAACGCCTCCACCGTATCGAACCAATCATCCTGCGAACCGAGCTCCGGCGGCGGAATGGCGGCATTGTCGTCGGCGCACGCAAACAGCGTCAGAGGAAAGTACCGGCCGACGCCATCGAGCGAAGACATGAAGGCGCCGATTACGCTCCTGCCGCAAATGTCGGCGCCGAGCCAAAACCGCCAGATCGGGGCGGTGAGAAACGCCGATTGCCACTTGTCGCCAAGCGCGGCGCGCGAGGCCGAAATCCCGCCCTGCAACCACGGCTCCCACACGTTGAGGAATTGACGCGGCGCCCCGATCGCAATGAAGTCCCGCTTTGCCGGCACCTTACCGTAAAGGCTGCATTGCATGGCCCCTCACAGCGTCGCCGGGCATTTGAATTCCGTAAGCGCCGGCAAATGCAACGGGTTATAGGAGGTGCCGGTTCCGAACTGGAACGACACGTCCTGACTAAGAGCCGTCCAGCTTGCGATCAATGCGTTTGGGCGGGGAGAGGCCTTGGAAGCCTTGTCAAGGAGCCGGAACAACGCCCACTGGCCTGACCCTCCGTCTAGCAAGGACGTTGGCGTGCCGGGCAGGGTGAGCGACACCGCGGTTCTGCCGCCCCCGCCGGGCCACTGCACCTGCATCGGGTTGGGCTGATCGGACGACGTCACTGCGATGCCGTTGATCTCTAGTTTAGCGACGAGCGCGGTCCCCGGAAACGCCGGCGGTGTCACGTTCAGGGTGACGAAGGGAACGTTTCCGTTATTCGGGAAGAACGCGTCCCTGATCTGCGCGGCGCGTTGGAATTGGCGCAAGGTCTCCGCTGACATCTGTCTGGCAACCGGGTTGTCCTGACGCCACCTCCACTCGCGCTGTGACGTGTCAGCATAGGGCTCCAAGTACTTTTTGAAGAAATTATCGAAATAGCCGTTGCCGCCGAACAGCTTGCCAAACTCCTGCATCGGGATTTCGTCGCGAGCATTGCGACTGAATGGATAGCGGTTGGGAACATTTTTCTGGCAAGGGCCGAAGACGGCATTTTGGAACTCGTCGCGGATTTGTCTGTAAGTGTCGCTGGCGATCGTGCTTTCGAACGAGTTTGCCCCCGTCAGCAGCATTTTGTTGAACGGGACCGGCATACGCGAGGCGTCGTTCTTGAACTGGGCGACCTGGCCGCGCAAAGCGGACGTGGCCTGCTGCTCCTGGGCCGGGTTGAGTACGATCGTCTGGAGGCTGTTGTTGATCTGCGTCAGGTCGGCGAGGATGACGTCGATCATGCGGCCCGAGCCGCTGCCTTCCACCACCTGATGGAATGGCTTGAACTGGGCCTCGATGTAGGCGCCCGGCGAACTGCCCTGCGGGCCGAGCAAGGGTGGCTTGGCGGGCTCCTTTTTCTCATTATTGCTGCTGGCTTTTGGGTCCTTGCGCTCCCGCGTCAGCACGGTTTCATCGCGGATCGATTCGATCAGCAGCCGGATTGGGGACGTCGGCGCGGCGGCCGCATTCAAGGCCTCGTACCTCGGCTTGCCGCCATTGAGGGGGCGGATTTGCAATTTCTCGAGTGCCTGCTTCCAGGTCGCGACGAAATCGCGGTTGTAAATATTGAGAAGATCGCGGACAAGGTTGTCGTACTGCGAGGTAATTGCCGGGAGATTGCCGACATTGCCCAGCACCCAGTTATCGCGCTGGAGTTGCTCCGCGATGGTTGGAAGCTTGTCAATGAAGGCGCGCTGGAAGCCCGCATAGGTGTAAAATCCCGGGACGGAAATCTCGGCGCCGCCACTGGAAGGCGCTTCGAACACGGTAGCAAAGTCCGGT
>Ga0126376_10000920_pt1 | contig 15219 bp, 8 predicted proteins | sample PanSoiMetPlot_15_FD_92760 | JGI IMG/M metagenome (GOLD analysis project Ga0126376, IMG submission 92760) | Tropical forest soil microbial communities from Panama - MetaG Plot_15 | ecosystem: Environmental > Terrestrial > Soil > Tropical forest > Bulk soil | place: Panama | collected 2016-02-17
ACATCGGCGATCACACCAAGTTCCGCAACCTGCATGCGGGACCGAAGGAACACCACGTCTTCCATCTTCATTCGCACCAGTGGCTGTTCACGCCGGACAGCGACAATTCCGCCTATCTGGACAGCCAGACCATCGGTCCCGGCGCGACCTACAGCTACGACATCGCCTTCAACGGGTCCGGCAATCGCAACCAGACCCCGGGCGACGCGATCTTCCATTGCCATTTCTACCCGCATTTCGCGCAGGGCATGTGGGAGCTGTGGCGTAACCACGACACCTTCGAGGCCGGCACGCCGCTCGATGCGGAGGGCCGCCCCGCGGCCGGCTCGCGCGCCTATCCGGACGCCGAGATCCTGGCCGGCACGCCGATCCCGGCGCTGGTCCCGATCCCCACGCTGCCGATGGCGCCCATGCCGAGCGCGGTGAGCATCGTAAACGGCCAAGTGCAGCTCGCCGACCCGACCGTCAATCCGGGATACCCGTTCTTCGTTCCGGGTGTTGCCGGTCACCGCCCGCCCACTCCGCCGCTCGATATCGTGGATGACGGTGGGCTGCCGCGGCACGTCATCGACAGCGGCACGGCGAACTCGACCGTCACGCGGCTCGACTTCAGCAAGGTGCTGGTGTCGGCCGACGCGCACCTGGTGCCGGAAAACGGCTCGCAGGCCGAGCAGACGGCGATGGCCTTCCATGCCCAACGGGCGCATCCCTCGTTCACCCAGAAGGGAATGGGGCAGTTCAGCTTCGTGACGAACGGACTGCCGTCGCAGCCCGGCGCGCCCTACGCGGACCCCTGCATCGACGATCGGGGTGCCTCCGTCGGCGCGCCGATTCTCTACAAGGCCGCCGGCTTCCAGATGGACCTGAAGCTCAACAAGGTCGGCTGGCATACGCCGCAGGCTCGCATGCTCGCGCTGTGGGGCGACGTCGCTGACACCATAGCGGGGCGGCGCGATCCGCAACCGTTCTTCTTCCGCGTCAACAGCGGAGGCTGCGTCACGTATCACCACACGAACCTGATTCCCAGCAACTATGAGCTCGACGATTTCCAGGTGCGCACGCCGACCGACATCATCGGCCAGCACATCCACCTGGTGAAGTTCGACGTGACCTCGTCCGATGGCTCCGGCAACGGCTGGAACTACGAGGACGGCACGCTGAGCAACGAGGAGGTCATCGAGCGCATCAATGCGATCAACGCGGGCGGCGGCCTCCGCCTCGCCGACGGCACGCGCCGCACGCTGACTCCCGTCCCGCACCCGTTCTTCGGCACTCTCGGGGCCCGGACAACGGTGCAGCGGTGGTACGCCGACCCGATCATCAACAATGCCGGTGTCGACCGCACATTGCGGACGGTGTTCACCCACGACCATTACGGCCCGTCGACCCATCAGCAGCTCGGCCTCTATGCCGCGCTGGTTGTGGAGCCGGCAGGATCGACCTGGCGTCATCCCGAAACCGGCGCCGTCCTCGGCGGCCGCTTCGATGGCGGACCGACCAGCTGGAACGCGGACATTCTGACGGCGAACCCTGCCAACAGCTACCGCGAGTTCATGCTCGGATACTCGGACTACATGCTTGCTTACGAGAAAGGCGGCGGCATCGACGCCCAGGGGCGTCCGAAGCCCGATCCCGCCAAGGCCATCATTCCGCCGGGTACCGAGCCTGTCGGCCTGCCCTTCCTGTATGCGCGGCCGCAACAGTGCGCCGGCGGCGTCCCACTGCCATGCCCGGAAGCGATTTCCAGCACGGACAATGGCACGTTCGTGGTCAACTACCGCAACGAGCCGCTGGCGCTACGCATCCTGGATCCGAGCACCGGCACGCCGACGCAGGCCGTCGGAGACGTAGGTGACTTGGCTTTTGCGTACCAGTCGCGATCTGACCGCAAGATCGCCGACCTGAACGTCCAGCCCAACTTCTATCCGCCGCTGACCGGAGGTCTCAGCGGCGGCGATCCGTTCACGCCGGTGCTCAGGGCGTATCAGGGCGACAACGTCCAGATGCGCCTGGTCATCGGTGCGCATGAGGAAACTCATCTGCACGCGGTGAACGGCGTCAAGTGGCTGATGGAGCCTTCCGAGCCGAAGTCGGGCTGGCGTTCGGCGACTATGGCAGGAATCTCGGAGCATTTCGAGTTCCTGTATCCGATCACGCAGACCAAGGGCGGCACCCAGAGCCCGATTGACGATCGTCTGTACCGCGCAAACGCGAGCGTCGACGGCCAATGGAACGGCTCCTGGGGCATCCTGCGCGCCTACAAGACCAATCAGCAGGACCTGCTGGCGTTGCCTAACAACACTCCCGGAGGGACGATCGGCAATCCGCAAGACTTCACGGGCCTCTGCCCGCGAACCGCCCCGGTCAAGCAATTCAGCCTCACCGCGGTGACCGCCGCGGCGTTGCCGGGCGGCACCCTGACCTACAATCCACGGGCCGGGGCGTTTGCCGGCAATCCCGGGCCGCTCACCGATCCGACGGCGCTCATCTTCGTCAACTCGGCCGATTTCGATAACAGGACCGGGCTGGTGCGGCCGGGCACGCTGATCGAGCCGCTCGTGCTGCGGGCCAACGCGGGCGATTGCATCAAGGTCCAGTTGACCAACAAACTGCCGTTGGCCGTCCCGGATCGTGACGGCTTCAGCGCCCTCCCGCCGATCATCATGAACTTCAACGCCAACCAGATCAAGCCGTCGGCGTGGATCGGCTTGAACCCGCAGTTGCTGGCCTACGACGTGTCGAGCGATGACGGCATGGCCGTGGGTGTGAACGCGCCTCAGGTCTGGAACCCGAACACCGTTGGGGCCGCTTACACCTGGTATGCGGGCGATCTGCACACCGATCGGGCGACCAACAACCTGATCGCGACGCCGGTCGAATTCGGCGCCGTCAGCCTGACGCCGCCCGATACGATCAAGCAACCCACCAAGGGCCTCGGAGCGGCTCTCATCATCGAGCCGCAGGGCGCCACCTGGACGACAGACGCGAACACACGGACCGCCGCCACGGTGACGGTGGGTACCACCAGCTTCCGCGAGTTCGTGATCTTCAACCAGAGCGGCATCAATCTGCGCGACAAGAACGGCAACGCCATCTGCCCGATCCGCGGTCTTGAGACGGTGGAAGGTCCTCCAGCCGCGACTTGTCGCGGTGCCGAGGACGCTGAGGACTCCGGCAACCAGGCGATCAACTACCGGAGCGAGCCGATGTGGTTCCGCCTCGGCTTCAATCCGGGCGCGGTGTTGGAGCAGACCCGCGAGATCGATACGACCAACGCGGTGTCGAACGGCCTCGCCGGCGTCGGCGGTGATCCGGCCACCCCCGTGTTCACCGCCACGGCGGGCACGCCGGTGCGCATCCGGCTCGTCCAACCCGGCGGCAAGAACCGCTCCGGCGTCTTTGGCCTGCACGGGCACGTCTGGCAACGCGAGCCCTACATCGCCGGCGCGGTCGCGTCGCAGACGATCGGCAACAACCCGCAGTCGGAATTCCGCGGGGCGCAGGAAGCGATCAAGGCGATCAACAACTGGGATATCGTCCTGCAGAACGGCGCCGGCGGGAAGTTCAAGGTTCCCGGCGACTACCTGATCCGCGATCACGGATCGTTCGCGATGGATGCCGGACGCTGGGGCATCCTCCGCGTCCAGCCGTAGCGGCGGCATCACTGAGCAGACGGTAGGTGGCCCCACGGGGCCACCTACACCGATCCCAAGGACTGGCTCGAACTCCGCGCACTGAAAAACCACCATGATGACGATACGCAGGTTCTCGAAGCGCACGCTTCTCGGCATGGCATCGTCCTTCGCATTGGTGATGCTGCTCCCGGTCAGCGGTTTCGCCGCCGAAGACGAAACGCCGAACGCCATCACCAGCAACGGCATCACCGTGGAATTCGCGGCGCGTGCCGTCGGGCAAGAGGGCGACAACGCCAAGATCGTGGCCGGCGAGGATGTCGAACTGCGCTTCAAGCTCACCGCTGCCGCGACCGGAACCGCGATCTCGGATGCCCGCGCGGCGGTGTGGGTCGACGCGCGCAAGAAGAGCGGCTTCATGGTGCAGACCCCCGCGGACGCCGACCCGTGTCGGGAAAAGATCTCCTCCTTCCTGCAGGGAGGCTTGTCCTATCGCCCCGATATCGATCTCAACGCCTGGTACATTCTGGCGCTCAACAGCAAGGCAAGCATTAGCGTCATCGATCCGTTGCGTGGTTACGGCGGACAGCGGGTCGTCACGCTGATCGGACTCAACAGCCCCGGTGAGGACTGGGTGATGGGGCGCGACGCGCGCTCCCTGTTCGTCGCGCTCCCGGCGAGCGACGAGATCGCCGTGATCGACACGGCGACCTGGAAGGTCGCCGCCAATATCAAAGTCGGCCGCAATCCGCTGCGTGTCGCGCTCCAAGGGGACGGGCGGTATTTGTGGGCCGGCCATGACGGCGGCGTCGCAGTCGTCAACGCCGAACGGCGCGCGGTGGTGGTGGACCTAGCCACCGGCGCCGGCCGTCATGACGTCGCGTTCGGCAAAGGCGACCAGCAGGCGTTCGTCAGCAACCCGGCGGAAGGCACGGTCTCGTTGATCGATGTCGGGACGCTGAAAATCGCCGCGACTGTTCCGGTCGGCGGCAGCCCCGGCGCGATCGCCTACTCGCCGCTGGCGAGCATGGTTTACGTCGCGGACGCGAAGAGCGGCGTGATTTCCACGATCGATCCCGGCGCCCGCAGTGTCGTCGCGACCATGCAGGCGAAACCGGGTCTCCTGGCGCTGCGCTTCACCGCGGACGGACGATGGGGATTCTCGGCCAATCCGCTGGCGAACGAGGTCGTCGTCTTCGACGCCTCGACCAATCGCATTGCCCATCGCCTCGACATCGAGGGCGGGCCTGACCAAGTCTCGTTCGGCGCGCAATTTGCCTTCGTACACGCGATTGGGAGCGCGGACGTTACGCTGATCGCGCTCGACAGTCTCGGCAAGCAGGAGTCGCCGGTCGTCAAGACGGTCCCGGGCGGACAGCAAGCGCCGTTTGCCAATGCGGCCAGCCTGCCGGCAACCGCTCCGATGATCGTGCCGACTCCCGACGAGAACACGGTGCTCGTGGCCAATCCGAGCGACAAGGCGATCTACTTCTACACCGAGGGCATGAATGCGCCGATCGGCACGTTCAATAATTTGCGTCGCGAGATGCGCGCCGTGCTCGCGGTCGATCACAGCCTGCGCGAAACGGAGCCCGGGGTCTACGCTGGCTATCTCCGGTTGCCCGGCGACGGCGACTATGACGTGGCGTTTCATATGAGTTCGCCGCGGGTCACCCATTGCTTCACCGTTACGGCAGCGCGCAATCCCGCGCTCGCCGCGCGATCCGCGAAGCCATATCGGCTCGAGTTTCTCACCGAGCAGCACGACTTCGCAGCCGGCGATACCGCGCGGGTGCAGCTCCAGCTGAGAAACCCAGTGACCGAGCAGCCGATCTCGGACGTCACGGATCTTCAGGTTCAGATCTTCCTGGTCCCGGGAATTTGGCGGGTGCAGCAGACGGCGCAGCCGTTGGGAGACGGCATCTACGATGTGGCGGTCGAGTTGCCACATCCGGGTATTTACTACCTGCACGTGGCAAGCGCATCGCTGCGAGCGCGCTTCAACGATCTGCCGTCGCTGGCGCTGCGGGTACGCGCATCCCGTGGCCCTGACGAGAAAGGTTAGCCAGATGGGAACGGATCAGCTTGTGATGGTTGCGGCGCTCGCTGGTGGAGTGCTGCTTGGCGATGTGCGAGCCGCAGCCGCCCATGATGCCCATCACCACGCCGCGCCGGCGCCGGCGGACGTCAAGGCCCAGGCGGCGCGCGTGACATTGTACGACAACGAGCTCGTCGATTCGGACGGCCAAGCCGTGCGCTTCAAGAGCGACGCTGTGGACAACCGCATCGTGATCGTCGACTTCATCTACACGAATTGCACGACCATTTGCCCGATAACCTCGGCGATTTTCGGCGACGTGCAACAGCGCTTGATCGAGAGGCTGGGCGAGCAGTTCGGTCGCGACGTCAAACTCGTCTCGGTGACGGTCGATCCCGCGACCGATACGCCGGAACGGCTGAAGGACTATGCCGGCAACTTCGGCAGCCCCGTAGGCTGGCTCTGGCTCACCGGCGATAAGCCGAAAGTCGACAAGGTCCTGGCCGGTTTCGGCGCCTACGCGGCCGATTTCACGCGCCATGCCGGCGCAATCGTCGTCGGCGATGCCCGTAGCGGCGACTGGACGCAGTTCTATGGCGTCCCGAATCCGCTGGACATCGTGGCTCGGGTCGAACAGTTGCTCGCCGCCCGCAAGCCGGCAAGCATCACCGAGAGGAAATGAGCCATGTCGCGAATATCGCTGGTTGCGGCGCTTCTCGCCGCGCTGTCGCCGCTCTCCTCGATCGCTGACGAACATGATCATAGTCATAATCATGGCAATCCAGCGGCGGGCGCCAACATACCAGCGGAAGTGGAGACAGGGTCTCTGCAGGAGGCAAAGGCCCGCAGCTACTTCACCGACCTTCCGGTAATTGCGCAGGATGGAAAAGAGCGGCGTTTCTTCTCGGACGTCCTCAAGGACAAGGTTGTCCTGATCTACCTTTTCTTCACGAATTGCGAAAACACCTGTCCAGTCGTCAACCAGACGCTCTCGAACGTGCAGGATCTCCTGGGCGATCGTCTCGGCAACGATATCACCCTGATCTCGATCACCACCGACCCGGCGCGCGATACCCCGTCCGTGGTGAAGGAATATTCCGACTATTTCGGTCCTCGACCCGGCTGGTTCTTTCTCACCGGCGAGAGGCAAAACATCGAAACCCTCGACCGTCGCCTCGGGCACACCTCTCCGGATCCAACCGATCACATCGCATTCCTGATGGTCGGCAATGTCGCGAAGGCGAAGTGGACGAAATTGAAGCCGACGGCTTCGCCCGCGGAAATCGTTGCGATGCTCCATTTCTTGGCCGGCGATCGCCTGGAGTAGCGCCGTGTGGCGCCGCTGCACACAGACGATCATCGGACTGGCAGTGGCGGGGCTGATGATCGCACCCGCATGGACCGGCGATTTGACACCGCAGGAGCAACGAGGCAAGCGGCTTTACCGCGACGGCGTCGCGGCGGACGGAACGAGCGTCACGGCAACTCTCGGGTCTTTGCGCCTCCCTGGGACGAGGGTTCCCTGTGTGTCCTGCCATGGGCCCGACGGGCTGGGGCGGCCGGATGCCGGGGTCGTTCCGTCCGACATCACCTGGGCCAATCTGACCAAACCGTATGGAGTGCGCCACGACAACGGGCGATCACACCCGGCCTACACGGCTGATACCATCGTCAAGGCGGTGAGTGCGGGCGTGGATCCCGCCGGCAACAGCCTCGATCTGGCCATGCCGCGTTACACCCTCGACGGCACGGCCATACGCGACCTCGTCGCCTATCTCAAACGTCTGGAAAGCGACAGCGATCAGGGTGTCGGCAGCAAAGAGATTGTTGTCGCAGCTGTGGTGCCGAGCGGTGGACCGCTTGCCGAGGTCGGGAGGATGGTGGGACTCCTGCTCTCCGCCTATTTCGATCGCGTCAACCAGGAAGGCGGTATCTACAACCGACAGATCATGCTGAAGACAGCGGCGTTCGATTCGTCGGGTTCTGCGACGGATGCGCTGCGGCGGCTGATGAGCGAGACGCAGGTCTTCGCTGTCGTTGCGCCGCTCGTCCTCGGGCAGGACGTGGCGCTCGTCGAGTTCACGGAAGGCGCTGCCCTGCCGGTGGTCGGACCGCTCACGCAGTACCGCCGGGGTACGGTCAAGCCGCAGGGCTTCACCTTCTACTTGACCGCGGGTCTCGAGGATCAGGCACGCGCGCTCGTAAAATATGCGCTGAACGACCTCGCTTCAGGTGATCCCAAGATTGCGATCCTGTCGTCCGACGATGGCGCCGGTCTCGGCATCGGTGACGCGATTCGCCAACAAAGCCGCAACGCCGAGTGGACGCCTGCGCTGAGCATACGTGTGGGTAGGGGCGCGGCGATTGCGGATGTCGCCTCTCAGCTCCGTCTAGCGGCGGTGAACATCATCTTTTACGATGGCGACCCGACTCACCTTGCCGCGCTTGCAGAGGAAGCAGCGCGGTTGGCATGGAGGCCGGCTATCCTGACGACGGGCTTGGCCGTGACAACGGAGTCCTTCGCCCGGATAAGAGCGGCGCGCGCCCACGCCTTCGTCGCGTACCCGCTTCTGGGCAGCGACCAGTCGCCCGACGCCCTGGAGCGGCTGCACTCGCTGCAAGCTGCCTACGCTATCCCGGCCCGGGAGCTCCCGGTGCAGGTGACGGCGCTGGCCTCGGCACGAACCGTGATCGAGGGGCTGCAGCGCAGCGGGCGCGATCTCACCCGCGCAAAGTTCGTCGCGGCGCTAGCGGCGCTGCAGAACTTCGAGACGGGCTTGGTGCCTCCGATCTCCTTCGGCCCCAACCGCCGGACTGGCGTGCGTGGGGCTCATGTCGTCGCGCTCGACGGCCATAACCAGCCTGAACATGTCTGGATTTCTTTGGACTAGGTGGCGGTGTCACACCAGGCTGGTTGTTGTCCGCGCGGGCTGGTGGAAGTGCCCAAAGAGCAGCCTGTCTGCGCGGTGCGGGCGAGGATGCTCAGATCGATACCAAGGAGCTAATGACGTCGCGATGGCAACGAAGATGCGCTCGCTCCGGACTCGCTGTGCTCCACGTGGTCGGTGGAGTACTGCGACCTTAACGATCCTATGCCTAATGTCCCTCTCGGCAAATAGCCAGCGCGGGCGGCGGCGAGGACGGCTCCCGCCCGATTCTTGACGCCGAGCTTGCGAAGGATCCCGCTGACGTGGAGCTTGACAGTGCCTTCAAGCAGCTTGAGCTTGCGCGCAATTTCCTTGTTGGATTTCCCTTCCGCCAGCATGACGGCAATTTCGCGCTGGCGCGGCGTAAGACCATCTCCCGGAGACAGCATCACTTGCGACAATGGCAATTCGGTCAGCAGCTGCGTGCAGCCACTCTCAAAGCGAAGGGCGCAGGCCGGGATATAGAATTCGCCCGACAAGACGAGCGGCAATGCATGCTTGAGCGCGCCCGGCGTGGACGAGGGAAGGAAGTAGCCTCTTGCGCCGTCGCGAATCGCGGCGATGATTTGGGCGGGGCTCTCGCTGGTCGACGTAACAATGACTGGGACGTCGGCTAGATGCTCCACCGCCCGTCTCAGTCCCTCAAAGTTTTCCATTCCGGGCATGCTTGCATCAAGCACCGCGAGATCGAGAGCCGGCAACTCAGGTATACCCGCCAACACCTCGTCGATGCTATTAGCAGCCGTGACGCAAACATCGTCGTAAAGCAGCATCAATGTTCGCAACAGACAGCGACACAGGATATATCCCTCTGCAGCCAGGACTTTCATAGCCGGAAATCTCCTCTTCGCTGCAATGCGCCATCCTTCGCGCGATCGACTCAGACGTGGAGATCAAGACGGTTTGACGTCCACTGCAGCCGGCGTTGCCAGGACTGGGGTCTCTTTCTTCGCGAGGGCTCCCAACCACTTGTCGATCTTGCCGACAACTCCCCATCCGCCGAGCGCATAGATCAGCGGCATGATGGTATCGATCGTCGATCCGAGCGCTGGGTTGTAGGTCTTCAGCCCCATCGCTGCTGCATATGCCAACATGGCGAGAACGGTCTTTCGTCCCGCCAGAGCCGAGCCGATTGTTTCGCCCAGGGCCATATCCGTCGGCGCCGCGGGCAAGGCCGGCTGCGGTCCCTTCTCGATCAACGCGGCACGCAAGGCGCGCGGCTGCGCGGTCGCATCGGCCACTGCCCGTTTTGGGTTTTGGGCCGCCGCGTCCGCCGCAGTTTGTGGTCGAAATTGCGACTGCGACTGCGCCACAATCTGCGGAATGACGCTTCCGATCACGGAAGCCAAAATTTGCCCGAACACATCGGTCGATATGGGTGGTGCCTTTGGTTGAGCTGGCGGTGTCGCGCGGCCGGGCGCGCCGGGATCGTCGGATTGCTGAGCCGCCGGCCGACTTGCATTCACGGCCGCCAGAACCAGCTTCAACAGTTCTTCGGTTGTCATGGTGGTCTCCGTGTCTTTGTTTGCACCTCCCTGGTTCGCTTGTACCGGTTGAGCGGCTGATGTGAGGTCTGCCGTCAAGCGTGCCACCTCGCGTGCGTCCGCTAGGCGATTGAGCCAGCCTCGGCCGAATGTGGCGAAAGCAGGAAGGGTGCGCAGATACGCCTCATAGATCTCGGCGTAGTCGTCGACGAGCCGGCGCTGGTCGGCCGTCAGGGATGCTGCAATCGTCTCGGGACCGATGTCCCCATCCAGTGCGACGGGCTTGCCTTGCCGCTGCAAAGCGTCCTGCAGGACATGGACCGCGAGCGCATTTCCACTGAGAACGCAAGTGTTGTAGGCCATCTGCGCGATGGGAAGCGGCAGCTCGTCGCCACGCAATGGCTTCCAGTAGTATTCCTGAAAAATGTGCCGCGCCTCCTCCCTCGTCAGCTGGCGCACCTCCTCCACGCTGACCGGCCGTCCGCGCCGTCGTGCGAGGGTTTCGTGGGTGACTCCCATATTCGTAGCCCCTCCCGGATCGCTTGGGTGATTGCTGAAGCCGCCCTCCCACTTTTCGATGAGCGGATGCACCGCATCGAAACTCCCGAGCACGATGCCGGTCGGAGCGGCCGATGTTCCCCCTGGCGCCTTGAGCTTCGATCCATTGGCTGTCGCAACGACATCGGGGACAATTTCGCCGGGCGGTTTTCTCACGCTCGTCCAATCGATGCCGCTCTCAAGGTCTTCGGGCGTGACATCGAGCTCGAAATGCATTGTGTCCTTGGCATTGGTCCAGTTCCCGCCCCATTCGAAGACTCGCTTGCCGTTGCTCGTTTTGATGGCCAATACGTCCTCAATCATCTGCGGTGTCATGTCCGTATCGGCTATGTGCTGCTTGACGTCTGTCGCGCGCTCCGCCTGCGTGCGCTTATCGGAGAAGCGGACCCTGCGTTTATCGGGGGTTTGCCGGTACGGGTTCGTCGTCCAATTGAGGTCCAGAGCTATGCCGTATGAATGCAGGCTCTTCCCGGTCCCGCCGGTGATCTGCCTGCAATTGTAACTATCGGTGTCTGAGGGCCGGATCCGGTAGTCGTGGTACTGGAGGACGGATTCGAGTGCGCGCCAGGCATCGACCGTCGGGGGTGCCACACGGATTTGGTCGGGCCCGAATGGGACAATCAGCATTTTGTCGGCTTCACATTCGTAAGCTTTCCAGGCGACTCGCTGCTGCGATGTTGATTGAGCCATGTCTTCCTCCGATGACTGTTGATGCTGCATCAGGACGGGCCCAACAGCGGAATTGGTGAGAACAAATGTGCTGCCGCGAAGCATCAGGCGGGCGATATCGCGACTGGGCGGTGTCGAAACCCCCGCCTGCGGTCCGGGACTGAAAGGACCTGTACCCCAAAACGCCTCGAGGCCAGCTGCATGAGCGCCGCGATTGAGGAAGTCGGCAGGCGCAGGTTCGTCGCCAGCACGGCGCCTCCATGTTTCCGGCAGCTGTAAATCCCGTTCGAGCCGAAGGGCTTTGGTCAACAAGCGACGCGTGCGCCGGAAGAGCGTCGTCCGCCGAGTGAGCGCCATGGCGAGGAGGTTGTGAACCTGGCGATCGATGTCGTCCGGGTCGATCGCCTTGACCTCGTCCGCGTTGCTCAAGAGGCGCAACCAAGCTCCGATCACCGGACCGTCCGCCGCATCCGGCAGGGCCATAGTCAGATCGTCCACAGATCGTAGCGGCAGTCTGTCAGGTAAAAACCGCAGCAGATAATGTGCTGCGAGCAGGACGCCGGCCGGGCCGGCGAATGTTTCGCTCAGACAACCAAGCGCGCTTTCGATATTGGCATGGCTGCCGACATCATGCTTCCACACGGCTTCGGCATTTCCTATTGGCGGAGATCCGATTGCGCAGAGGAAGTCGGCCAGTATAGGGTCCGCGGGAGTTGCCAGCGCCACGGGTACGCGCTGACCGGATGGATTGAGATAGCGCTCCGCAGCGTGGGTCGCGAGACCTTCGGCGAGGAAAGTCACGTCGAGCGGCTTCTGAAACGGCGGAGTCATGACGATTGGTCCAAACCCCTCTCGATCGACCAGACCGACAGCCAGGGAACCGGATTCGATGCGGACCTTCAGGAACGGCGAGCCTCGATCGGAATCGGGACCGGCAAGGATCGATGCCACGGCGTCCATTCCCGGCAAATTCCACACGCGAAGACGCATTGACTGTCTGACGAATTCCTCCGGCGCTCGTGCCGTCGTGATGGCTCTCAGGTTGTGTGCAGCGAAGCCGCTGAGCACGCCGATGCGGAGAGGCTCGTCGAGCCGGGGCCCTCGCGTCACCTCGCCTCGCATCGTTTCGGGCCACATGAACTCGTACGGCGAATCCGGTACATCCTTGGCCAAAGTGACCCTGGCGGGCTTGCCCGCAGTTACCGTCACGGAATGGCGGAAACGGGATTGGTTGGGACGGCAGACGATCACTGCGCACCGCCCCGGCGGAACTTCGATCACGTGCTCCCGATAGTTGGAGGTGAGGGCAAACTCGATCGGAGCACAGTTCTCCGAAATTATCTCGATGCTGAGGGGCCCGAGGGAGAAGGGGGCGTCGCTGCTAACTGTCAGTGGTGCGCAACTCGCTTTGGTCATGGCAAGATGAACTCCGCCGGTTCGGCCAGAGGAACATCGGCAAAAATTTCGATCTGTCTCGTAAGGCCGTTGAATATGGCCGTTACCGTGTAATGCTGCCGTGCCGGCAGCAGATCCACGTGCAGCTTGGCGCGTCGCTGGGGAGGCAACAGGGTAAAAATAGAGGGATTGTCGACGCACTCGCGTTTGATGACGATGGTGGCATTCTTAAGCGCTATGGGCGGTATCGACAGGACGATGAGACGCGATTTCGGCTCCTCCGCGACGCGGCGAAAGAGCATGCGTCCAGGAGCGTCGGACGATATTGGCGTCACGAATTCGTAGAATGTGGGATCCTCCAGGTCGGGGTTGCGCATCGCATAGCTCTTTACAGCGTCCTCGATTCCACGCTGGTCGACCCACCAGATCCCGTGCTGGTGAAGCACGGCGCCTGCTCCGTCGAGAGCATCGATCAACATTTCGCAAAAGCGCGAGGGCCTATCGGGAATTCCGAACGCCAGCGTGCCGATTGTGGAGGACGCCAATCCGAATTGTGAAACCGGGCCAAGCTGTTGTTGCGCGCGCGCCAGCCCCTTCACCGTAAGCCTGATCAACGGATCCCCGACCATTCCCAAGCTTGCGAGGACTGGTTCGGGTATGTCGCTGCAACAGTCGAAAAAGAGCCAATGAGTCCGGGGCGCGTGCTGCCTCAGACCCAATGCGAAGCTGTCCAGTGCAATCACGCTGGTCCACGGGTTGTTCACATTCGCACCGAAATCGGGAAGAACAAAGCAGCGTTCGTCCTTCCAGAAGCCGTGGCCGCAGCAGAGGAAGAGCAAATGATCTTTGGCATCCGCGTGCAGCCACGCGGCGAGCGCCGCGTTGACGTTTGCCAGGGTCGGCGCCTCGAGCCTCGTTCCGTCCGGCGCTTCGCCCGAAACGCCGAGCGCCGTCCATGTGGCACCGCCGGGAGATGCCGCATCGGAGATCAAGAGGTCGACGGTGCCGAGCGGAGCGGCGAGATCATTTCCCCAATCGCGGACGAGCTTGGCAACAAATTCGCGAACGCTGTGGCCGACGCTTGAAAGGTCGTCGAGCTCCGGGATGTCGGGATTAGTGCCTTTGGCATGCGGATAGCGGCCCGCGCCGATTATCAGGGCTCGCGTGCGCGGCTCACCGGGCATGTTTTCATCCAAGCGGTGATAGACGCGCGTCATTGGCTTTGCCTCAGCTTATTCAGTCTGGCGCGTAGGCGCTGGTAAAAGCTGGGCCGTTGGAAATAGGAGGTATGCGCGCTGAACAGGCCGATGACGTTGTCGAACTCAAAATCTTCGACGTCATTGAAGATCTTCCCGCACCTGAATGACAGGACGTCGGTGTAGTCGTAGATGTTGAGCCATGCGCGGACCGATTCGGGGCGCGGCAAGCTGCCGTTCGCGGCGGTGCCGGGCACTGTTCCGTAAAGCCCCATGTCGGCGAATAGACCTGACTGTGAGCCTACGGTGATCCAGGCATCGATGATTAGGTCCGACCCGCTATCCGTCTCGATCTTGACTACGGCCGATCGATCCGACAGGAGATCATAAAGAATGACGCCGCCGAGGCTGTGACCGATCAGAATCAAAGGGTCAGCGGGCGATCGCAACCTGGCCGCCTTCGCCAAGTCCGCGATGATCGGCGCGAAGATCCGGCTCGCCGCGCCCGGGGCACCGCCCCTCTCCCGCCCCCGGAGATAAACGAAGATGTCACCGAGAATGAACGCGACCTGCTCAGTCAATGGCCGTCGGACAATGCGCAGTAGAACGTCGGAGGCGGCGTTCGAAATTGGACTTACTAGATCTTTGAGCCCTTGGCCAAGCCACTGCAGCGCATCGCTGGCCGGTCCCATCGGCTCGGCGGCCAGACCCTTGTTGGGCCAATGAGGCTTGAGTTCGAAAGCAAGGGCAGAAATAAACTCTGCGTCCGATCCGAGCGGATCAAACGCGGTCTTGTCCGCACCCGCCTCCAGATATTTGACTGCCGCCTCGAACGCCTCAAGCTCTTTCGTTGTCAGGGCCTCAGCTGGATTGCCCGCACGGGTGGCGGTTTCCACACGCACCGCAAGACCCGCCTCGAACGCGACATCGATGGCACGGTCTGGATGTCGTGTCGCTAGCCGTCCAATTCCGACCTGGCCGGTTCCAACTTGGCCGGCTTGACTCGTGGCGAAGAAGGGTTGGGCTCCGCCCGGCTCCGGCATCCATGGCTGCGCGCGATTGAACTTCACCCCCTCGCTACCCCAGTCCGGATCGAGCACCTGCGCCCCCTCAGGCAGAACCAGCTGCTTGAATAACGCGTCCCGCTGACGAACTTGCGCCTGGTGCCGGCGACTTTGTCGCGTGGCGACGCCATGTACGAAGACGAGCGGCATCAAGATCCCCCCGGCTGCGGTCTCCCGATGACGTCACAATTTTCAATGATGACGATGCCCGCGGTTACCGTCGGGTTGATGTTGGCGCTGATCGCGTATGGGGGCG